>JAAUYJ010223038.1_pt1 | contig 14820 bp, 10 predicted proteins | sample 7278031 | NCBI WGS metagenome assembly JAAUYJ01 (sample SAMN14350222, study PRJNA611818) | marine sediment metagenome | isolation source: surface marine sediment (1.8m) | place: French Polynesia: Moorea | collected 2018-08 | reverse complement strand
CTACTCTAATAGTTCCATACCTGATCATATTTCCTATTAGCTGAACAGTTTCATTTTCCACAACTATCTCTATCATTTTTCCTAATAATTTTTCCTTTTTTTAAAAATTTAATGTTGATTCCTTCTTGCCTCTTCTGTAACAAAAATTGACAAAGGAAGAAGTAAGAAGGAATAAGGAATAAGGAATAAGGAATAAGGAATAAGGAATAAGGAATAAGGAATAAGGAATAAGGAATAAGGAATAAGGAATAAGGAATAAGAAAAAAGGATTTTTTGGCAGTTATGTAATCTGAAAAGTTACTCTAATAGTTCCATACCTGATCAGCTTTCCTATTAGCTGAACAGTTTCATTTTACACAACTATCTCTATCATTTTTCCTGATAATTTTTCCTTTTTTTTTAAAATTTAATGTTGATTCCTTCTTACCTCTTCTGTAACAAACATTTACAGCGGATTTTATTGAGTGTATGGTACAGTCATTACAGGTTACAAACTTCCCTAGTATTTTTAGTAAACATTTCTTAAGTATGGTATAACTATGAAAAAAATAATCACTTTTTTGTTGCTATTTAGCATGACATTAATTTTCCCTATTGCTTGTGCTAATAATCCCAATACTTCAGGAAATAATGTTCTAAGTATATACAATTGGTCTACATATATTGCTCCTGAAGTAATCACCGAATTTGAGAACAAATTTAATGTCAAAATTCAATACGATACTTATGAAAGCAATGAAGACCTCTATGCCAAAATTAAACCAGGAAATCCCGGTTATGATCTAGCTTTTCCGGGTGATTATATGGTGAAAATTATGACATCTGAAGGATTACTGGAGGAACTGAATCAAGAAAATATTCCTAACATAAAAAATCTCAACGATAAATTTATTAACCCTCCATACGATCCGGGAAATAAATATAGTCTTGCTTACCAATGGGGAACAATGGGAATAGGTTATAATATTAAAGCAACAGGGGGTAAAATTAATAGTTGGTCAACCATGTTTGACCAAAAATTTAAGGGGAGAGTAGCCTTGTTAGATGATATGCGTAGTAGCTTTTCTATTGCTTTAATTTCTCTTGGTTATAACCCCAATACAACTAACCCTAAAGAAATTACTGAAGCCAGAGATTTTCTGATTAAAAATAAACAGGCGATCGCTGCTTTTGTGCCGGATACTGGTCAAAATTTATTAGACCAAGGTGAAGTAGATTTAACCTGTGAATGGAGTGGAGATATTTTCCAAGTTATGAAAGAAAATCCTAATCTTAGTTACGTTATTCCTAAAGAGGGAAGTATTCTTTTTACTGATAATATGGTTATTCTTAAAGGAAGTAGAAATAAAGAACTAGCAGAAAAATTTATTAACTTTATTCTTGAACCAGAAATAGGAGCAAAAATATCCAATTTTATTAAGTATGCTACCCCAAACCAAGCAGCAAAAGACCAAGGTTTAATCCAAGCTGCTGAACTGAATAATTCAGCTATTTATCCGCCACCAGAATTATTTGCCAAACTTAATTATATTCAAGACCTTGGTCAAGCCACAATCTTATATGATGAATCTTGGACAGAAGTTAAATTAGGAGTTGGTAATTAATTGATAATGAATCATGACAACTATCTCTAATTATCAATTATCAATTGGTAAATAGACATCTCCAGAAAAGAGAGATTGTGGGGAATAGGAAAGTAAGCATTCAGCTGTCAGCTATCAGCTTCATTACCTTTAAAAGAGGAAAAGCAATTTAGAGATTTCAAAGAATTAAAAGTATGGGTAAAAGTCCATCAGTCTTAAAAGTCTATCGAGCTACATCGTTCATTAAAAAGCTGAGAGCTGACCGCTAATAGCTGAATGCTTACATAGGAAATAAGGAAAAGTAATTGATAATTTATAGACAATAATTGATTTTATTTTTTATTTTTGGAAAGGTCTAGGATAGTAATTTTTAAATTATCGCCTTTCTCCAGTTACTAAGGTACAGTAGTTTTTCTTCTTTTCTATTCCTTGTTTGCCAAATTACTACTCTGTAATACTAATTACCATGCATTAATGCTACACTTAGACGAAACTTCAATTATTAAGTAATTAACATAAACATAATTACCTTTTTGACAATGATTAGCCAGTTAGTATTAATTATTCTTATGTTTACTACTCCCCTACTCCCCTACTCCCCTACTTCCCTACTCAAGAAAATGTAGAAAATTTTTGATAAATGGTATAAGGACGTTGCATACAACATCTCTCCCTACTCCCTAAAAATTACGAATTTTGTACCTCACTCAGAGATAGGAATTGCGATCAACAGAGATTTTTTCTCAGTATAAGTCTCTTGATTATCTACTCCTAAATATCAACAAAGCTTTGTCATCAATTTCGATGTTATAGATGCCAAAGTATTCCTTCTGCTTTTCCTTCTTTTTATCAGGATATAATCTGATAGTTAAATAAAATTTTTCAGAAAAAACTATTATGAATTTCAAGATTCTGAGCATAGACGGCGGTGGAATTCGTGGAGTAATATCTGTCAGAATAATTCAAGAAATTGAACAACAGATTCAAAAACTTAAAGGTCAATCTTTACATGAATACTTTGATTTAATTTCAGGTACTTCTACAGGAGCATTAACAACCGCAGCACTAGCTATTGGTATGAATACCAATGAAATTATCAACATTTATAAGCATGAAACATTGGAAATTTTTCCTTATCAAAGTCGCTTGTGTCCAGAAAGACTTCCGTTAATTGCTAAATATGGAATTTCTGCTCCTAAGTTCTCTAATGAAGGTCTAATTAATGTCATAAAAAGGTATTTAATTAAAAATAAAGTACCCATCAAAATTAAGGATGTGGTTAAACCAAATATTTTGATAGTTGCCTATAATATGTCTACAGAAGAACCTACTTTTTTTGTCAATAAAGATTTCCAAGATAGTCTCTGGTATTCTGATATTCCTTTGTGGGAAATATGTGTATCCTCTGCATCTGCACCTACTTATTTTCCCCCTTATGAATTAAAAAATAAAGGAGAAAGTTATGCTTATATTGATGGAGGAGTAGCAGCAAATAATCCTACTTTAGCTGCAGTTATTCACGCTATTAAATTAGGTCATAAGCTAGAAGAAATTTCTGTAATTTCTATTGGCACAGGCAAGAATACTAAGACTTATAAATTTGAAGAAATTGCCGATTGGGGTTTAACTGATTGGGCAATTCCTTTGTTCAGTGTAATATTGAATGCTCAAGCGAGAATTGACAACTTATTATCTGAACAAATATTAGGATTTTGCCATGCTAGTACATATCTACGTTTGCAGTTTAACTTAAACAAAATTAGTAAGTCTTTTGATGATGCTAGACCAGAAAATATTCGGCAGCTTATTGAAGCTACAGAGTATTTTTTAAATCATGGTAAAGTTAATTATACAGAAAATTATGGCCAACAAAATCATATTTTTGTCAAGGAAGCGATCGCTAAGTTTATCGCTAATAACTAGCTAATAACTAATAGTAAATTTTGTTCCTTTCTGTTACTTGTGCTGGAATATAAAAAAATAGGCAAAATTGATAAATTGATTTGATAGACCAGATTAAGCATTAACTAATACTAATGAAATGAATGTTTGCTATAAATAGTTAGGCTGTTTTTAGAAGTTTCCGATTCAGGAGTCAAAATGAATAGTTTAAATTCTATTTTTTATTATTTATATTATATGCTTATTCAAAAATAAATCTTATATCAATTTTATAAACAATTTTATAAAATTTTGCTATAAATACTAGACTTTTTATTAGGAGTCATTTCAGTTATCAGTACCTCTAGCTGTTTGCGCAGCATGACCTAGGAAAGCTTCGGAATTGAAATACAGAATTCTCTTTTTTTTATCCCCTTAAAAGGGGATACTTTAGACCAGCATTTTTCGGTCAGCAGTCGTAGTGGCGAATTTTTATTCGCCCGTACAGGAGTCCCGTGGCAATAATTTTAATAGCATTTTTTAGGTCAGAAATTATCTTTTTTATTATCACATAGACATCTCCTCTAAAATCTTTGAATTCCACTCATTATTCATAACATTATTTTTTCTAACTCGTATTATATCAAGTCTCATTAATTAGCCATAATAAAAATTATATAGCTGTTGAAGCGAGAATATTTTTTCGGTGTGGAATACTACGCAAACAAATTTCACCTTGTTCCCTACTCCCTATGACAACTGATAACTGATAACTGATAACTGAAATGACCTACCTACATTCCATACAATTTCCCTACCTATTCCCTAAATTTTTTATTGTGGGTATTCAAAGAAACATGATATTATATAAACTCTGGCAATTCCCCTTATAACTCATAAAATTATTTTTTCAAAACAGTCTAATACTATTTATTAACAACAGCAAGAGAAAAATTTCCCAACTGATAACTCATCCCTGAGATACTAATTGTTATCTAAATTCAATAATCATAAACTATAATTTAATTTACTCATAAATGGAAAACATAGCAGTCAATCTTATCAATATTGCCAAAATATTCCCTAGTCAAAATCAAAAACAATTTATCGCTGTAAATAATATAAATATCCAGATAAAAAAATCTGAATTCTTTTCCATACTAGGTCCGTCTGGATGTGGTAAAACTACCACATTAAGAATGATAGCTGGTTTTGAAATTCCCACATCTGGAGAAATTTATATTCAAAATAAACTAATGGGAAATAGTCCGCCATTTCATCGACCAGTCAATACAGTTTTTCAGAATTATGCTTTATTTCCTCATCTCACAGTCGCAGAAAATATTGCCTTTGGATTAGAAATGGAAAATCTCCCCCGTCCAGAAATAAATCGTCGAGTAACTGATACTTTAGCTCAAGTAAAATTAATAGATATGGAAAAGCGTTATCCCCGACAATTATCTGGTGGACAACAACAAAGAGTCGCCTTAGCAAGAGCATTAATTAAACAACCAGCAGTCTTATTATTTGATGAACCTTTGGGTGCTTTAGATTTAAAATTACGCAAAGAAATGCAGTTGGAATTAAAACAAATGCAGCAAAGCTTAGGTATTACTTTTATCTATGTTACTCACGACCAAGAAGAAGCTTTAACTATGTCTGACCGGATAGCAGTTATGCACCAAGGAGAAGTTTTACAAGTGGGAACTCCCGTGGAAATTTATGAACAACCAAAAACTCGTTTTGTGGCTGAATTTATTGGGGAAAGTAACTTTTTAACTGGGCGAATAACTGCACATCAAGAGGATAAAAGTTTGGTGTTAATAGATGAAGATTTGCCCTTATTAATACCCTCCGTTAATCATCTGCCAATAGATACAATTATTACCTTAGTTGTCAGACCGGAAAAAATAGAAATTTCCCCGTCAACTTTGACAGGAGAATCTGATTTTATGGGGGTAATAGAAAATCTAGTTTATATTGGTACAGATACTCGTTATGTTGTGCGTTTAACTGACAAAACTAAGATAGTGATTCGTAGGCAAAATATTAATCCTTTTCATCTAAATCAATATGCTATTGGTGAGAAAGTTAAAGTTAATATTCCTGTGGAAAATATTAGTGTTTTGACAGAAAATTTGTCAGAAAAAGAACGGTTAAAGTTAGGAAAGAATTAGCAATTATTTTGGCTAAATTGTAAATAGAAAACTATCAGCGGATGATGCGGGTATTGTAAGCATTCAGCCGTCAGCTATCAGCTAGCAGCTATTGTTTTTGGTGGGAAATTTAAACCCCACCCTTAAGACTATACTTTATAAATATCTTTCTTAAGATCAAACTCTATAATGGATAGCTTTAAGAGCTCGATATTATTGCTTATAGCTGAATGCTAATAGCTGAATGCTTACCGGGTATTTATGAGATATCGCTCCTTAACTAGGGTTTGCTGATTAAATCTCAAAAGCTTTACATACAGTTAAACCTTTTAGCCTTTTTTCGTCGAAAAAAGTGTTATTTTTTAGGTCTCTTAGATTCAAAAAGTGAGGATTTTAGGCTACATAAGGTAGAAAAATCAACGGACAATTCTTCCAACTACCTCTGCTAAATTCCTTGTTACTCCTGACTCTGTACTCTATATTAATGAAAACTGCTATAATTCACCAAAACCCTAATGATAAATAAGACAAATTCTAGTATGGAAAAGTCTAGAATTAACTGGGGCGATCGCTTAATTTTTGGCTGCTATTTTGACTGAGAAACTTTATCTTTGCTCAACTAAATTTTCAAAGAAAAAACTGAGTAGTATTTTAGGTTTTCGCCATAATAATGTGGCTTGTTTGATGGTTAAGTTTAACCCTAATGTTGTCATTAGGGAAAAAATACTTAGTTCGACAAAATTTGTTACTAGCTTTCAAATAAACTCTTTGATCAATCTATTTTTTCTTAATAAGTTTTAGTAAGATCAAATCCGTTAGTATCGGTATAAAAAACAAACTATAGAAACCAGGTTTATATTAAGCTCCCCACTATACTAACATCTATCTCTCATAAACCCGGTTTCTGATAACACTTCCGTTGCTAACGGATTTGATATAAGTTGTTCAGCTAGGTAATTAAGCGATCGCTTACTTGATCAGGACTTACACAAAACAACGTATTTCTGTCATTGTGAGCGACACTAAAGCAATCTCAAACGTCGAAATTGCATTCCTCATGCGTAATATAGAATTCGGATAATTACTATAGCGTTATTGCGACGGTCACTCCGTGGAAGGAAGCAATCTCGTGAAACACCTGAGAGCTTCCTCTCATCGCAATGACGACTTTTCAACCGGATTCTATATAACTCCTGATTAATCAGCATTTCCAAAAAAGAATGTAAGGAAGTTCCATGGAACCTCCCTAAAATGATTTTAGAACAAGGTTCTATAATTTCTGGAAATATCTAAATATCTGTAGAAGTATTCAAATTCACTTCTAGCATAAAAAAATAACTCTTTACCTAGATTTGAACATTATATTATATCAAATCCGCTTGTTTTTATCTAGCTCCACAAAAGCTGGTCTACTATCATATCATGTCCATTGGTATGCTCCGGTGTAAAATTTGGGGAAATATCTACCGCCATATAAGGTTTTTTCTTCTCTTAAAGCTTCTTACTTTTTCCTTCTTCCTTCTTCCTTCTTCCTTACCTTCTCACTTGCAATACCGATACTACCGGACATGATATCATTTCTTTTTAGAGCAAATGTTGATTTTTTTTCAGCACATACATCTTACACCACAGTAAAATTCTCATTAGATAAGAAAGGAGGACTATTAAAAGTGGCTATCTGGATTTGTTTCTGAGCACCATTACCATCAGGATCGAAAAATAATTTACCATCACTGGTGTAGATAAATCTCTGTTCGGATGTAGATGCGGTTTCACCTACTAGACCCATCTCAAATTGTGATCGTGACAATTTCCCTTTACTTAAACCACTAAAACCATCTTGATCGATCAAAATTGAATCTTGATTAGGATTGAAATCAGTGATTTGATCTATTCCGTCCTCGGAAGATTCAAACACAAACTTATCCTTACCTCCACCTCCTGTCAGAATATCACTACCTTTACCTCCGACTAATCGATCATTACCTCTACCACCGATGAGTTTATCATCTCCATCTTCACCTTCAAGAATATTATTGCGGTTATTACCACGAATAGTATTATTGCTAGCGTTACCTTGACCATCTATATTTCTGTTTCCGGTCAAGGTGAGGTCTTCTAAGTTCTCGTTTAAAGTATAGGAAAGAGAAGCTCTAACCAGGTCTTGACCACTATTAGCTTTTTCAACGATAATATCGTTTCTGGTGTTAACAGTATATGTATCATTACCTTTACCACCAATCATAATGTCATTACCTTTACCACCATTAAGGATATCGTTACCTGCACCCCCAATCAGGATATCATCGCCACCATCACCAAATAGTTGATCTTCACCCCTACCTCCTGTTAATTCATCCTCTCCACTTCCACCTCTTAATTTGTCGTTTCCTCCGCGACCAATTAAAACATCATTACCTGCATCACCGAATAATTCATCATTCCCACCAAGTCCAATAATGTTATCATCACCGTTGCGACCCCGGATTTTGTCTTTTCCTGATGTACCGATGAGGTTATCATCTGGTGTTCCAGTTCCTTCAAATTCAACTATATAACCATAAACTGGCTCACTAAACCTCACAAGATATGTATCATCAGCAGAATTCCAAGCATCAGAGAAATATGCCAGAAAATCTTGGCTACTCACAGCAGGTTGACCTTTAGCCCAGTTTTCATACCGCCACTTTTCACCTGTAATCCACTCCCAATCACCTTCAGTTTCTTGATCTGTACCACCTATCCAAGCAGATCCATTCACATGATCTCGGAGCGTAGGAACTATTTTAGAGACAATAAAGCCATTTTCTTTTTTTGAAGTAACAGTAGCTAAGTGACCATTCACTCCTTCAAAAACTATTCCTTCTGCTTGTGATTTAGCTGATTGCCAAGTAATATTCTCATTGGAGGGAATAAAAGCATAAGAATTTCCTCCAAAATCCAAAACTTTTACTTGAGATTCATTAACTGTAATTGTTGTTGCCATTATTTTGTTTACTTTTATTATCTTTAATTTGCTTTCACTATCTAGGAATGCTGCATCTAGGAGTGAGTGCTATTATTAATCCCAAGCCTAAGGTTATTTTTCAAAACCGAAAAAAGGTTAAATGCTAGTGTAAAAAAACCCTTAATAACTTAATAATTAGATAATAATTAGATCACAAAAGGTAATTTTAGTTATCAATTATCAGTACCTCCTGGTTTACCAGGAAGCAAGAAAATACTGAATTTGATTTTCTCTTGGTCAATTAGATATGGCGTTCCCAGCGCGACATGAAAAGTGTTTTCGGCGCTTGAGCCGACATAAAACGCTTCGCGACATGAAACGCGACTCTGCACTCTTCGGGAGACATCGCCATCTCTCGACCGCTTTTTCATCCCCTTAAAAGGGGAAGCTTGATACCTTATTTTTTGATCACAAATGTAAGTTACAAATTGTTACTAATTAACCTTAATCAGTTTCTAATGTAATTGTTGTAACTTCTGGCGGACAAAATAATCTCTCTGGAAAATAATTTCCTCAACCACGATGCACATATAAATAGTTATTTCGAACTTGATGCAATCCCTGAGATGATACTGATAGGGGCTTTCTGCTTCATAAAAGCTGCCTTTAAGGCCGAACTTTTCGGTCTTACGGTCGCTCCACAGATTGATATTTCTAGCCCTGCACCCTGTATGATTATTACTATAGCATATTATTTAAGAACCGCAACATTTATTTAATAACCGCAACATTGATTGCTTTTTATTTGTGATCAAGTCTCCTTTCATTAATGGATAATGGATAATTACCTCTCCGCTAAAACCCACATTCCACACCACAAAATGTAGTGTATAATCAGTCCTCACGAGTCAGGAGACAGGAGACAGAATTTTAGAAGAAAATCATAGCTGCCGTGATTGAGTAATCATCAGAGCAAGTATTTATGCTTAATTATTTACTGGGAATTTGAGCAACTAAAAAAGTAATTGAGATGAGAGTGCATAGTATAAATACCTACCAAGCTACGGATTTATATACTACTTTTAATGATACGCTCTTGAAGTGCGGAATGTGGGCTAAAAGGGAGAGGATTGACGCGGTAGGGAAAAAATTTATTTCTCAAGGGGAGATTAGAGATGGCGTTTAGCTAACCCACAACTTTCGTATAGGGAATACTGCGCAAACGTTAACGCGGAGCGACTTGAATTGCGTTAGCGTTAGCCCAACTCCTCTGCAAGAGGCTTGACACTCACGGGGTGACAAGCAGCTCAAAACCATTGTAGGATAAGGGTTTATTGGATTAAAGCCTGCTTGAAAATATGGATTTTTGGAGTCGGATAATGATAATTCTTCCCAGAGAAGGGGTGGGTTTGCGATATAGCTGCCGCACTTGCTCCCTCCGCCAACGCAAACCCACCCCTTCTCCCCCAATTTTAATGGATTTTTATGTCAATTTAATAGTAGACATTAGTCACATTTTATGGTAATCAAAGTCGGTTCACTTATACTCAACAGACCGACCAAATCCAATTTTTATCATTGTATGAGTCATATTTTCAACAATCTTTCACCGATACTCAACTCCAAACTTGAAAAATTTTAGTTTGGTTACTGACTGTTCAAAAAACGGTAAAAATAGAGAGATTAGCTGCTTGTTTTCCTTTGCCTATTAAATATGAAAGCCGTCGTGGTCATATTCAGAGATTTTTAACATCCTGATTCTCTAAGTCTTCCCTTGTTTTGGTTTCCCATTATAATGATGATTATTAGCAGGGAGTTTTCTGATGGTAGTCAATTAATTTTAACTAGAGATCGGACACAATGGAAAAATCATAATATCTTCGTTATTGCTGTCATATACAAAAAAAGAGCATTACCTATTTACTGGCAAATTTTGTCGCCAAAATGCTCCAGTAATTTAGCAGAACAAAAAGCATTTATCAAACCTGTTTTACGGTTATTAAAAAAATATAACCTGGTAGTTATTGTAGACAGGGAATTCCATGGTTTAGAGTTATCCCACTGGGTAAAAATTAGAGCTAAGACTCAAAAAATAAATTTTATCTTCAGAACATATACAAGATACTAACTATAGAAAAAATCGTCAAAAATACCAGCCTTTGAGTGATTGGCCTGTAGCTCCCGGAACCAAAATATTTTTAAGTAACATTAATCTCACTAAATACACAGGTTTCGGTAAATTTAATTTAGCTGCATATTGGCACAGAAAATATAATCAGAAAGCAGAAAAGCGAGTGCGTAATTCCGAGGTCTCCTCGGAATGAAAGACGCACTCAAGACAGGAACCTTGGTATTTACTAACAAATATTGAAAGTTGAGAAGAAGTTATTAAAATTTATCGGTCGAGAATGGGTATTGAAGCTATGTTTAAAGATTGTCAAACAGGGGGATATAATCTAGAAGGAAGTCGAGCTAATACACAACGCTTGACCAATTTAATTTTAATGATAGCTATTGCTTACACTGCTTCGTTTTACCATGGTAATTGTATCAAAAATTCAGGATATCAAAGATATATTTGTCGATTAAAAGAACCAGGACGAAAAGACAGAAGACATAGCAATTTTTGGGTAGGTATGTATGGTAAATTCTGGGTCATCACTTGGGAATATTTAGTCGATATTGTCCAAGAGATGATGAATCTTAGTCCCCAGAAAAAGTCTTATTATCAAAGGGGATTAAAAGCTCTGTCAATCGAATATACTATTTAATTATTTACCCGAAACATATTAACATTCATCTAAATTATTAAAAATTTTAATTGACTTAAATATAGCAATGAGCGCTCGCATATTTACATACTACTATTGTCTGCAAATGTAGTGCTAAACTCTACTAATATTACCAATACTTTCAATTATACTACATTGGTAGTTATTTGTACCATGTAAACACACCAGCGCTCATTGCTATAAATGTTTGAAAAACCATTTACTTGAACAATAAATCATCATTATCAGTCAATTTTTTACCCCTGCTTATATTCTTTAAACCCTTATTCAACAATAGTTTTGAGCTGCTTGTCACCCCGTGAGGGCAGTTCCTCTCGAAGAGTCTGGGGCTCTGCACTCTTTGGGAAACCTCGCCATCTCTCGACCGCTTTTTCCCCTTGAAAGGGGAGGCTTTCAACCTGAATTATTTAATTATTTAATTGTTGAAATACCATTACTATACAGGATGACCCAATTTGCTTTCTCCTTCTTTCTGAGTGCTTTTGTTTTCTATTACAAATAAATTTGGCTACAGAAACAGTAATGTACAATTTTCAACTTAGTACAATTTACTTTTTCTCTCTTTCTTCTTCCTTCCTCCTTACCTCCTTTATTTTCTATTACGAATAACTCGATCTACAGAAATACTATTGAGACTACAACCTGCTAAAAGAATGAAAAAAACTAAACAATAAATAAGTTGAGATGCTGCTGTCTCCCATTCTTGTAGCAAACAAATTCCAAACATTAATGGCATCATTAATGCAAAACCTGCAATAATTGCGTTGCGTGTTTGCAGGCCAATTATCATTAGAAATCCAGAAATTAATTCTACAGGAGTAACTATAGAAGCAAACGGTACAATTAGAAAGCTTGGTGCTATATCTTGAAATCTCTTTACCATTGCCTCAATAAATCCTCCCATATTTCCAATTCGGACTAAACCATGTATAAAGAAGTTTATTCCGAATATTATTCTTAATAGTGTATAAGCTAAAGTTACGTCTTGGCGTTTGAGAAAGATTGGAGTTTCAATGTTATTCATTGTATTATTCCTGTGAGATTTGTATCTACAATTATGAGCATTTTCCTCTTAAATATAGCTTTAAATTTACCACAATACTTATGATTAGGAATGCGCAATTTAATAATTTAGAATGCAGAATGAAGAATTCTTAAATCAAAAAATTGTTAAATTAAGAAATTAACAAATTAACCATATTCTTAATTCTCAATTCTCAATTTATAATGAACGTCGCCAATGAAATAAATTTTCTAGCGAATCTTTAACTATTTGATTTTTCTCTTGTTTTTGTCTTAACCATCCTGTTCCTGTTTGAGAATTAATTTCTGATCTAGTCGGCCAAATATGAGGTAATTCAGCGATCGCTTCTATTTTTATTCTTTGACGAATAGCTAAGTTTTCGGGGTTGGTGGTTAGGTAATGCTCTTCAATATTTATGAACTGTACAACTATAGTTTTTTCATAGATATTTATGCTCAAAGCATTACCGAAAAATAAAGGTATAAAGTCTCTCATGAGCAAGGAGAAAAAAGTGCTCTTGAATTTCGGGGTATTCAATTCCGTAGCGGTTTTAACCTTCTTATAATTATCAATTATACATTATCAATTAATGAAGCATTTACCAAAGCCATTTTTTCGACCTTTACTAATACTAAATCTTGACTGCGTAGGAGTATTTTATTTAATTAATAAATTAATAAATTCACAAATTAACCATATTTTTAATTCCCATATTCTTAATTCTCAATTCTTTATTCATAATGAACGTCGCCAATGAAATAAATTTTCTAGCCAATCTTTAACTATTTGATTTTTCTCTTGTTTTTGTCTTAACCATTCTGTTGCTGTTTGAGTATTAATTTCTGATCTAGTCGGCCAAATATGAGGTAATTCAGCGATCGCTTCTATTTTTATTCCTTGACGAATAGCTAATGCCATGATATGAATTATTTCGCTTGCTTGATTTCCTACTATGGAAACGCCTAAAATTTTCCCATTGCGATGACCGACAATTTTACAAAATCCTGTTGTTTTGCTTAAAATTTGTGCCCGATCGATATTTTTAAAGTTTTGCCGACAAACTAATACATTTTCTCCATAACGTTGTCTAGCTTGTTGTTCGGTTAAACCAACTCTTGCTAATTCTGGTTCTGAGAATATTGCCCAAGGAATGCTACTATAATTGACTGAAAAAATCGGTAAGTACAGAATATTTTTTATTGCTATTTTAGCTTCGTAATTAGCAATATGAGGAAATGAATATCCACCTACTAAATCTCCACAACCATAAATCCGGGAATTAGTCGTTTGCAACTTTTTATTTAAAAATAATTTCTGATTATTAAACTTTACTCCTACTGCTTCTAGGTTTAAATTTGCTAAGTTTTGTTTATTACCTGCTGCCAAGAGAATTTCATCTGTTTCTATAGCTTCGTTTCCTACTAAAATCCATTTTTTGTCGTCTATTTTTCTAACTTGATATACTTCTGTTTGAGTTAAAATTCTAATACCTTCTGCTTCTAATTGAGCTTGAACTAAAAATGCTGCTTCTGAATCTTCTTTACCTAAAATATGAGAATTTTTGACTACTATAATTACTTTAGTTCCTAATCTAGAAAAACTTTGTGCTATTTCTATTCCACTAGGGTCGCCACCAATAACAACTAAAGTTTCAGGAAGTTTTGAAAGTTGTTGAATTTTTTGGGGAGTAATAAATCCAGTATTTGTTAATCCGGGAATTTCTGGTATTCTAGGTTGAGATGGAGTAGCTAATAAATATGTGCGTGAACGTAGGTGTCTTCCTTTTACGACAAAAGCTAGGTGAGGGCGATAGACAAATTTTCCCTCACCAAAAATTACGTCTATTCCTAATGTTGCTAAAACTGCTGGTTCATATTTAGCTAATTGATTATTAACTACATAATCAGCATATTTTTTTGCTTCTTCAAACTTAACTGAAATCTCTCCTGAATCATCACTACCTTGATAAATACCAAACTGTTGTTTGTGGTGTATCTGTTCGACAAAATTTGCTATTTGACTGATAATTTTGTTGTGATGAATTCCTTGAGTATTACCTAAAATAGGGGAATTAATTGTATTTATTTCTGTGGGAAGAGGTTGTATCAGTGCAACACGACCTCCAAGTTTTGTTGCCGTAATAGCTGCATAAATACCTGTTATTGTTCCACCTATAATTACTACATCATAGTCAAGCATAGTTCATAAAAATAGGGAGTAGGGAGTAGGGAGTAGGAAGTAGTTACGAGAAATGGGAATTACTGAGAAAATAGTTGCTAGAATCCTCCATTAATTTTTCTCCTATTATTCTGCTGCCAAATATGGAGTAGGGAGTAGTTAGAAGAAATGGGAATTACTGAGAAAATAGTTGCTAGAATCCTCCATTAATTTTTCTCCTATTATTCTGCTAAATAGGGAGTAGGGATTAGGGAGTAGG
>JAAUYJ010064541.1_pt1 | contig 14825 bp, 14 predicted proteins | sample 7278031 | NCBI WGS metagenome assembly JAAUYJ01 (sample SAMN14350222, study PRJNA611818) | marine sediment metagenome | isolation source: surface marine sediment (1.8m) | place: French Polynesia: Moorea | collected 2018-08 | reverse complement strand
TATCAGGGGTTACAGTGAGGTAATTGTCCCATTCTCTTTAGATTTGTATCATAAAATTGGCTTCCATTAAATAATGGTCTAAAGAGAGTTTGAGACATATTTGAGCTATGTCTGAAGACTTAGATATATAGAAAAAAAACTTACATTTGTTGTTTTTATAATTGCGATAGATAAAAATAATTACTGAGTTAATCTCTTCTTAACCACTTGGCAGAATTGGCATGTGTTGGTAAGCTCTATCAATGAATTGCTAAATTATTAATGTGGTGTTGAGGGGTTTATGAAAGTATCGAGCCATCGTCCCTGGTTGTTTATTTTAGAGTTTTTGTTCATTACTAATGCGATCGCTATTTCTGCTGGTGTTGGGTTTGGCACAGCCCTAAGACTCCACCGCCCGGAGGAACCTGGGTCAACCATACTACATTCTGAACAATCATTTCCCCCACGTCAAGATTGGCCTGTGGGGGGAGATTATCAGTAATCATGGATTAAGCGATCTTATAGCAGTAAGTGTGGAAACGGTGGGAAGTTTAGAAAGATTTTCCAGTTTGCTCTTTGCTCCCTAAAAACATCAACTGCTATAAGAATAATAAAAAGATTTTTAGAGGCAAAATTCCGCTAAAATACGGTAATGTAATCAATAAATTATTACTGATGGAAATATTAACATCCCTTGGTTTTGACTCTTATACACAGTGGTCTATTTTTGCCACAATTTTCTTCTTTCTATTAGCGATAATTTCCTTTATTTTTAAGTGGGGAATTCGTTTTCGGTTGGTAGGCGTTACTGGTTTTATGATTGTTTTAACAGTGGGATTATTTGGCTTAGGTTTGGGTTTATTTGAACGGACAGAAATTCCTGGTGCTGTTCGCTTTTCTAGAGTTTATGATAATGGAGGAAACCAGGTGGTAATTGTTGTGAATTCATCCATTACTAGAAACCAATTAGAAGCTACTCTTAAACAAGCAGCGAATAACTATTTTTCCTATGGGAGAACATCAGGAAAAGATAATAAATTAACCATCCGTGCGCGAACCTTAGTTCATCCTCAGCCCGGATTAAGTTTGCCCCTATATTTGGGAGAAATCAAGCGATCGCTGTTATTTCGAGAGGATGAAAATATGGAAATTTATATTTTTGATGAACCGATGAATAAATTATCTAAATATCAAGAAAATGCTAAGGGTTGATAGTAGATAATCTAAGGCGATCTTCATCAAAAGAAATTGTTTGTTTTCCTACTTTTACTTTAGCCGTAATTCCTGATCCTTTAACTGTTACAGTGGGTGGGGCTTTTTTTTGTACTGTCATAATTACAAAAAATTCGTGTCCACCTGTAGCCATAATTTTCGTGCCTACATTTGTTTTTTGAGTTGTTATTTTAACAGACTGAGGAACAATAAAAGTTCCTTTCATGGTAGCTTTGTTATTACCTTTGATGAGAAAACTATTATTAGTAATGGTAACATCTCCTTCGGTGTGCATAATCCATATTTTTTCCTTAAATTCTTTGGCATTATTATTGCCTAAAAAGCGATCAACTAGGACAAATAAACCAGGAACACCAGACACTTTACTATAATCTACGGCAAAAGAACGTAATCCGGCAATACCCACTGGAGGATCGCTATTTTTACGCCAGTTTGTATTTGTTTGTAAACTAATAATTCCCGATCCATCAGGGTTAGAAACAAAAAAGAAAGGTTTCGAGGTTTTCCAGGGGGAACTTTTGGGCAAAACAACAACATTTTCCTGGTCCCATTTGGCTTGAGACTCACCGGCTTTTGCCCAATTTTCTCCTAGGCCGAAAATACGAAAACTTCCCACATCAGGAAAATGCCAAGTTCCTCTAATCAGTTGTCGTTTTAAGTAGATATTAGCCACAAAATCATCTTTATTTTTCCATTGATTTCTGAAGTTATAAAAACCCTTTTGTTGATCAATTAAAGTCTTGCTAAATAAAGAAATTGGGTTTTCACTTTTAACGGATTTGTTATGATTATAGTAAGCTAAAACAAAAGGAGCTTGATAAGGACTATGAATACCAAAACTTCTATCACCTTCAAGTCCTAAATATTGTTCAAAAATTGAACTAATTGCTGGTAAAAATTCTTGATTTACAGTTACTAAACCAACGGAAAAAAGAGCATCTCCTGCATAGTAGCGATGTCTTCCATAGGGGTTTATATTTAATTGATTATCATCGTCAATAATTCGCATAATATAATGGGGTAAAATCCATTGAGCAGAAGAGCCTACTACTAAGTCTTTTCCTATTACATTGCTATAAGCTTTTAAAAAGGGAAAAACTGTTAAAATTAACGGTTCTGTAGTGTAATGATCTCCTTCACTACCAAAGCCACGATCACCAATAGCAGTGGTCAAATATCGTTTAATATTTCTTTCTGCTATCCTCATATAATGGTAAATTTTATCATTATCTAAATTAGGTTCTTTTAAAATAGCTAAGGCAGCCAAACCTGCTGCTCCTCTTGCCCTTGCGTTCCAATTACTTCCCGCATTACTATTCCATCCATTTCTAGGAGAATCACCTTTTACTAATTGAGCAGTTTGTGCAGCCAGCCAATTGGTTATGGTACTAATTTTTTCTTGATCCCAAAGAGGATAACAAAAGTCATATGCTAAGGCTACTCCTGCAACAATAGGCGAGTGTTCTAAAAGTCGTTTACCAGGATTATTAATTGATTTTTTCACTAGCTCCCAGCCAGTTTTTGCTAATTCTTGATCATTATTAAGCAATGCCAAAAAACAGTATCCAGTAGCATGATATCCTGCATTTGGAACATAAGCATCATAATAAATTGGTTTTTTAAATGTGCTTTTTAATTGTTGAATAATAGCTTGTCCTTTTTGGGTTTTTACTATCTCTCGAAGATTTGATAATTCATGCTTGCGAAAGATAAGACGGGGATGTTCTTGAGGTGCCAAATACTGATGATTTGTAATAGGAGTTGGCCATAAAGGTGTGGTGTTTCCAGTAACATTTCCTTGGAGAAATCTTTGTTTATAATTTCCTCTATAACTGCCTATAATTTTGTCTTTGTGAGGAACTAAATCAATATTATAAATAGCTTCATATATTTCATCTTCCCAAGGATGAGATTGAATATTTACAGCAATTTTTAATTGCCAAGCTTCCCGTTTTTTTGAAACTTTAATATTTTTCAAATTAACTGTATCTAAGTTATTTTTTTTGACTGTTCCTTGATGATCGACATCTTGATTAAATTGTTTAGCATATCCCCAAACTTCTGGTTCACATTTTCCTTGATCACAGATTAGATCTAAGGTTATATTTTGATAAACAGGTTTTTCTTCCCAAAGTTTCCAAACCCCATGTTTTAAGGTTAAATGGATATTACCAGACAGTTTTTTTAGGTCAAAAGAATGTAAAATAGGAGCATTTGAGCCTCCTAATAAGAAAATAATTAGAGGTAATAGTAGTAGATATTTCTGTTTCATTTATTTGATAAAATTTACATTTTTTGCTTATAATCTAAGTATAGAAAATTTTCACACTACTTTCAGAGTAAATTTTATTATTCTTTTAACTAGGAACTTTATGAAGCAACCTTCTTCTTTAAATCATCCTATTGTGGAACAAAGTTTTGCTATTATCGATCAAGAAATTGGTCAACATAATCTTAATCCTTTAGAGTATAAAATAGTTCGTCGGGTTATTCACTCAACGGCTGATTTTGAGTTTATTAATTTGCTTAAATTTAGCCCTAATTCTATTACAATAGGGATTAAAAATTTACAAAATAAAACCCCAATTATTACTGATGTTACAATGGTCAAACAAGGGATTAAGAATTTAGTTTCTAAAACCTTTAATAATCCTATCATAACAGCAATTGAACAAGCCCATCATCCTCTCCCTGGAAAAACTCGAACAGAAACAGGCTTATTGTCTTGTTATGAACAGTATCCTCGTGGTATTTATGTTATTGGAAACGCCCCCACCGCTTTACTCGCATTGTGTCAACAAATTAAAGAAAAAAAAGTACAACCTAGTTTAATTATTGGGGTTCCTGTTGGTTTTGTTTCTGTGTTAGAATCTAAGGCAATGTTAGCTGAAATTAATGTTCCTCAAATTCGTGTAGAAGGTAGAAAGGGAGGTTCATCTGTAGCGGCTGCCATCATAAATGCTTTATTAATTTTAGCCTGGAGAAATCAATAATAATATGAACAGAATATCAAGTTATATTAATAATAGTCAATCATGATTAGAGTAATTGGAATCGGACTAAAAGGAAGAGAGAGTTTAACAAATAATATACAACAAATTATCGATAATGCTGATTTATTAATGGGAAGCGATCGCCATCTCAGCTACTTTATTAGTCATCCAGGAAATCAAGTCGTTATTAGCAATTTATATGAAGATATAAACACCTTAAAAAAAATAAAGGGAGCTCATCAATTTATCGTTATTTTAGTGAGTGGTGATCCTTTATTTTTTGGTTTAGGAAGGTTATTATTAGAACATTTTGAAGCAGAAGAATTAGAATTTTATCCCCATGTAAGTTCTATACAATTAGCATTTAGTAGTCTTAAAATTCCTTGGAATGATGCTAAACTAATTAGTAGTCATGGTCGTAATTTAGACGAATTAATTTCAAGTTTACAACAAGGAATAGAAAAAATTGCTATCCTCACAGATCAAAAAAATAATCCGCAAGCGATCGCCGATCTTTTATTAAGTTTAGATATAGCAGTAAATTATGATATTTGGGTATGCGAAAATTTAGGAGACACTGATGAAAATATTGAGTGTTTTACCCCTCAAAAATTAGCTAAGCTAAATCATCAATTTTCATCTCTCAATATAGTAATTTTGTTGCGTAAACATGAGCCTAATTTACATCAAAATGAACTAAGTAAATTGCCTCTTTTCGGCATTGAAGATAAATATTTTTTGACCTTTAAAGATCGTCCTGGACTCATGACAAAAAGGGAAGTTAGAATGATACTTTTAGGAGAATTATGTTTAAAACCCCAACAAACTATTTGGGATATTGGTGCGGGAACTGGTTCAGTTTCCATTGAAATTGCCCGTTTATGTCCTGAGAATCAGGTTTACGCAATTGAAAAAACAGCAATGGGAATTAATTTAATTAATAAAAATTGTCAAAGATTTCAAGTCAACAATATAGTAGCAGTACAAACAAAAGCACCTGAAAAATTACAAGACTTACCGAAACCTGAACGTATTTTTATCGGAGGAAGTGGAGGTAATTTAATTGAAATCCTAGAGATTTGTAAGCATAAATTAGCTATAGATGGCATTATAATTATGGCTTTTGCAACCTTAGAAAATCTAGTGATATGTTTAGATTGGATTAATAAAAATAACTGGGACTATCAACTGTTAAATGTTAATATATCTCGTTCTCTTTCCATTGCTAAACTAACTCGTTTATCTCCTTTAAATCCTGTTTTTTTGCTTAAGATACATCAAAGGTAACAAAAAGAGTGGGTTACGACAGATTGCCATATTCTTGTCATAACCTCAACCATAGCAATCTAACCCACCCTACCCCAATGCTGAAACAGTTCCCTAGAAAGTTGTTATAAGCAAGAATGCTTATATTACCGTATATTTAATGCTATACCTTCTTTTTCTTAGCTTTTTGTTTTTCCCTTTGTTTTGCCCGTTTTGCAGCAGCTTTTGCTTCCTTTTCTGCCCGAATTCTTTCTTGTTCTAATTTAACTCTTTCCTCCTCTTTCCTTTCCAAATAATAATAATAGTTTCCTGGATAAACAATTAACTCCCCATCCCGAAGTTCCACGATTTTATTAGCGACTTGAGAGATAAAATAACGATCGTGAGAGACTAATAAAACGGTTCCATCATACTTAGATAAAGCATTTTCTAGCATCTCTTTAGCGGGAATATCTAGATGATTAGTCGGTTCATCCAAAACCAATAAATTAGCTGGTTGTAAGAGCATTTTGACCAACGCTAAACGGGCTTTTTCTCCACCACTTAATCCCTCAACCTTTTTAAATACTGTGTCCCCACTAAATAAGAAGCGGCCCAAGAGACTTCTGACTTCCACATTTTTCCAGTCAGGAACTTCATCGTGAACGGTATTCATCACAGTTTTACTCAAGTCTAATGCTTCCGCTTGATTCTGTTCAAAATATCCTGGAAGAACATTATGTTTACCGAGAGTAACAAGTCCTTCAGTATTTTTTTCGATTCCCATAATGAAACGAAGTAATGTGGATTTTCCTGCACCATTGGGACCAAGAAAAGCAATGCGATCGCCTCTTTCAACAACTAAGTTTGCACCTAAGAAAAGAATCTGTTCATCATAGGTATGGACTAAATCTTCAATAATAACGACTTCCTTTCCACTTTTCGGTGCCGGAGGAAACTCAAAAGTAACCGTTTTCAATTCAGCAATAGGAGCTTCAACTCGTTCCATAGAATCGAGTTGTTTTTCACGGCTTTTTGCTTGGGTACTACGGGTGGCACTGGCTCGGAAACGATCAATAAATGCCTGTTGCTTTTCTATTTCTTTCTGTTGACGTTGATAGGTATTTTCTTGAATTTCTTTACTTAAAGTTTTTTGCTGAATATAATCTGAGTAGTTACCGATATAAGTGGTAGAAATTCCCCGTTCTGTTTCGACAATTTTTGTACAAATTTTATTTAAAAATTCCCGTTCATGGGAAACAATAACCATCGGAATATTAAGCCCTTTGAGATATGCTTCTAACCAGTCAACAGTTTCATAATCTAAATGGTTAGTCGGTTCGTCCAACAGTAATAAATCAGGATCTTGTAGGAGAATTTTTCCTAAACTCATACGCATTTGCCAGCCACAACTAAAATCACTGACAAGACGCTCACTATCTTCTATATCAAAACCCATTTCTGGCAACATTTTAGCTATTTCTGACTCTAAGACATAACCATCCAACCCTTCAAATTGTCTTTGTAAACGGTCTAATTTATGAATCAAATCATCTAATTCATCCCCTTTTGCCGTTTCCATTTGCTCCGTGATTTTTGCTAACTCATGCTGTATAGAATTAGCTTGAGCAAAGACAGTCCAAAACTCTTGATTAACCGTGCGACTGGGTTCAACTTCAAACTCTTGGGTTAAATAGCCAATTTTGAGACTAGCCGGCCGAACAACTTCTCCTGAAGTGGGTTCAATCTCCCCTTTAATAATTTTAAGCTGGGTAGATTTTCCCGCACCATTTGCCCCTACCAAGCCAATACGTTCCCCTGGGTTAACTTCCCAAGTTACATCTTTTAATACTTCTGCGTTAGGGTAAATTTTACTAATTCTTTCGAGTCTAAGCATTAATTGTCCTAATGAGTTGTGCTAATGAATAAATACTTTAAACGAACATTATTGATCTCATTTACAGTGTAAACAATCTTGTCCCCAAAAACTGTGGCATTTGGACCTCATTTTGCAGTCAATCAATCAATGGCAGTTTTCATTTACTTGTGGATTTTAGCTAACCCAGATATTGCCATTCGTACCTATTCAGGTTAATCTATCGATAATTATTAACAACCATTACCTAGACAAGCTTAAAATTAAGATGGAACAACGTGGCGTAACAATTTGGTTTACCGGATTAAGCGGGGCTGGCAAAACCACCATCACCCGTGCCTTAGAAGAAAAACTTAGAGATGCTGGTTATCCTTTAGAAATATTAGATGGGGATGTTGTCAGAACAAATCTAACCAAAGGTTTAGGTTTCTCTAAAGAAGATCGTGACACCAATATCCGCCGTATTGGTTTTGTCTCTCAGTTACTTACCCGTCACGGTGTAATTGTCTTAGTTTCTGCTATTTCTCCTTATCGTGAGATTAGGGAAGAAGTTAAAGGGAGAATCGGTGATTTTGTAGAAGTATTCGTTAATGCGCCTTTAAATGTCTGCGAAGATCGAGATGTTAAAGGACTATACAAAAAGGCCCGCGCAGGAGAAATTAAATCTTTCACCGGTATTGACGATCCTTATGAACCCCCTTTAAATCCTGAAGTGGAGTGTCGCACTGATCTCGAAACTTTAGAAGAAAGTGTTAATAAAGTTTGGCAAAAACTTGAAGAAATGGGTTATTTGGCTAAACCAGTGGCAGTTTAATCCAAACTTGACTTAATTAAGGTGGCCAATAGGCCACCTTATTTTGTTTATTGTTGTCGGATTTTTTATTGATTATTCAAAGATCAAAATACTGAGAGTGTGATCAGATTAGAGGAAACAGTAGGGTATGATTATTGGAGAAGTTCGTCCTTCTCAAGTGATATGATAATTTGGCTGTTGCTTGACCTCCTTTTCTCCTAATTCAGATGAATCTAGAACCATTTTGGTCTGAAGTCTTAAACTTCTGTCAAACGACTACTACAGCGATCGCCGATGAACTTATGGAAAAGTCGGGGAATGTCTCCCCCACCGCTAAAGAAGATGGTTCTTTAGTCACCTCGGCTGATCGTTGGGCCGATCAAACCATTCGCGAGGCGATCGCCTCAACCTTTCCCGAACACGGTGTTTTAACGGAAGAAACGACCCATATTTTCCCTGATCAAGATTGGTGTTGGATCGTCGATCCCATTGATGGAACCACTAACTTTACGAGAGGTATTCCGATTTGGGGGATTTCTTTGGGGTTGTTGTATCGGGGAACCCCTGTATTTGGTTTTGTCTATTTTCCCCCCTTAAAACAGTCTTTTTATGGTTATTGGTATGGGCAAACAGGGTTAAATGGACCGACAGGAGCCTATTGTGATGGTCAACCAATTGAGACCACTAAAGATACTCCTAGCAAAAGTCATGTATTCAATCTTTGCGCCCGTAGCCTAAAAGTTTTACAGAAGCCTTTTCCTTGTAAAATTCGCATGATTGGAGTAGCCAGCTACAATTTATTATTAGTGGCTTCAGGGGCTGCAGTCGGTGGAGTCGAAGCGACTCCGAAAGTGTGGGATATTGCGGCAGTTTGGGTCATTGTTCAAGCAGCAGGTGGAGTGTTTATTTTCTTAGAAAATGAGCCAATCTTTCCCCTGACAATAGGTAAGAATTATGGCACAAAATCTATCCCTTCTTTAGCGGTCAATCGCTCCGAGTTTGTGGAGATGTTTAAACCTTTAGTGGAATGTGTTTTATAAATGGTGGAACGGAAAGTTGTTCGTTTATCTAAGGTTGAATTATCTTGTTTAGAATGGAAGCAAGGAAAGGAACCTTTATTATTGTTACATGGCTTAGCAGATCATGCTTTGGTTTGGTCAAGTTTAGGGGATTATTTAGCAGCAAAGTATCATATTATTGCCCCTGATATGCGAGGTCATGGGGAAAGTAGTAAACCGAAACAAGGTTATAAGTTTTCAGATTATATTGATGATTTAAACGAGTTAATGGATAATTTGGGTTGGAAATCGGCTCATATTTTGTCTCATTCTTGGTCAGCTAAACTAGCAGCGATTTGGGCAACGCAACACCCTGAAAAGTTTAAAGATTTAATCTTAATCGATCCCTTTTTTATCGATAAAATGCCCTCATTTTTCAAATTGACATTTCCTATTTTATACAAAGTGTTACCTTTTTTGAAAGCGATGGGACCCTTTAATACTTATCAGGAAGCGGAAAATTTGGCCCGTACTTTAAAACAATATCGAGGATGGACTCCTTTACAAGCAGAAATATTTAAGTTAGGAATGGAAGAAAAAGATGAGGGAAAATGGGGCAGTAAATTTACCAAAGAGGCAAGAGACGAAATTTTTGAAGAAGTGATGAAATATGCAGGATTAACTGAACCCATTGATATTCCTACCCTATTTATTAAACCCGACAAAGGATTAAATCGAACAGCTTGGCAACTTAAACCTTATCATACCTATTTAAAACAGTTAACCATTGCAGAAGTTCCTGGAAATCATTGGGCTTTTTTAGTAGAACCGTCTGCTTTTAATGAAACCGTTAAAAACTTTTTATGCTCCCATTCCGATTCAGTAGAGGCTTAATATTATCCCTACAAGGGTAGATAGATCAGAATCTAGCACTCGATTTTCTCATTAAGTTGGAAAAAAAACTAATCAGGGCATCCCCACTGACAAAATCTGCCTACAATGGTTGGTATAGGCAAAAGTTAAGATCAAAATTATGTCAAACAATAACAACGGTGGTCTATTCGTAGCAGGTGTCTTCATTGGGGGAATGGTAGGAACTGTTACAGGATTATTATTGGCCCCCCGTTCTGGAAGAGAAACCCGACGTATTCTCAAAAAATCAGCCGATGCCCTGCCAGAGATGGCCGAAGACTTATCTAGTACAGTACAACTACAAGCCGATCGCCTTTCAGAGTCCGCCCAAAAAAATTGGCAGGACACCCTAAACCGACTCTCAGAAGCGATCGCCGCAGGGATCGAGGCCACACAAATGGAAGTGCCTCCCCCTGAGTCTCCCCGTGATATCACTCTTCAAACCCGTTCCTCAAACAATAATAATCTTTAGGGAAAAATGGTTAATGATCCCTTATTTTGGCTGGGGTGTTCACTTTTTTTAGTGGCACTTAGTCTCACCACAGTGTTGATTGTTTTGATTCCTGTTTTGCAAGAGTTAGCCAAGGCAGCCCGTAGTGCTGACAAGTTGTTTAATACCCTAGAACGTGATTTTCCTGCTACCTTAGAGTCTATTCGTCTGACCGGAGTAGAAATTACAGAATTGACCGAAGACATCAATGATGGGGTAAAAAGTGCCTCAGAGGTGGTCAAACAAATGGATAAGACCATTCATAGCACTCAGGGGCAAATGGGTAAACTAAAACAAGGAACTCTCCGTCTGACTAAGGGGATTCGGGTAGCTTGGCAAACTTGGCATCGTTCTCCCCAAAAAAGTCTTGAAAAAGAACAAAAATGAAACATGGACTTACTCATTGCTGCGATTACCCTTCCGTTTGTATTTGCCTTGGGTGCCTGTATTGGCAGCTTTATTAATGTGGTCATTTATCGCTTACCAGCAGGGCTATCTTTAGTTTATCCTCCCTCCCGTTGTCCCCATTGTGGACATCGTCTGGGGAAAACCGAAAATGTTCCCGTATTAGGATGGTTATGGTTGCGAGGCCGTTGTCGTTGGTGTAAAGGACCGATTTCTGCCCGTTATCCTGCCATTGAAACGGCAACCGGGATCTTATTTTGTTTGGTGTGTTGGCAATATGAATTTACCCTACAAACTCTAGGCTATTGGGTGTTAATCAGTTGGTTAGTCGCCCTATCTATGATCGATTTTGATACCATGACCTTACCTGGAGAATTAACCAAGTCAGGGTTAGTATTAGGGTTCATCTTTCAAGGGGTTATGGGTTGGCAAGCGAGCCAAACTCCTGAATATTTGATGTCAGGTATTAGTAGTGCAGTGTTAGGTATTTGGTTATTTGATCTGATCGGATTGAGTGGCCTAATTATTTTAGGGCAACAGGCTTTAGGAGGGGGAGACTCCAAGTTAGCAGCTATGCTAGGGGCTTGGTTGGGCTGGAAATATCTGCTTGTCACGAGCTTTTTAGCTTGTGCTATGGGTTCTATCTTTGGGGGAGTTGCTATGATCTTAGGTATTTTAGATCGGGGTAATCCTTTTCCCTTTGGACCGTTTTTGGCATTGGGAGCAATTTTAAGTCTGTTTTGGGGACAGGTTATTATATCTACTTATATTGAAACTTTTTTCCCTCTGAGTTAATGATGACCTTTCAACAAGAATTTCAACTGCTTCTACGGGCTTGCTATCCTTTAATCTATATTCCCACCCCTGAAGAAGAAAGATTGGAAAAAGCGATCGCTCAATGCGCCCAAACCTTACAAAATCGTAACATTTATACTTGGGACTTTGTGGATGGTTATCAAGATAATCCCAACAATGAAGGGGTAGGTAGACGTAACCCCTTACAAGCCTTAGAATTTGTGGAAAATTTACCCAATAGTGTCGGGGGAATTTTTATTTTACGAGACTTCCAACGCTTCTTAGAAGACGTTTCTGTTTCTCGAAAATTACGCAACTTAGCCCGCAGTTTAAAGTCTCAGGCAAAAAATATTATTATTATTGCTCCGCAAGTCCAAATCCCCGAAGAGCTAACGGAAGTTCTCACCGTGGTTGACTTTGCTCTGCCTACTGCCACAGAAATTAAAACAGAAATAGAGCGTCTTTTAGCAGCCACCGGACAGTCTTTATCGGACAGTTTAATAGATGAGTTGGTTCGAGCCTCTCAAGGACTCTCCTTAGAGAGAATACGCCGTGTTTTAACCCGTTGCATTGCTAGTCACGGACGCATGGAACCGGAAGACGTAGAATTGATTCTAGAGGAAAAACGTCAATCTATCCGTCAAACTCAAATCCTAGATTTTTACCCAGCCACCGAACAAATATCCGATATTGGGGGGTTAGATAACCTTAAAGACTGGTTATTGCGTCGAGGTGGGGCCTTTAGTGAAAAAGCAAGGTCTTACGGTTTACCTCATCCTCGCGGCTTACTATTGGTGGGTATTCAGGGTACAGGAAAATCTCTCACAGCTAAAGCCATTTCTCATCATTGGCATTTACCTTTATTACGTCTGGATGTTGGCCGACTTTTTGGGGGGTTAGTTGGAGAGTCGGAGTCTCGTACCCGTCAAATGATTAGTCTCGCAGAAGCTTTATCTCCTTGTGTATTATGGATTGATGAGATTGATAAAGCCTTTGCAGGGGTGGAAGGAAAAGGGGACGGAGGAACCACTAGCAGAGTGTTTGGGACGTTTATTACTTGGTTAGCAGAAAAAAAATCCCCTGTGTTTGTCGTAGCGACGGCTAATAACATTAAAGCCTTACCTCCGGAAATGTTACGCAAAGGGCGTTTTGACGAAATTTTCTTTGTGGGTTTACCAATACAAGGGGAACGAGAAGCTATTTTTACGGTTCATTTATCAAGACTTCGCCCCCATAATCTCAAAACTTACGACATCAAGCGACTAGCTTACGAAACGCCAGATTTTTCGGGAGCAGAAATTGAACAAACCTTAATTGAAGCAATGCACATTGGCTTTAGTCAAAATCGGGATTTCACCACTGATGATATTTTAGAAGCAGCCAGTCAGATTATTCCTTTAGCTCGTACCGCACAAGAAGAAATCGAATTTTTACAACAGTGGGCTGCTGCTGGAAAAGCCCGTTTAGCTTCTCGTCAAAGTGGGATCGGGAGAATTTAGAATTTAGAATGAAGAATTTAGAACCTTTTTACAAGGTGCAAGATGTGAATAAACCCTGGCCGATGAAAATTCCCCGTCTATTATGGCTAATATTTGTTATTAGCAGTTTAATTTTATTTGCTTGTGCAAGTTTACGTCATTGGTTATTTCAATCCAATGCCTTAGATTTAGGTTGGTTTGATCAATCTCTCTATTTAATTAGTCAAGGAAAACCGCCGATTGTTTCTTTTTCAGATGACCATATTTTAGGAGATCATGCAGCTTTTATTTTTTATCCGTTAGCTCTATTGTATGTCATCTATCCTAATGTTCATTGGTTATTTTTAGTGCAGGCGATCGCTTTGTCGATTACTATTGTACCTTTATGGTTACTCTCTAAGAAACAAGGTTTAAAAGATAATTTAGCCCTAACAATAGTTGGTGTTTATTTACTTTATCCTTTAATTTTTAATGTCAATTTATTTGATTTTCATTCAGAGGTGATTGCTCTACCGACAATTCTTTGGGCAACTTTAGCCGCAAGAGCAAACAAGTTTATACAATTTATCTTCGCTATTCTTTTAATTTTAAGTTGTAAAGCAGTATTATCTTTAACTGTTGCAGCAATGGGAGTCTGGTTATTATTGTTTGAAAAAAGAAAAAAATACGGATTTTTAGCCCTCATTCTCGGAACATTTTGGTTTATTATTACCACACAATTAATTATTCCTAAATTTAGTGGGGATGAAGTCGCTGCTGTGGGGCGTTATTCTTTTTTAGGAGACTCAGTAACCGAAATTATTAAGAATTTGATTTTACAACCTAATCTTATTTTAAGTCGTATTTTTACCTTAGCGAATTTAGAATATATTATTTTATTATTTATTCCTCTAATTTGGGGTCTTAATTTTCGTTATTTAACACCATTAATAGCCACAATTCCTGCTTTTGCTTTAAACTTATTAACCGATTATCAACCTCAAAAAGATTTAGTTCATCAATATTCAATCCCGATTTTGCCGTTTCTATTCTTGTCAGTAATAGCCTCTTTATCAGCAAAAAAAGTGTTAATTTATCAGCCTAAATATATCATAACTTGGTCTCTAATTGGTTTTTTGGCATTAGGAAAATACGGTTATTTTACTTCTCGATATTTAGAACAACTAGAAACATTATCAGCCATGCGAGCAGCAGTTAGATTAGTTCCTGCGGAAACAAAAGTTTTAACCTCTCCACAAATCGCACCTCATTTAACCCATCGTTCTTTGATTAAATTAGCTATAAAAGATCGAGAACCCATTAATATACAGGATTTTGATTATATACTACTCAACACTCGTTATACAGGCTGGGCAAACTCCCAAGAAACCGTTAACAATTTAGTCAAGCAATTGAAAAATGATCATAAATTTCAACTTAAATATGAGACAGATGGAGTTATTTTATTTACTAACGATAGTATTACCAAAAAAATTAGTTAAGATATAAAATTGTCATCAACTTTGACAATATCAGACGGGCGAATCAAGTTGATACTATTATTGCTGATAATCGCAGAAACATTCTTTTTAACAATTGATACCAGAGCCGCTTATTATCGTAGAGCAATATTCTTTCTCCTCCTGCTT
>JAAUYJ010105205.1_pt1 | contig 14830 bp, 18 predicted proteins | sample 7278031 | NCBI WGS metagenome assembly JAAUYJ01 (sample SAMN14350222, study PRJNA611818) | marine sediment metagenome | isolation source: surface marine sediment (1.8m) | place: French Polynesia: Moorea | collected 2018-08 | reverse complement strand
GCCTGGAGAACACCTTATGGTGCCTCGCTCTTCAACTCAAAGGAGACCTCTTCCGTTCTCAGTTGTGACATCTCGGTGGATGACAAGTTCATTGTGACCGGCTCCGGTGACAAGAAGGCCACTGTGTACGAGGTCATCTACTGAAGCCACTGACTCAAAGAACGGCGGGCACCAGTACTGACGACAGCATCTCTCTTTCTCCCTCGTATGGCCGTGAAGAAGTCTCGGACTTTTTTTAAAAAAAAACCTCCTCAGTTTTTCATGATATTACCCAAGGAGTCGCAACGAGTTCTGTACCGACTACCGATCCTGTGTGTGGAACACCCCTTTACAAATCGGGACTGCCCATTTACGTAAGTCTATCGGCCACCTGTCCCCTCCCCCTTTCAAAAAAAAACCGTTTCCCCATTTCTTACGAAAACACAAAGACGAATTATTATTATCATGCTGTAAGACCTGAAGAACACTTTTTTCCCTTGAAACGACGCGACTCGCAAGGAAGTGAAGACAAAAACAAACCTACCACGAACTCTTTAGTATTGCAAGAATAATGCCAAGATTGGAATGTAATGGAAAATAAGAATGATTTTCGAGCAACTCCTGTTATTAAGTGTGCCAATGTGCGACATCGACATTTTAATAAAGCACGAAAAAAAACGATTGCGGCAGTATTCTTATCATTTTCGTTTCCACTTAATTTTGTAGCTGTTCTTGCTCAATGGACCCCTCTTTCCTTCCGTAGGTATGGAGCCAATGACACGTTTGACGTGTAATGTTGTCGAGTGTGGTGTGGGAAAGGGAAGATCCTGATAAATGTTGCTATTGCAATTTAGGCTTTCTTTTTTTTAAAAAAAAAGCTTTTCGTAGAGTAAAAGGAATTCTGACTTGAAACAAGGGAAAACTCAGAATAGCTATGAGGTCCTGGTTCTGTATATATTATTAAAACTTTGGCCGCCGCTAGGTGTCGCAGCAGCTGCTCCTCGTCGCTGAGAGAGAGCGCCGCAGCAGGAAAGCCTCTACTCCACATGGAGTCCGCCTTCGTTTTCAACGGGAGATGGCGCTGGAGCGGCGATTCACTCAATCCTCTTCCGACATACCTCGGTTTCCCTCCCTGTAGTATCGGTAGAGAAAGAGGGGGTAGGGGGAAAGGCGGGGTATTGTTGTTTCACGCCTTTGCGCAGTTACCGGCGCATTAGTGGCTCTGTCGCCCGGCGTTTTCTGCCTCGGAGCAGCCTGCCTCCCCCTCACACACTCCCGCCGAGGGAACAATTAATGTCATATTTTTTTCGTGGGCCGCAGCAGGGGAAAGAGAGGGTCTCGCTAACGCGCCACTTCTTCCCTCCCCTCCTCCTCCCCCCGCCTTAATTGATTGGCGTGCATTGCCAACGCGAAGGAGGGAGGGAATGGCGATTCTTTTTTGGAAAACGAAGTGGGTGAGACCATAAATACGTCGTCCCGTCCGTCCGTCCGTTTCGTTCGTCTTCGCCCTCTGTCTTTTAATCCTCTCCACGCATAGGTGACTGACTAGCTCTGGTCTCTTTTTCAACGGCAGCACAGGATGAGAACGAGGGCGTTATTGATCATTAAGCCTTTGTCGTAGTAGTAGTACTGATTGATCGTCGCCGCTATTGAGGACACAGGTGGGTGGGGGCGCATTATTTATGAAACGAACGTGTGTATTTCATGAAAGACTAATAATTATACACAGTAGTACACACTCATTGTATTACAGTAGCGTAAGATCTTCTTTCATTACGGGAGGTGGTGTAGTGGCTTATGTCCTGATCGACGGTGTATTATGTCTGTCATCTTTGTAGGGGTGGGAGGGGCTATTCAAGCCGACATAGAGAAAAAATTGAGGGGTTTGGGGGGAATAAAACTTTTTTTTGGGAGGGGGGGTTAGAAAGGAGGGAGCTCCTCCTCCTTCAACTGTTGACATTTGTATTTACAGCGATCTAGAGAACAATGGAGAACTTCACTTTTTTTCTTCTTCTTTATCTGTCCGGCCACAATTAAGTCACCACCCATCATGCGTTCGCACAAAAAACACTTCGCTCACACGGACACACAAAGACAATGCTTTTAAGATGCCTCACATACCTGTTGAGAAAACGAGGAGGGGGAGGCAAGGGTCACTGCGCGGCGGCGGATTCTCTTCTTTTTTTTCTCACTTACTTGCTCGCCCTCTTTCTTCTGCCTGTCTTTGTCGAGGCTAGGCATAATATAAATCTACCGCAATGCACACACAAATTAAGCTCTTGACTTCTTTATCTTAGAATTTTTTTTTCGGAAACGTGATGTAGTAAACAGATGCGTTGCGAACAGTGATACGTCCTTGCCTTGCTTCTTCTTGCTTTCGTTTTTTAGTAGATGATTTCGTAGACTGTCGCCTTTTTGTCTCCAGATCCGGTGACAATGTACTTGTCATCTGAGGAGATATCGCAGCTCAGAACAGATGAGTCTTCTTTGGACTGGAAGATGGATGCCCCGTAAGGTGTTCTCCAAGCATTGAGGAGATTGTCCTTTCCAGTGGAAACAAACCATTTCCCACAATTGGCAAACTTCAGTGACAAGACACAGCTCTCATGAAGCTGCAATTGATATTTGTCTGGCTTGGAGCAGTGCAGTACTTCCACATTTGAGCTTTCCATGCCTACTGCTAACCAATCACCAGTGGGGCAGTAGCCAAGGCAGAAGATCTGGCTTGAGAAGTCATGTTGCTGGAGTTGCCTTCCTTCTCTGAGGTCCCAAGATCGAACTGTGTTGTCCAGCCCACCAGTCCACAACTTGGTGCCATCAGCTGAGATATCAATGCAGCTGGCACCATCTGTATGACCTTGGAATTGCCGCACCAGGGTTTGGTTGTGGAGATCCCAGACTGCAATGTTTCCATCACTGCAGCAGCTAAAGCAGACCTTTGAATCAGGGCTGATGGCAAGAGCATAGCATGCAGGTGCACTGGAGGTCATCTCAGCCTTGATGCGTGGGGTGGGTGCTGCCAGGTCCCAAATGGAAATAGTGCTGGCTTCTCCTCCAACCACCAGGGTTCTTCCATCTGGCAGCAGCTTGATGGATCTGATGTAGTTGTCTCTCTGAAGGCAATCAAGAACAGACACAGGGGCTTTGCTGCCAGGCTGACTGATGTCCCAAACTTTGACGCATCCCTTCCCGCCAGTGTAGACATACTTGGTAGGGTTGCTCATGGTGACTGCGCAGACAACATCCCCATGTGGAAGTGTGTTGATCTTGCGGGCATGCCTAGGAATACCAGGTCCCATCAGGGCATCAGACGGAAATGGCACAGGTCTTGCAGGTCCCTCTCCAGCAACGTGGAAAGAGTACGCCCTGGAATAATAATAATAAAATTAATTATTTTATTTAAATGAAACAGAATGGGAAAATTCTTTCAAAAACGTCTCACGGTTTTCCTCCGATGAGTCCCGGCGGCAGCGGCCTCGTTGGGTCGATCGCTCCGGGAATGGGAGGCCTGAAGCCGTTGAAGACACCCGGGGGAGGGATGCCGTCGGGGAAGGGGTAACCTGAGAAGGAGCATATAAAAAGTCAATATTGTGCGTACATGTTTGTAGTATTTCTTTCTTTCTTTGCTTACCAAGTCCAGCGAGAGCTTTTGATACGGGAGGCGACATCTTTGCGGAGGACGCGGGCGAGGTGGCCGGTTTGTCCTCCTTTCCTGACTTGCTGTTTGCGCCCGAGGCTCCGGAGGCCGGCGTCGACCTCTGCGAGGAGGGGCTCATGGGGTCGCCGTTGTTGCCGTTGCCGTTCGCCTTCTTCTCCTCCTTGGCGGAGGCGGAGGCGGAGGTGCCGTTCTCTTTGCCGTTCTCCTTGGCGCCGCCCTCGTTGCCGTCGTCCACGACGAGGTCCTGCACGGATGGAATGGGATTCGTCAATGATAAAACTTGCAACAAATCAAACGTTTTCTCTGCATGATGTATTGAAACTACTGAGCTGCCTAAATAAGTACCATTGTAGGTGTATGTTATACCTGGTCGCTTTTGTCTCCGTCGTCTCCGTCTGCAGCCTCCTTCTTCATGCGCTTGGCCTCTGGTGATCCGCGGCTGTCGCGGTTGTTGCCCACAGCTGGGGGAGATCTCTGCAAGGTACAAGAAAAAACGTTGTTGTACTTTTGTTACTGTGGGGTTAAAGGGGGTCCATAAATAAATTTCGTATTCAATCTCTGCTTTTAAAGAGAATGGAGGTCGCGGGAAAGAGCGAATTCGTCATCGCTCGAACGAACGAACCCCATGCAAGCAGCAACGCTTGAAAAGGGAAGAAGGCGTCAATTACGGTCGCCGCCGGCGTCGCTTCCAAGAAAGGAGAGAGGGAGAAACCAACAACTGTGTGTGCTGCGGCGGATGGGAACGTAGGCGGTTTTTGACACCTCCCATGACCCCTGAACGACGACGACCCCCCCCCCCCTCTCCACCACCGCCGCCTGGGGCCGAAATCAAGAGTCGCTTCGCTCGACCGAGGAGGAGGAAGGCGAAATTGGCTGCTCCGGCGGTCGGGGGAGGAGGAGGAAGGGGCCATTGATTCAACAAGCAAAAGGCCCGCTGGCACGCCACAATCAAGACTCTCTCTCGCCCTCATTCATCATGGGACTCTTTTTCCTTCTCTCTCTCTCCGTTTGCTGGCTGCTTGGGGAGAAATAAAGAAAAGTCTTTCTCGCTCAAGAAGACGTCTCTCCCCCTTCTCACGCCTCTCCGAGAAAAAAAGGATCCCCCTCTCTCATTCTCTTTTCTTATGGCCCCTGCACGCACTCTCTCCCCTCTCCCTTTTTTATTCCCGGGGCACAGAATCAAATTATTGTGCAGTGATGACAACCTCCCAAAAAAGCCCCATCAAGTCCCCCCTCCCCTCCCCTATCTCCTCTTCCGCCGCACCTATTCATCATCATAAAGAAGCGGCCGGGAGAGAAGACCGCCTCTTCACCCCTCCACCAAAGCATTCACACACAAAAGCCGCAAAGCTCGAGAAGCCAGGAAGGAAGGAAGGGGGGAGAGAGCGTTTTTGGTATCGCGAGATCCCTCCTCCGGCCGTCTCTTTTGGGCCGCAGGAGGAGAAGGCGGAGAGGGAGGGGGGAAGCAATGATGACTGCTACTTAGGGCTGGAGAAGGGGAGAAAGGATCATTTGCTACTATGTGAGGGGAGGCGGTGCACACAGCACCAAATGTAGGCGTCAGAAGAGGAGGAGGAGGCTTCGTTGTCGGCTAAGACCTCTCTCTACTCCCTCCCATGCCTCTCCTAGCTACAAAGAAAGAGGAGGCGCCCTCCCCTCCCCTCCCCTTTCGTCTTCTTCCCCGCCTCTCCCATTGCTTTTGGGTCCATACCCCCTCATTAAGGCTGGCGGAGGAAGAAGACCATTGGCAAGACGCCCCAATGATAGTGCCATGAGGAAAAGGGGGAGGGAGGGAAGAGATTCCTCTTTGTGGAGATATGAGCGGGGGGAGGAAGAAGAGAGATAGGGAGGAGAGGCGCCCGTTCGAACACTCGGCAATTAGGAGACTTGGCACTAGGAGGAAGAGGAGGAGAGCAGTCTTCTCTTCCACACCACCCAATAAGAGTTTTTTGTACCCACAAATTAAGGCAGGGAAGGAAAGGAGGGAGTGGGCCGCCGCTGTTCCAGCCAGGATGGACCATTCTGCTCGCCTCTCCCTCCCTCCCAAATTGTTAATTTCGCGAGAAAGGAGGAAAGGGGAGAAGAGGGGGGTCATCACACATGCTTGAAATTGCCCCAATTTGTATCTTCCCCTGCCTCCCGCCCAAAAATCCCTCCGCTGCATTCCTTCTCTCTTTTCTCCGTATTGCCCGCCCGAGGAAAATTGTTTCTCCACGGCCTCTCTCTCTCTCTTTCTTTCTCTCCGCGGAGGAGGGGAAGAAGACGAGAAGAGAGGCAGGCCATTCGCACACAATATCTCTCTCCTTCTTTTTCTACCCTCTGAGAGCCCCCCAAACTGTCTCGGGAAAATGAGCTCCTTCCCCTCTCTCTTCTTGTGTTCATCTCTTTTGTGTGGAGTGAGGGAGGGTGTGTGGCATGTGAACCCACCAAAGATTGGGAGAGGAGCCAGGGCGCGCGCCTCCAATGATTCATAGCCTCTCCTTCTCTCCCTCCTTCAAAGCGCGACTGGGGTTAATTTGTCAAGAGAGCCCCCTTCCTTCCTCCTCCGCCGTTCCTGTGTACGTGGCTGTGTGGCCTAAAGCCCAAAGCAGCTCTCCCGCCGCCCTCAATCGTCAACGTGCGTTCGGAGAAGGACTGTATCGCTTTCCTGTAAAACTTTTCAGGCGCTTGCGGAAAGGCATCTTCTCTCGTCGCCGGTGCAGTTTTTCCACCGCCTCCGCAATAGTACTCGCTACTTCTAGCCGCCAACGCAGACCACGGTCTCCCGCTCCCAACTCCTACTCCGATGCATTTTTGCCGGCAAAAAAGGGGGGAAATGTAGGGGTGGCGGATGAGCGGTGGGAGAGCTAAATAAAAAATTTTCGACCACGCGCTCTGGGTGCCTTTGTGCTCTCCCCCTCCTGCAGCGACCGCGAAACGGCATTGGCGACCTCCTCGTCGAAGAGGGAAAGGCCAATAACTCTTTCCTCCTCCTCCTCGCTGCGCCATAACCAAGCCGCAAGCGAGCTGCCACCGCCTCCGCTGGCAATGGTCCTCCTCCTCCTCCTCCTCCTCCGTGCTACTTCAAAAGCACCCCGCCCGCAAAAACCTCAATGGAGGAGGAAGGGGGGAAGGCGGTCTCTCCGGTGGCAACGAACGAACGGTGGTTGCCGTGTTGGCTGCAGTTGGCAGAAGAGGAGGAGGAGGAGAATTCCTAATTTGCTTTTGCATGTCACTCGGCTCCTTCTGCTCCGACGCCCTCCCTTCTCCCTTTTTCCTGTCGGGGCAGGGTTACTGAACCGCCCAAGAATGGCATTCTCCAAATATCCCTTCTGGTAATATTTTCCAAAAGTAAAATGTAAAATGGACAATTGACAACTATCTGATGACTGTAAATTTGTAGTTCACTTTGGGTGAATTTTCTCCCCGAGGCGGAAGAGGTCGACGAAAAGGAGTTTTTCGAAGCCCTTCCCTTTTTCTTGCCGTCGCCCTTTTTTTGCCCCTTCTGCTGGCGCAAGAGGCAATCTCGATTTGCGTGTCTCCCTCTTTGCCATAAGGAGGGAGGGAGGGAAGGAGGGGGACAAATGAAGCAGCCAGAGACTTTTCCTCCGCCGCTTCCAACCACCGACATTGGTGGCGCCTCAGTTCCAGAAAGGAGGCTGCTGTGGTGGTGGTGGTGGAGGAGGACTAGGAAGATTGGCGGGGAGAGGGGGAAAGGGGAGTCACGCGATGTCACCGTAAAAATTTATAACACCGCGGGTGCCCAGAAGAGGGAGAGGGGGAAAATGGAAAGAAAAATCAGGTCCGGATCCGGAATGGGAGAAAAAGCAGAGTGATATCTCGATTACCTTTCTCGGCTTTTCTTTCCCCGAGATGAGGAAAAACAAAAGGTGTTCCAGATCCACTACCACGACGATCCTGGTGGTCCTTAAGATAGCTATATTTATCGCCTGCCACATTTCGCGTTACTTTGCGGCTAAATATTTTGGCCACACATTCGCTGACCAATGAAAAAGGGGACGGAGGCCCCTAGATCCACCGTTGCAGGAGACAAGGACGACCGTGCAAATTTGCCAATGGTCAAGGACGAGCATTAGACATTCTATCGCCTCTGACATGCTTCGGCGAATCTCGCTCCCCGGAGAGATTGCATGATGGCCCTCAGGGGCAACCGAGGAGGAGGAGGACCATCCCAAGGACTGTATGGGGCCGCCTGCCTCCGCCTCCGATTCCGTCTCTCTCCCCTTCCCCCAAACACCACACACACTTCCCCTCCTCCTCCTCCTCCTTCCCCCAACACACCCCACATGCATCCATTATGAGGAAGCGCCGCCGAGAGAGAAGGGTGAGAGTGAGGAGTGGGTGGGTAGGACGATTTCCCCCCCTCTCCGCTACTCCATACGTGCCTGATACAAGACAGAGATGGAGACTCCCTCTCTTTCCATCATCGGGCATCGCCCATTCCACCTTCTCCGCATGCGGCTAACTAGCCTCTCCCCATTCCCCCATCTTAGCCCCAGGGAGTGAGTATCCACCGTCGGAGGAGGAACCGCTTTCCCTCCTCAAGCGGCCGCCGCGGGAATACAAATCAGAGATCGATAAAGCTCCCTCCCTCCTCTCTCCCTTCCTTCCCCGCCCGTCCCTCTCATTTGCTTATTGGAAATCTTTTCTCTCGATCGCCGGAGGAGGAGGTGGATGGAAGAGCCTTGCTTGTGCTTATGGCCAAGTGCCCCCCCCCCTCCCCCTCGATCGTCGTCTTGCCTCAGTTGCTTCACTGCTCGATGCCTCGATCCTCCTTTTATTCCTTCTCCTCCTCCTCAATACTTGGCAAGCTCCCCTCTCTCCTGTTTCCTCTGTCTTCGCCTAGGGATTATGATGATGATGATGGCAGAGGAAAAGAGAAGGCTTTATTGACGGCGCTCCTTCGTTTGTCTTCCTCTCAGTCATGCGAATCAGGCATCGATCGAAGACCGCAAAATGGGGCCGATTTTTGCGGTTCTTTCCAGGTGTTTTAGGTCACAATCCAATACAAAATGCCCCCTCCTACCTAGCACCTCCTACCTCGGAATCTGTAGTAGGTTTCCTTTTCCTTCCGCATACAATGGGGGAAGAGATGCCCGGAGCGATCGAGGCGGCCGCCGACCAAAAATCAGACACTCAATCAGAGTTATACGGACTGACACCTCCTCCTCCTCCTCCTCCTCCTCCACTGGATGTGGGATGTGGAGAGAGGCCCCGTTTGGATCTGCTGCGGACGTGAGGGGCACGCACGAGCGGAGGAGGAGGAGGAGGAGGAAGCCCACGCGATCGAGGGGGAGAAGTCCCAATTGCGGCGGCGGCGGTGGATGGGGAAGGGGAAGGGGAATATCAAGCAGTTTCTTCACAGGGTGGCGGAAGGGAAAGCCAGAGGATGAAAACATCTTCTTATCCCAGAATCATTCCCCGACGGGTCGCCCGGTGGAATCAGTCAAAGAGAGACATAGGAATGCTGTTCTCTCTCGCTTCGGATATATGTGGGATGATGCTGTGGCAGCTTCGTCGGTTTCTCTCCCCTCCGCCAGATGGAATAGGGGAAGGAGGAGAAGATCCAACAATGGTTCACGTATGCGGTGGGAGGGAGGGATGATGCGAGAGGAGGAGGGATGGCACGTGATAGATACAGTGGCTGATAGATCGCGGGAGGGAGATGGAGGTGGAAGACGAAATGGCAGCTTGCACGAAAGAAAGAGAGAGAGAGCGACGGGGGATGAATAAATTTTCATCCAATTACGCTTCAGAGAGGGGAGAATCGTGGCGGCGGAAGAAGAAGAGCTTTTGGCGTCTCTCGCGTGACGAAGTCACAAGGAAATTCGGAATAATAACGCGGCTCTGGAAGAGGAGAGAAAAGAGACAGAGGCGAAAAAAGGCGTTTCATTCCTCCTCCCTTTTTTTCTGCAGCCACCTGTGATTTATGAAGACCGCGGCGGGGGAAATGATTGTTGGGGCGTAATTGCGAGAGAAAACGCCGTCGAATATATGCGGGAAAGCCGACACACACACGGCTATGAACGAACGGAGGGGAAGGAGGGGTTAAAAGGTTGGATTCATGCTCGGGGATGATGGCCGGCCGTCGCCGTTGCTTTATATGCAGGCCGCTTGCCTTGCTTGCTACATGGGCTCTTTTCGCCCCAGTGTGAGATTCGCCAATCTGAAGAAATGGGTGAGCGCCCTTCAAGTTGTCCAATTTCCCCGCGCGCCCGGTTTGGAAATGGGGAAACGGAGAGAGGGGCTCTCTTTCCTCCTCCTCCTCCTCCTCCGCTTCCAAAATGGGCAGCCGACGAAACGTGACTCCTTCTCCTCCTTTCTTTTGCCCCGCGGAGGTTCCATACCGCGCTCTACGCCTTTTTTTTGCTGCGGTCCTCCCCTTTCCGCTTTTTGTTCTGCCCCCCTGAACACAAATGAGCTGAGCACAATGAGTTCACTTATGCCGCCGCCGCCGCCGCCGCCGGGCGACGAGGGCGAAACCCATATATGGGCCGAGAGAAGCGACCGTCTGAGGATGAGGAGGAGAGAAGGGGTCTTTGCCGCCGCGGGCTCCTTTTTTGCCCTCCTCTCTCTCCATCTATTAATTGCGTGTTTTCGGACCTCCTTTCCCCCTTTTGGGGGATGGAGCCTCGTGGCATGAAAATGGGGCTCCCCCTTCTTTTCCCCTATTCCCGGGAGAGAGGGGAAAAAAGATATGAGACGGGCGGCGAGGGGGAGGAAATATGACGACGAGAGACGAGGAGGAGTAGGAGTAGAGCCGACCTCTTTTCCCCGCCATCTCCCTCAACCCCTTCTCCTCTTTTTCTCCGCGGAAAGATGACATGTGAATTGGGGCCAGGGAAGAAGGAGGGAGAAGGGCAGTGAGGAAAAGAGAAGAGAGAACTCCTTCCTTCCTCCTTATGCATTCTAATCTCGCACTTTTCCCTGGGATGGAAGAAGAAGGGGAGGAGGACGTGTGGAGTGGGAGAAGAAGGTCTTCCTCCTGGAAGGAAGCGAGGGGAGTTTTGACGGATGGGGGTCGGGTCACACCAAAGACGAGGAAGAGAAGACTCCACTTTGCAGCGGGTCGGGTCAGATGGGCGAAAAAAGAATGTTCGCAGGCGAGCTTTTGCTCGTTCGTTCGGTATTTCGTGGTGGCGGGAGTTTCTGGAATCTCTCTTCTTTGCGGTCGTGACTTGGGAGAAGAAAAGGAGGAGGAAAGACGTCTCAACCGCGAACAAGTTTATCGGCGTGACTCTCTCGCCCGGCCCCTCCTCCTCCCACCGCCGTCCAGGAGAAAGGGAGGGAGGAGGGATGCAAATCAATTCACTGCGTGCCAAGAATGAAGGGTTGAGTTGAGTTCGAAATAACTTTGAAGAGATGTATTTCTCTGACGTACCTAGCTTTTACCGAAAATCAATATAAAAATACATTGTAAATTAGCCTAATCCCTCACGGATATGGTAAGTGCAAAAAACCAGGAGGCGATGAGAAAAAGACGAGGAAGAGAAATCCATTGCAATTTCCGACGGAAGGAAGGAGGCGAGACTCTCTCTTTCTCTGGCCGCAAAAAAGAGCCTTCTCCTTCCTCTTCCTCCTCCTCCTCCACCTCATCTCACTTCGTCTTCGTCGTTTCTCGCCTGCTTATGCATGCCAGCCTCGGTCTCCTCCCCCTTCGTTCGCACGCTTGCTTGGTTGCTTGCTTGCCATTCAGTGCTTCTCTCTCTCGTGGAAGGAGGCGGGAGGAGGCAAGAGATGCATGCATAAGTTGGTAGTTATGCCGCCGCCTTCTTCCGCAGTGCGAAACGGACCGAAGAAACAAGCGGGAGAAGAGAGAGAGAGAGAGTCGAGTGGAAGAGTCATCATCATCTCCGCAGAAAGAGGAAGCGGAGGAGGAGGAGGAGGAGGAGGAGGCGACGCCGGCCGCACTTCTCATTCCCAGAAAGGCCTCTTCCTCCTCGTCTTCAATTCCTCTTGACGACGACGGAAGAAGAGGAGTCGCTTTTTTATGCGCGCGGCCGACGTTTTCCCACAAAAAAATGCTGCCGTCTCGAAAGCGGAGACAACATTGCAGCTCTGCGAGGAAAGATGCTTCCCTATTCCCCTCTCTTTTCTCCGCTTTCAATTAATTTATCGGCCATTTTTCTCCGGATTACAGCTCAGGCGAAATCTGGATCTCTCCGCACGGAAAAGGCAGCAGATGTGCTCAGCACGCGTGAGCGCTCGGTTTATTAGATCTCCCCTGCCCCCCATATACCGTACGCACATCTCAAATCCCTTTTCCTCTTCTTCCCATGAGTGCTAGATGGAGTGTGGCAATCAATTTGCGATGCACGAAGAGGAATTCCCTCCTCCGCTCACCCACCCACCGACCGACCGACCTGCCTGCTGCGAGCATGGCCAATTGAAGCTGCCTGTTCAAAATGACCGTGATTGGGCAGGGCGCTTTTGGAAAGGCATCCCCCTCCTTTTTTTGTTATGCTTGGGCTACAATTCTTCCCCCCTCCCTTCCTTTTTTGTCATCGAGTCTGGCTGCTTTTGGAGCTCCTCTTCAATTCCAAAAAGCCCTACCAACCATCCGACCGATGATCTCTCCGCACCTCCTCAGCGCGAGACAAGGGGGGAACAGACCACCCACCTCCGCCAGAAGAAGAAGAAAAGGAGTATGGAGGAGGAGGAGGAGGAAGATGTTGTTTGATGCTCTCGAGTGCGAGCGAGCCCAGGTGGCGGGCGGAGAAGAGAAGTGGATAGGTGGCTGAGAGACCATAAAACGATGGCGGGATTCAAGTACCGACAGGGAGGGGAGGGAGCGACGACCACATTCCACAGTCGAAGAGGGGAAAAAGGACTCCCCCCCCCTCCTCCGCATATTTCCGTGGATTAGAGAAACGCCCATGATCCGCTTTCTTCCTCTTCCAAACCCCGGTCAAGGCCATCATGCCCTGTGACTGCTCGCTGTCGACAGACAACCGGCCAACTCCCGTCACAGCAGTGGGGGTCTCTCTCTTGCTTGTAGTCGTCGTCGTCGTCGGGCAAAGAGACTGTTCTCTTTTTCGGAGGAGTGAATTTTTTTTGCACCCCCCGCCATCACAACGACGTCCCGACCGAGACAGGAGGAGGAGGACCGGGGGTGACCGCCCGGGCGGCGGAGGCGGCTTGACAGGCACGAAAAGTGGAAGAGGGGAGGGAGGGGTCGTTAAGTCCAAAGGAGGAGGGGCGGGCGGGTTGAAACAGTGGTGGGGACAGATGATGATTAGAGGGCCGCCAGAGAGAAAGAGAGGAGCCAGAAGCCCCCGGCGACTCTCCAGAGTCAGGAAGGAGGAGATGGTGTAAAAGGCGAACGGACATTCGCAGCGGGGAACGAAAAAGAGGAATGGAAGCAAGAATGGGGAGGGAGGGACTAATTGCATAACAGAGTTAACCGTCTTTCGACTAGTGAGGGCGACAGAAACCGTCCGATTTTTAGGGAAATTCCTAAAATTGTCATTCATCTGCCGAAAATTAATCCTCCATCCTTTTTTTTCTCGGTCGAGCAAGCTATAGTCAGGGCAAGGGCAGGTGGGTGGAGACGACGGCTAAATTTCGCCCTCTGCTTGTCAGACAGGACACAAAAGGGGAACGACGATCGGCGCTAACGCGATACGAATTGGGGGGAGGATGCGTCCGTCTCATCTCCCCACTTTTTCATGGGGATGGCGTGACTGCCGATCAGATGGGGGGGAAGGAGAGACCCCAACACGTCTGACTTTTCCATAGGAAGGGACGCGCTACCAACGAAACGATGGAGTTAAATTAGTCCCTTCCTCCTCTCTCCTCTCTCCGCCACCGCTGACAATGGGAGATCGTCGTCTCATCTAGCTCTCTCTCTCTCTAGTAGATGAAATTTCGGGCTCCTTCCCCTCCCGCTGCGCAGCCCCCCTCCCCTCTCCCTCTGAAAGAGCTTAATTTCGGATGATAGCGTCCGCTATGGATATAGTATATGTGAGTGTAAGGAGGGGAAGGAGGGGGGGGATTGTCTGTATTGATCAGCCGGCGGCAAACGGCGTCGGCGTCGGCGTCGGGACACGCTTGTAATCTCTCTTCTTTCCATCCCGCATTGACTGCCCACCACCGACCGTGGGCGCCAGTTGGGGATGGGCGACCGACCGACCGACCGAGGGCCAAGCGCCCATGCGTGATGGCAGCGACGAATATGGATTAGACACGCGCGCTGTTTTTCCCGATGGCTGCTCCGCTGTGCATGTGTGTGCTGTTCGTTGGCGGTCGGTATGGGGGGATGGGGATCTCTCCCTCCGTCTCTCCCCACTCTGCTAATGCCAAAACAAGGGTGTGGAAATCAATGGCGGCGGGATGGGGGCGAGGGCGCATGTTCATTGTCCTACCCGAAAATGTTTTGTGGGGGCACTGCATCGACGGAAAATGAGTCGCTTGGGGAAGAAGAGATTGCTCCTTTCATCGATCACAAAAGGGAAAGGGTTTGTTTCGCTTTTCTTTTGGTCTTGTTTTTCCCAAGCGCCGCCGCCTCAGTGGCAAATGACTACAACGAGCGAAAAAGCATCTCTCCATCCCGACGTTCGCCGAAACTTCCTCGATATCTCCATAAATATTTGAACAGACCGCTCGCTCCCTCATCTGGTATTTACTGCATGCACAAGAGCCGGAGCCGCCGCCGCCACTTTTTAAGGTTAAGTTTCCAACAACTCTCCTCCCTTTTAGCCCTCCTCCTCCTCCTCGTAGACCATCGAGGCGTATCGGGTTTGGCGTCCGAACAACTAGAAAGCTCTTGCGAGCAAAGGAGGGAAGGAGGCGGCTCCGGCATCCCACCCTCCCCCCGGACGTATTGGGGGGAAGAGAGAGAGAGAGTTCTGGATCATTGATTAGCGGACAATGAACGCAGTTACCCTCCTTTCGAGCAGGCTAGGAGGCGAAGGGGAATATAGACCGCCGCGAAGGAGGAGGAGGAGGGTACAAACTGATCCATTAGCCCCGGCGTTACGGTCGATAGACCAGAAGGGGGGGGGGGGAGGCAGCGGCCAAGGACAGCCCAAGATGGCGAGGAGGCCGAGGAGATCGGAGGATGGAGCGCTTGGCGAAAAGTGGCCTTGTCTCGCGTGGGGGAAGGCGGCCAGAAATCAGGAGCTCCATTTTGGATCTCCGAGGCGGGATTGTTGGGTCTTTCTTGATGAGAGAACGAAGGAGGGGGAAACCATC
>JAAUYJ010146490.1_pt1 | contig 14840 bp, 22 predicted proteins | sample 7278031 | NCBI WGS metagenome assembly JAAUYJ01 (sample SAMN14350222, study PRJNA611818) | marine sediment metagenome | isolation source: surface marine sediment (1.8m) | place: French Polynesia: Moorea | collected 2018-08 | reverse complement strand
GGGAGAAAAGTATCGGCTATCGGGAAACAGAGGGACTTGGTTTCTCGTTCGTTCTGCTGAGGGAATCTCCATGCTGCATGCGATGTCTTAGGATGAGAATTTGCATCTTTGCAGTGTCTCTGCTGCTACTGTTAGCGAAGCATCCAATCGGACAAACTAGATTGTGCAAAAATCCTGTATACTTTCATCTACTTTGTCTTTTTCGGCCCTCCAAATAAAAGAAATATTCTTTTGTTTTCTTATGCTACTGCGCGCAAAATCCACACACACAAAAAAAGAATTCAACAGCCCGAAAGGCTAACACGACGGTCACTCACTGTTGCCAAAGGGGCGAGAACCGCGTACAGCGATGGCATTGCGCGCAAACCGGTTGGTTTCTGGCTGCAAGGTAGTGTACGCTCAACTTGCACCAGGGCAGGTAGATTTTGGAAGTGTGTAGTGGTGGCGGCTCCATCAAAGAAGGGACGAGAGACAAAAGGCGGTGGGCGTTAGCGCCAAAAGACGAAAAGAAAGAAAAGCTGCCTACACTTGCCCGACACAAACTTATCCGCAAATATTTTGAAAATGGCTTCCTTGGAGAAATGGCCTTTCCGCAGCCTGTCTGACCTCCACTCCCTGTTCGGCTGGGCGGAGTACGCCGTTCTGGCCTCCACCCTCCTCGTCTCCGTTGCCATCGGCGCATACTTCGCCTGGAGGGGGCAGCGGTCCACCGCGGAGTACTTGTCCGCCTCCAGGCAGATGAGCCTCTTCCCAATGACCATGTCTCTCGCCTGCAGGTTCGATTCCTCTTAAATTTTCTGTTCTTTGAGTTGTGAGAAATGAAGCATTTGTTTTCCAGTTTCATCTCTGCCATCACCATCCTAGGCACCCCCTCCGAGATGTACGTCTTCGGCACTCAGTACTGGGTCATCGGACTCTCCTACCCGTTCGTCCTCGCCGCCACCGCCCACGTGTACATGCCGGTGTTCTACAGGCTGCAGGTTAGAATTGAATATTTTTTAAAAAAAACCCATGAAGTATTGGGAATTCGCTTTGTTTTCGATGCAGTACCGCTCTGCCCACGAGTACCTGGAGCACCGCTTTTCGAGGCCAGTCCGCCTCTTCGCCTCCGTCTGCTTCATCCTGCTCACCTGCCTCTACCTCGCCATCGTCGTCTATGCACCTTCGTTAGCCCTATCACAGGTCACTGGCATGCAGGTGGTTTTTTTATTTAGATATAAAAAGAATTATTTATGAGGGAAACCGCGTTGTATGCAGATGGACGTGGCCATCGCCGTCACCTTCCTCGTCTGCATCTCCTACACGGCCATCGGCGGGATCAAGGCAGTCATTTGGACCAACGTCTTCCAGGTGCTGCTCGAAAAAAATCGAATGTTGACTTTACTTATTTGGTATTTTTTATTCCAGGCGTTCTGCATGCTTCTCTCTGCCGTGGTGGTGGTCATCGTGGGCGAGTCCGCAGTCGGAGGGTCTGGAGAGGTGTTCAAGGCCAACTACGAGTCGGGCAGGATAGAGATATTCAACCTGGACCCATCGCCACTGACTAGGTAAAAAGCCATTTTATTTCGGTTAAAGGAAATTTCCGATAAATTTAAAATGTGCTAGGCACACTTTCTGGTCCCAGACGGTGGGTGGCTACTTCACCTGGATGACCATCTACGCCATAAATCAAACCATGATCCAGAGGTGGGGAAACCAGCATTTTCCCGTCCAAAAAATAGTTCCCAACAGGCAAGTGTTTCTGTATCTTGAATTAGGTACCTGACCGTCCCCCACGCCCGCATCGCCAAGAAGGCCATTTGGCTCTCGGGAATCGCCATCACGGTCATCCTATCCGTGGTAGCCTACGCCGGTGAGAATTTTTGATAAAAAATATTAAAGGGGAAATTGAATTGTTATTTGATTTTTTTAAAAGGTCTGGTGATCTACAAAATGTACGAGAACTGCGACCCTGTCTCCAAGGGCCTGGTGTTCTCCAAGGACCAGCTTCTGCCGCTCTTCACCCTCCACCTGACGGCCGCCGGGTTCCTGGGCACCGGGTTCCCAGGGTTCCTCGTCGCCGGGGTATTCTCGGGGGCGCTCTCAACGGTGTCGGGCGGGCTAAACTCGCTGGCGGCCGTCACTCTGGAGGATTTCGTCAAGGTGCGGAAGAATGTGATTTTCCTTCACTACACATATTTAAGGTTACAAAATAATCTATTTTGCAGTTGTTCGCCTTTAAGAAAGGAGAGGGACTTTCGGACGAGAAGGCGACGAATCTCTCTAAAATTATGGCCGTCGCATACGGTGAGCATAGATACTTTAAAAAATCAAGAGATGTTCGAAATAATTTCCCTCTCGTTTTTACCAGGTATTTTTAGCTACGTGCTGATCTTCCTTGTGAAGAACATCCCTGGTCTGGTCCAGGCCTGGCTGGGCATCTTCGGCATCTTCGGCGGCCCCGTCCTCGGCCTCTTCACCCTCGGCATGCTCTTCCCCAGGGCCAACTCTGCCGGCGCCCTCAGCGGCGGCATCGCCTCCGTAGTAATCATGCTTTGGATCGCCATCGGCGGCAACTTCTCCCGTCTGAACGGCGACATATCTTACGCCGCGTTGAAGCGCCCGGTGTCTGTGGAGGGATGCCCGGCGGACCTCAACGTGACGGCCCCGGCCTCGTCGCTGATTGAGGAGCTGGACTGGTGGCCCTACCTATCCATCTACGAATTGTCCTACATGTGGTACGCCTGCGCGGCGTGTCTTATCGTCCTCGTTGTGGGGGTCCCGGCCAGCCTCATAGACAGCTACAGGAGGAAGAGGTCAGTAAAGTAGGTGCTAATTCGAATCTGGAGCAATTGGTGTAGGAGAAAAACCATGCAGTTTTAATGTAAAAGAGTGATTTTTTTTTAAAAAAACCTCCACTGTTTTCATTTCCTCAGGTCCGGCAAGGAAGAGGATGCCCCCGTGCCGCCTGAGCTGCTGTGCCCGGCCGTGGAATCCTTCATGGGTCTTATTCCTAGCCGCGTGAGGCGGTGGACAGCGCGGAAGAGGGTGCTCGCCAGCCAGAAGGAGTACGCAAAGGCAGGATGGGTCGGAGGAGACAGCGGCGGCAGCTCGGAGGAAGGGCAAGAGATGGGGGACATGAAGGAGGAGAAGGAGAAGGAGGCGGTTTGAATGGGAAAATAGTATTCTATACAGTACAGTACAAATACGCAAAAAAGAGAAGGCAATTATGTTTATATGGGAGTTTGGGGACGTCCCTGAATGTAATAAATCATACAGCTCATATCTTGGGCTTTCCCTCTTCGCCCCGCCGCAGCCGTCTGACTTGGCAGGAAATTGAGTGACGGGCCCTCCTCCAGACAGATTAATGAATCTCCTCAGCCAGAGAGCTGCGGTGGGGAGACAAGTGAAAGCAAAGGAAAGAAGGGTTGTGTGTGGGAAACCAATGTGCCAACAAAATTCCGTCACACGTAATATTCCTCCCACTATTCACCCTCTCGACGCACCTGTAACGAGCTTTCCAGGCCCTCTAAAAAGCCACTAGCCTCGCCCAGTCTAGACGTCTGACGGGACAGGACTCGACGGCGGCGGGGTCTCGGTCGCTCACCGCCCTTTCCCCCTAGGGGCATTTATTCCATTTCCCCATCATCGCCTCTTCGCTTTCCATCGGCAATGACTACCGTGCTCTCTCCTCGTTTCTACCTTAACACCTCCCAAGGGAGAAATGGTGGAGGTTCGACGTGTTTCCACATAAAAGGGCTTTTAACTTACATCCTGGTAGAGTACAAAGGGTATATATTATCATATACGATATGTAGGGCATTTGCATTGTTACGAATAGAGTACAAAAAAGCTTCCTTGTCGAAACTTAGGAACAAAAAACTCATGATAGCACTAAGGGTCACTGCGAGCACCACTGCAATCGGTGGGAAGACGTGGTTGGTTCAGTTTTCTTGAGCATTTGGTCACGGAGGGCGTTTGCTGTAAGGCACTCCCTTTCTTCTTCTACAGTCCCTTGTTAAAGTACAGAACCTCCGGCATGTTCTCCGGGTTCTTGGCGAACCTTGCCTCCAGCTCGGCGTATGCGCCCGGGTCCACCTTCCTGAGGGTCTCCGTCTTGAGGGCGCAGCTCTGCGGGAAGATGGCGCACCCGGCCGGAACCATGAGCACGAGGAAGCATCCGACGCAGGCAACCTGGAAGGGCCCGTGGAGGGCGGGGCGGCGCGCGAACCAGGCCCTTCGCTCCATGGCCTGCATCACGAAGGGCATCAGGAGCATCCCTGGGGCCATGATGGCGTTGCGGCTAAGCACCACCTGGCTGATGCCCTTGACCGCTGCCACGCGGGACCTAGATGAGCAAAGACACACATATTTGAGGGGCAAGCATTCCAAAAAATGGCAGATAAAGTTGATTGGTTGGGAGCAAAAAAAAGCTCTACCAAGTGTGCGAAATATCGGACGCAAAAAACAAATAAAAAAACGAACCTGCACATCTTGTTTCCGTTCTCGTCCCTGAGGTCGACTCCCGTGTTGAGCTCGGCGTTTCGCATGAGCGGGATGTTGACGCAGTTGGCGGCTCCTACTGCCACGAAGGGGACAAAGCGCTGGACGAAGGGAGGGGCGCTGCGCTCCAGCATCTTGCGCAGGCCGATGGCGGTGGCCAGGGCGCTGAAGGTGGCGCTGGCGTACGCCAGACCCAGCTGCGCCGTGGTTACGGGCGACTCGGCGTTACGATTTGTGTAGTTGACCAGGGCGTTGAAGCTCTGAAGAGGATGGAAGGGAAAAAGTCCCAACTCGCAGAAGTGACGTGGACACAAATTTCTCCTTTACCTGGTTGAACCACTGCCAGAATACGACCTGCGGCACGGACTTGTAGAACTGGAGCATGGCCCCGGTGATGAGCATGCCTCCGGGAACCTGGAAACTCATCCGGCCGAAGACGTTTTGCAGCTCTCCAGAGTCCGGGTGGAAGGAGGAGGCGTATAGCTTCATGGCGTGTTTGACCTGCTCCTCCCGGGTCCCCGGCGGCTCCGCTCCCGTCCGGTAGCGCTCCACCAGGTCCCGGGCGCCCTCCAGCTCGGACTTGGTGTGGAGACAGTTGAGCGGGTTCGTCATCCAGAAGAAGTGTCGGAAGCGACCGTAGAACGTGCCCTGGTCCCATAGCGGAGCATTGACGTCTAGCCGAGGTGTCTTCTCCATCTTGGAAGATTCCCCAAGCAGTTCCTGCCCCTGAGAAGCAAATAAAGAGAAAGATGAGACACATCGGCAAAAAATACAAGTCTGTCATCACTTGGAATTTTTCAATGCCAGTCATTGTTGAGCCGCGTTTTTATTTGTCCTTCTGCGTTTCGTATACGTACAGTCAATGGGCAAGTTATTTTTAGAGCTCATAAATGCTTCCAACTTTTGACTATGAGTGCAACCGGGCAGACAAAGGCTGTAACTTTTAAATATACGGTAGGCAATAATTAAAAAATTCGCCGACTGCACTGTCTCCCCAAAAGGAATCCCTGCGACCGACCAGCACGCTTCGCAAAGGCACTTTTGTAGGATCTAGCAATATTCAGAGTCCTTTTCCCTCCTCAGTGTTCAATCGTCCTCCATCTGCTTCTCAGCCACGTCCCTGTCGTAGGACAGGACGCAAAAGTCTGCGCCCCTGTAGGTGGTCTCGGAGAAGCCGCAGCGGAAGGCGAGGAACTGGCGGGTGAGAGGGGAGGCCCTCTCCACCAGGGCGAAGGCGGTGGCGGGGTCACCCAGCATCTTCATCATGAGTCGGACGGAGGAGACGGCGCAGTTAGAGTAGAGCAGCTCCTTGGCGAAGCAGACGGAGACTGCGGCCTCAGACTTCTCCAGGAGGGACCAGGGGATCTCGCTTTTCGGCCTGTAGCAGCACGAAAAAGATGCGTCAGGAAAGTTACAGTTTTCGTTGAAAAGGTCTTCTTACCCAGGAAGAGTGACAGGCATGGTCTCCACTCGCTTGAGCTTGCCGCCCTCCTCGTGGGCCTTCCTCAGCGCATCCACCACCTTGGCCACGTCCGACGACCCCACGACGCAGCCCGCCAGCTGCGGCCGATATCCGCCGCCTGACTTGGCCCTCTTCTTCCCGAGCTGCCCCGCCTCGTCGCTGTCGTCGAAATTGTCAAGGCCCCCGTATCCCTCGTGCTCGACCACCAGGGCTCGCCCGCGCCTCTCGGTCAAGAAGGCCGACACCTTGGACTGGGAGAGGAAGTTCTCCAGTCCTTCCTGCTCCGATATTTCGGACTGGCAGACGCAGAGGAGCTCTTCCCACAGACTTTGACACCTGAAAAGTTTGTTTCTGCAATTAAGAGAAACAGGTGGGGGGAAGAGGGAAAGAGTACCTTTTTGGCAGATCTCCGTACTGATTCCTTTCCACGGGGCGAATTTGGAACGAGTATTTCTCTTTTGGCACCGGGATCGCGGACGTTATCTGCCAAAAAGAATCAAAACCGGTTTAGGGAAAAGCAATAAAGGAGGGGAAGAAAAACTTCAGGTTCAATTAACCCGCTCCATACCGGGTACTCGTCGTCACGTCCGACAGGGAACAGCCTGTGCAGCTCCCCTGCGAGCCCACCCTGCAGCCCGGCCAGCGTGGGGCCCGAGCCGATGGGCTTGCGGCAGTGGTCCAGCCCGGCCCACCTTAGGTAGCGGTTGCAGGCCATGAGGACGAGGTGCACGTTGTTGAGGTAGCCGTTGATGTCGAAGAAGAGCTCCCGGTTCTCGATGTACGTGAACTTGTCGCACAGCTTGCCGAAGCGACGCGTCACCTCGTTGAAGCGCGCCGCCCGCTCCAGCCAGCGGTCCAGCAGCTCCTGCTCCTGGGACTCGACGACGACGCAAGGAGGGGCGCCACTAGCTCCGCCGCCGCCGTTCTCGGCCTCCTCGTCGGTAGACGTTTGCTCCTGGACGATCTTCTTGATCAAGTGGGCCTGGAAAAAGTAGTGGATATTTGACAATGTAATCACATTTCTTCCAATAATATCAAGATAATATGCTTCCGCACCTGATCCCTGAGTCGCTTGAACTCGTTCAAAATGCCTTCGCCCTTGAAGCCGTGACTGTACGGGAGCCAGAAAACGTGGAAGAGTAGTTGGATGTCCTCCTGCGAAATGAGGAGAGTTTAATTCACCTTGCTCAAGGAGTAGGAAAAATCTTGAAAGCACAGTACCTTGGTGATTTCCATACTCTCCTTGTCGGCTTCTGACAACGTCTCCGCCACCGACTGCTTCCTGCTGATGCTGCAGACGGAAGTGTCCCGGTGCACCTCGTTGAGGAAGTGCGGGATGGCGCGGTCCGAGGCGTCGCGCGGGTCCCACTCCCTGGTCTCACCGGTCTCGTGGTCGTAGCAGCGCGACCACAGCGCCATGGTGTAGATGGCGGGAACGTTGAGGGAGTACTCGCAGTTGGGGTTGGTCATGATGCCGGCGATGTGGGGGATGATGTCGGCGTCGCGGCCGGCGAAGGGGCCCAGGAAGATGCGCTGGTGGTCGTAGTCGTTGGCGTGAAGGTTGTCCCAGATGACGGGTTTGCGGCGGAGGACCTCTTTCAGCTCAATCATCTAGGAAAATGAACGAGTTGACATAACAAAAGCCCATGATACAACAAAGACGAGAGACTCACGTCCTCCTTGGTGATGGTCTCCGACACCACCTTGTTTCCTGTCCAGAAGATCCCGATCTCCGGGTCCATCCCTGCTCCCACGGTGTTAAGGTACTCTGACTCCTTTAGGTTGGGGAAGGCACGGTTCTTGGAGTATTCCACGGGGCAGGTGAGGAAGAGGGGACGGCCGAGGTGCTCGAACACTTCGTTCGTGACCTTTAAAAAGCACACTTTTAAGCATACCGCGAAATCCCTTGTCATTTGTCATAGAAACGAACCTTCACTTGAGCTTCAGCCAGGCTGCTGAATGCATCACGATCCCCCGGAGACAAGTTGCTGTCGATGTCGTCCCACAGGAGGGCGAATCCGGAACACCCGAGAGCTTTGACCTGAGCGAAAGGTATATTTCCCGAAGCATTATTAATGGGTATACTTTTGAGTTCTTACATCGTCGAGCTTGGACTTTAGCTTGGCGATGTCGGCGGAGGACGAGTATGAAATGTCCAGTCCTGGAGAGATGCCGTAAAGAAAGTGGGCTCCCTTTTCCTGGCACTCGTCCATCAGCTTCTTCAGGGCAGCCTGTTTGAAGTATGATAATTTGGTCACATTTCATGGCTTAAGGATTGTTTTCTCACCTTCTCTGCTGGGTCGTACGGCTTCCTCCATAGCGCCCTGTGCTTGTGGTCGTCCTTGGGCGCGTACAAGTACGAGTTGAGGCCGTAAAGCTGCATCTTGCCTGAAAGAAAGTTTGAGGGGATTCAATTTGAAATTCTGCCTGATGAACAAATCCAAAGCTCTTACGATAGAGATCGATCCTCTGCTCCTCGTTCCATGGCCTGTTGTAGAACCCCTCGACCACCCCGCAGAGGAAGAGGTCCTCCGGCCCCAGGCCGCGCTTGGAGGAGGTGGCAGAGGCCATTTTGCCAAAGAGACGGCGAAGATTGGTGCTGAAAATGTTGTTTCCGTCGACGTTGTTCCCCCTCACAATCCGGGTTCACTGAACCGGAGAAGCCAAGAACAAAATCCGCACTGGTACTTGGTGGTGCCAGGAATAGCGAATCCCCCCACAGGGCTCCGCTGCACTTCCACCTGACAAAAGAGAAGGATACGTGGGTAGTAGTGGTAGTAGAACCTGTCCTTTCGAAGGTAGGAAGTGAATATCGAATGCCTCTGGATCACGTATGAGTTCTTTTGAGAAGTCAGAAGTGTTCCTCTACCGACAAGCCACAAATTTGTTGGAGTGGGAGAGAGTGTGTGCCACCCACCACCCCTCGCCCACGAACCTTGGTATGCCCCAGGCCAACGAAGAGTATCCGTAGCGAGTGCGCGTAGCGAGGGTGTGGATGATGACCTCGGGTGACCTGGGCAGTGGGCACGAGAATGGGTACGAAGGAAACCGTCACTCGGTCACTGTCTGACACTCGTCTACTGTGACTGTCCAGTGTCCACTGCTCTGAACTGAATGCCAAAAAGATTTTTTTGGGTCGCATCAGCTGTCCTTTTTCTCCTGTCACTTTTGTTTTGATGCTGATTGGGACCTAATGCGCATGCGCAAAATACACTTGCCAAAAAAATCGTCTGCTTCTTGGCCTTTTGCGGATGCCGGATTCCGCACACCACACCTTTTCAATTTATGAGGAGCGCGACTCCCACTCCTTTTCGTGCATGTGGAAGACAGTGACCGACTGTTTTACAATCTGGGCCTGGAGCTTGATAGACAGTGGGGGAGGACGAAGGGGGAAGAGATCCACGTTCCCCGCCCACGCCGGAGGGGAAGAGCGCTACAAATTTATTCCGTTCTTCGACCTTCCGCACTTTTTGAGGGCAACAAACGATGTCGAGAAAAAAAACATCGAAATTGACAGCTTCCTAAGTGTGACAGACAAACCAAAGAATTTATCACCGCGTTGGTGTATTTTGCTCCTGTTTTATATTTTGATAACTTATTCTTTCAATAACTGTGCTGTATAAAAATAACATTTTTAAATATCTCTCAGGGCAAACAAGAACTAAACGCTAAACTCTTGTGAAACTCATGTAAAATCACTTCAAGTCGTAAATACATAAAAATACATTTTGGCTCTTCTTGGACTTTTTCTCTATCTTATGAGTTTGCCGGAGGCGTGAAAAGATGGGCAAAGAACTCCGGCTCCGTCATATGACTTCTATACTTGTGCACGATTTCCTGAACCTTTATTTTCCTCCACACGTGAGGAGGATGAGCGTTGTCCACGTCCAAGCGTCTCCTGGCGGCCAGGTTGAGGGCGGTTTGGCGAACCAGGGGTCCGAGGCCCCGCCGAGAGCAGACGAGGCCATCAACCAAAGGCGTTGCCAGATTCATCCTACGGGAAGAACAAAAAAATTTCTATAAAAGAAATGAACCATTCGAATTGTGAACAACCATTCACGTGCGTAAATGCAGCACAAGTCGATCTGATTATTTCGTTCCGAGCATTTGACTGCAAATAAGCTAATACGCGTGGGATAAAAGGGCATTTCTAAATTCCGTCCCGCAGGTCCTGCTCTCGCGTGGTGAGCCTACGCATGGACACCCTCTGGAAGGCCGGGTCGTCCACGTCGTACTGCCAGAAGTAGCGAGGGAAGAGGATCACAAAGGCGAGCAGCGCGATGGCCACCGTGGTGGCGAAGAGCGTGTACGTCAGGAAGTATCTGGTCGTTTCGTCGTTGCGGATGGCGTCCCGGTCGATGAAGACCTCCTCCAGCTTCCTATGCGCCGGAGTGATGTAGGGCAGCTTCTTCGGGATGTCCGGCGTGTTCACGTTCGTCACGTTCGAGTCCACGTAGAAAGAGATGTACGTGACGATCATCAGGACGAACATGTTGGCGATGGCCGCCTTGGTCCAAAAATCCTCCCTGGCTTGGAAGGCCTGCTGCTCCTTCCGCCTCGCGTACCAGTCATACGTGAGCCACAGGACAGAGGCAATGACGATCAGGACCACAAAGAGTTGGGAAAGGTTGAAGACTTGGGGAGATACATCCGTGTGCCTCGCGTCCACGATAAGTGGCCCAGCTTCATCATCGTCGGGTCGACCGAGGTAAATGTGCTCAATCATGTTAATTTAGGTTTTAACACTTCCTTTCCCCAAATATGAAGAAAATGAAATAAAATAAACTTTAAAATTTGAATTTAAACGCTTGACTCAATCATTTTCCTTTATTGTTATACCGCAAAACAATAGAAAAAGTTCCTAAATCCTAATCCTAACCAAGGAGAGTTCAGTACAGTACATAAAAGTTTTCGTTTGAGCAGGCAAGCCTGAATATGACAACGTTGACAGCAAAAAGTAAACCTTGCATTTGTTTTAGGCGAATGAAGCAAGACTACTTTTCTTTTAGCTTCAGCACAAGTTTTTCTGCCAGGAAGTTTCGCCTCGGAGGAGTCACCCAGAAGTCCTCTCTGCACTCGGAACACTTGTGCATCCCTGCTGACAATTTGTCGAGGCATTCTGAACACAAGCTATGCCCGTTCCGGCAAGAGAAGATCATCCTGGGAGGGAGAAAGTCCTCGAAGCAGATGGGACAGCAGGTCTCCCCCTCCTCTTGCAGTCCTTTGGGCAGGGCTTGGGCCCCCTCCGCTGCAAGTTCCAGCGAGTCCACCGCCGCCAGCATCTCCGTCAAGCGCTGAATCTTCTTCCCCGTCTCCTCCAGGCTGTCCACCGACCAAGCCTCCGGATCTCCGGCTACCCTCCTGTGCAGAGTCTCGATGTCATTGAGGTACTTCTCTCTCAGGTCGCCCCTCATGGCCTCCACAATGTCCTGTTCCTCCCTTTCCACGCCGGCCTCCTCTTTCTTCCTCTCGCCGGGGCTCGGGTAGGCGTCGTTGACGGAGCAACTCCTCGGGTTCAGAAGCTCCGACAGTCTGAGTCCGTCGCGGTGGGCCCGGGCTCCTGGCGAAAGGCGGCTGTCTATGCTCTCCCGGCTCTCAATGGCCCCCATGGCGTGCTAGTTCAAGAAAGCCGACAAAAGAATCCGAATGCGAAAGGGTTTCCTGGAAATTTCCTTCCTCGCTTCACTTCAAAACGCTGCCGCGTTTTCGTATCCTTCGATAGCAGCTTTTATCTCTCCCCCACATGAGAGTTGTTCTCCTGCTGCACAATCGGAGATATTCGATAGCTGGACCAGGGAAGCTCGATCGAACAGAGAGGAACGCAACAGGGGCGTTGGTACTGTAGGTGCTGCGGGTGTCCATAGGTCCCCTCCTCTCTAGTCTCCTGTCTTTCTCCTCTCTTTGTCTTTATACGCACTTTTGTCACTGTACCTTTACGCTTACGTACGTACAGCACGACTACTCTCAGTTTCGAGCATAATTAATAAACCGAGCGACGCTCGGTCAAACGGAGTAGAAACTTGACTTACTTGGTGTGAGGCCCCTGCATCTTGATCCTGAGCAGCCCGCTGCCGAGGGGCTGGACGAGAATGACAAAGGCGTCCTTGGCGGATACGTTGCCGCCTACTCCACTTGTCTCCAGCCCCGAAGACGTCTCCGCCAAAAGGTCGTCCAGCGGAAGGTCTGCGTGGTCCTCCATCCTCTCCATCCAGACGACAAGGATCCGCACCTCCTGATAATAAAATTAAATTAAGACCTGTGTTTTGCACGAAAATCTGACGCTTATCAAACTATATGCATGTCATGTATTTTTTTCAGTTTCAAATATTGCTACGCTGAATAATGGAACCAGAAAGCAGAAAAAATATCACCTGTCCGAAAGCCTGGCTCGTCTGCCTGTTGAACCTCCTCTTGGCTGCGGCGTCCGCCTGTTCCAGGTTGAGCGAAGGAGGGTTGGAACTCCTAGAGTGGGGAGACCCTTCTGGCTGCTGGACGTGCTGCTGCTCGTCGGCGCAGGACGACGCCGACGACATAGGCCTGGCCGTCTGGTGCACATGTCTTTTTCCCGATGGGACGAGGAAGGCCACCTCGGCAAGGGCGTCCGCCCAGTAGAGCGCGTGGTGGTCCCCGTCGAAGACGCTCCCGCCGTGGTCGCCGGAGTCGGGCGGAGTCATGGGCTCGGTCTGGGCGCGCCAGCTGGTGGAGACGTGGCCGGTCCATCCTGGGTGGCGCCACACGTTTACCGGCCAGCCCAGGCTCGACAGGAACTCGAGGAAGAACGGGTGCACGGTGGAGGAAGAGTGCTAAGGAACGAGGGGGAAATGAAGTGGTAAAGTTTTGAGTGACAACTTTTGGGAAAGGAGGAAACTTACCACGTTGTTCATGATGTCCTCTGCCTTCTTCTGACCGCCCCTGACGTAGAAGACGTGGACGGTGTCGGCGGTTCGAGGGCTGAGGCGGTCCAAAGATTCAATGTCCGAAACAAAGCCGATGGAGTCGCTCTCCAGAGCCACAAGCTGCGGAACGGGGGAGTCCAGACGCTCCTGCACAAAATAAAATGGAAAAAAAATGAAGACTCTTATGTGCCACTTCAACAACGTCAAAAAAGCTACAAGAATAATTGTTTAATTGAATTCTCACCCTTAGTGCTCCGACGCTGAGTAGTCCCAGATGGCTGAGTATGAGCCTGGCCGTCTGGAACTCTTGGCATGGCTCGGGCTCGCGGCACTCCACCTCAGGGTGGTAGCAGGAGTCCTCCTGCGTCCTGGCAACGACCTGCTCTTCCAGGTGCGTCTGCTGGTCCATCAGCCTGGACAGGTGCTCCAGCTCTTGCGCCGACCTTTCGTCACCGGCCACGCTCTCCACGGCGGGAATAGACTTGTCCCTAAAAAAGCAGGGGGGAAAGTTGTTAAAATTTGGCATTGGTTTCAAGTTCAATAACTTGGTGCTGAAAGCTGATGCAGAAACGGAAACACAGTGGCGGCAACTGCAAAGCCACATCCAGACTGCAGGGGGAAAACACCAACAATGACTTACATTTTACACTTTGGGATCCTGTTCGCGTCAGCCGAAACACGTAGATAAATGTACAGTTGTGATAAGTAGATATGTACTATACTGTACTAGTTGGATTTACACTATTGAAAAGCAATCCTAGGTACATGTAGGTAATGCATTAACAAGGGTGCCTCAATATGTAAATATTACTTACGCCTTGCAGAGAGGGATGCGGTCGATTGTCTCCGGGAAGAACTTGGGCTGAGCGCCAGTGCTGACGCCCACCTCGCCGAGGGGCAGCGGGCGCCCCACCGGGTCCGACCGGGACGCCCGGTTGAGCCCGGACTTGTGACGCGGCAGCTGGCGGAGCTGCATGGACCAGGCGGAGCGCCCGGTGGCAGTGCGGAGCAGCACGGTGACTGTCGGCTGCGAGTCCTGGTCGTTGCCGAGGGGCTCCTCCAGCACAGCGGCGACGGTGCCGTTGTCCAGGGCGAAGTAACGAAAGCTCTGGACGGCCTCGGACATGGGGAGGATGGCCTCCCCGGCCGCGGCCCCGACTCCGGGCTTGGATGAGGTCGCCTGACAGTGCCTCAGCAGGGAGGACTCGTCCAGCAGGGTCGAGAGGGACTCGGCGCCGACGGCGGACGGGAAATATCCCACCTGCAAGAAAAAGTGAGTGAAAAAATAGATCCACTGGAAATAGGGAGTATAAGGGAAAATAGTTACACTGAGTAAAGAAAACAATTCTAGCAGTACATTAAAATTTGATTAAATACTTTGAGGAAAACCAACTTCAGTACAAATTCAAAATTCTTTGGGGGCGCTATTTCTCAACATGGATGACAATATCAAAATTCTAGTGAAAGTCAAGAAAGAGGAACAAAAATCTCTATCAAAAAAGAAACCCAATGACACAACTGAGACCAAGATCACCGTTCAAAAGAAAGACGAGGGAGCTTCACAGACATATGAAAAGGCGTCTACTGCCACCCCCGAGGTCAAGGACGAGAACTCCTGCGTCCCTTCTGTCCTTTCCTTCCTGCCGACCGCCCTCTCCGCCGCGGCTCACGAAATCCTGGCCGGCGCTACGAGGTGCACGATAATGAGCGTGGACGCCGCTTCCCAGTGCCTCCCGAGCACCATCCTAAGCTCGGCTCCGGAAGAGCTAGTGGAGGACGCCCAGGAGATGGCCGCGGAGGTCCAGGAGACCGGAGAGGCAAAGGTGGAGGATGCCAAGGAGGGAGCGAAAGAGGCCGTTGAAGGGGCTGCAGAGATTGTGGAGGACACAACTAAAGAAGCAGTGAAAACGGAAGAAGCAAAGGACGAGGGGAGCAAGAAATCTCAGGTCTCCTCGTCCAAGGGTCATCTTCCCGCACCGCTTCGCCTATTCACTTCAATG
>JAAUYJ010061865.1_pt1 | contig 14851 bp, 8 predicted proteins | sample 7278031 | NCBI WGS metagenome assembly JAAUYJ01 (sample SAMN14350222, study PRJNA611818) | marine sediment metagenome | isolation source: surface marine sediment (1.8m) | place: French Polynesia: Moorea | collected 2018-08 | reverse complement strand
ATTTTCAATACCGATAGAACGAATATCTATTTTATCCGCCAGACTAATACTTTGCAAGACCATTGCTAATTCGTGATAGTTGTCTGGGCGATCGCCGATAATTTCCAGATACAGATTAATTTTGGCAGGAGCAGTTAATGAGTAAGAGCGCATTTTAGGTAGTATTAGATAGTTGGATTATTTGAGTTTATCTTAGTATAGTCACATAAATCAAGTCTAAAAATGTAGGTTGGGTTGAGCAGTAGCGAAACCCAACAAAGCTTTATTCGACATCTCCAATACTCCCCCGCTCAATAAAATGTAGAAAAGCTTTTGAGAAATGGTATTATCCCCCCTGATTTCTTTCACTCTCCTCAATGTAGTGTTCGACTGTTTTGAGGGTAGGTTTGCGTGTTGAATGCTGATACTCGTAAAGCCTTTTGAAAAACTCAAGATCGACCTTGCGCCAACTAACCCAGCCAATTCCTGAATATCTATCATCTGACAAAGAGTAAAGTACAAACTGTAACTCATCTTTGATGTAAATCAGCGAAAATCCCTCATGCTCCCGGATGACATTCCCTGTATCACTACGCTGATGTACCATGATCTGGAATGGTGATTTGTCTGTCTTTTTCCAGTCATCTTGAATAGATTGATTGAGATCATTATATACCTCATCCTTGAAGTGATTGGCTTTATGCTCAAGCACGAAGCTAATCACTTCATTGTCAGGGTTCATTACCGTTCTCCTGAAAAAATCATGCTCTTCGTTATCTATATCTATAATCTTGCGGACAAAAGGAATGGAATATATCGCCTTGACATGACCTAATTTATAAAGCGCTTCCACCGTTTTCAGTTCTAAGACAAAAAAGCATCCCTGCTCAAGATCAAAGCTATTATCAATCACTCGCTTCAGTTCAGGAACTGTCTTCAGCTTATCAGGGTCAATATCACTTAACAAAGCCGGGATGCTTTGTCTTTTTTCATACTGCGTATCAGGAACCAAAGTAAGTTTCCCCGTCTCACCAGCAAGAAGATGATCTGTTAGTTGGCGTTTGAAAGAATCAAAGTACATCTCCTCATTTTTATTCCAAAAAATTGAGTCAATTTCCAACTGTTCCGATGAATTGAGGGGATGATCAGTTTTCCACTCTGCAACCATATGACCGACAACCTGTGATTTACCCAGGTGTTCCCGTTCAGCTTGCCAAATCTGTACAGCTTTATGGAATGGTCTGGCGGGACCAACTCTCAAACTATACTTGCGATCGAAGTTATGGCTGTAAACTTTTTCTTCCTTAAGATTCCATTGCGCGATTCGCTCAATGTTACCTTCAATACCGGTTCCTTGAAGCGATAATTTTACTCCTGCGGATGTTTGTACAGAAGAAAGGTTTATCCTGACATTAGTATCATTGATTGAAATATTCTCATCATTCAAAGTAGCATAGTATTCTTTTATCAGAGTAAACCTAATTCCAGACAAATTGTCTTGCGGAATTATTGCTGGCAAATTTTCATACACCCAAATTAGTAGTAGTGATAAAGGCAGTGCAATGAGTACCAGCCAGATCCATTCCACGGAGGTCGAAAGCCAGAACAAGGAAACCCAGCTATTACCACCTGAAAAAGCACCAGATTTATCTATGAATAAATCTACCGCAAAAATATAGTATTGCCCATCAGAGTCCTTGAAACGATACCATAGTGTTCTTATGACATTGGGAAAAGTATCAGTGATATCAATGTAAAGTCCACTAAGTCCTGATGTATTTTGAGGGTTCAAATAAACATTCTCATATTTACTTATACTAGATCTATACCAAGGGCGCTCCCTGTAGTCAAGTTTTCTCTCCTCGTTATCGAAAGTTCCGCCTTGAATACCAGGATAAAGAGCTATAACACCATTTTTTTCATCAAATAAGTACACAGTGTCTATTCTGAATCCAGGTAGTCGATCTAACAAATTCAGATCGCCTGTGAGATACTTAATAAATATTCTGCTATGTTCTAGAGTAACGTCTTCACCTTGTTTCGAGGCTAAATTATCACCTAGCCCACGCATTCTGTGGTCAAATTGACGAAAAACAATGTTTTGTTTTGATTCCTTAGATCGCGTGTTGTAGTTGGTTTCCGATTCCGTATCAAAGTCAGCAATACGGATACAATCAAAATAGGCATTTTTGGGGGGCATTTCATTTTTTATAATGTCTATTATGGGAGGATTATCTTGTGGATTACGATTACATCCAGGAATAGTTTCGGGGAGGCCAAAATCGTCCTTTGAGCGCAGTGTACTGTTAACCTCTATCCTAAGCTTTTCCTGAGCTTTCTCGATAAAATCCTCAAAAACCTGAGTTTTAGGTGTTTCTTCTTTCAAACCTTTATGCCATGCAATATCAAGAGCTTGTCGCTTTAATTCCTGATATAATCGAAAACTTGGAACTCCAACGAAACACAATGTGATAAAAACGAACAACAACCTTACTAGCTTTACAAATTGGAGATTCATTGAATGATTTACCTAAAACAACAACATTGCTCAAACCAAGTAGCCTTTTTTTGGAGAATTGGTATAAGTCTAAGTCTTTTTTCTTGTAAATCAATTCATGTCCGGAGGGAATTAACCCCGTAAACACCACCGAAGACTTACCACTGCCAGAAGGCCCAATAACCCCCACAAACTGTCCTTGTACCACCGCTGCTACAAGTGGCTTGGTGAACGCTTCCCGCCCAAAAAAGTATTCAGCATCAGCCTCTCGGAAAGCAAACAAACCTTTGTAGGGGCAAGCAGCGATCGCCCTTTGTCTTGGTATTGTTTTTTGAAAATACTAACAAAATATTATTTATTCATACTAAAAATATATTTTCAGAAACAATTAAAATCACTATTTATTGGTTAATTAATGTTACTAAAAGTCACCCTTCCGAACTAATTAACCACCGATAAAGCCCCTGTTCATGCAACATTTCTTCATGGGTACCGCGCTGCACTACTTCACCATTTTCCAGCACAATAATCTCATCGCAATCACGAATTGTACTCAACCGATGAGCTACAATAATACAACTACATCCCCGACTCCGCAAATTATCAACAATTATTTTCTCAGTTTCTGCATCTAATGCACTCGTCGCCTCATCCATCACTAATATAGTGGGATTATTCACCAAAGCGCGAGCAATTTCTAATCTTTGTCTTTGACCTCCACTTAAATTTGCTCCTCCCTCCAATAATTCGCCATCGTATCCACCTGGAATTGCCATCACTGCTTCGTGAATTACTGCATCTTGACAAGCTTTTATCAGTTGTTCTGTGGGTATTGTCGTATCCCACAACGTTAAATTATCCCTGACGCTGCCACCAAACAAAAAGATTTCCTGCTCCACCATTGATAGAGATTTAGTCAATACTGTCGGCGAAATATCTTCTCTGGGAATGCCATCAAACAAAATATCCCCCTCCCATGGTTGATATAAACCGCAGATTAATTTAGCGATCGTCGATTTTCCCGATCCACTCCCACCAACTAATGCTACCCTTTCCCCTGGTTGCAATGACAAACTCAAATCTACGACTAAAGGTGGGTCTACCCGCGAATAACCAAAGGTAATATTTCTTAGCTCTACATGACCCTTGAGTTTAGGTGAAATATCGCTAGCTTTTGTATTTGTTGTTTCTATGTGAATCTTTTCTGATTCCTTCTTCTCTCTTCCTTCTTCCTTGGTTTGATTGCTCAATACATCATCAAGTCGATTCAAATCTCCCTCCAATTCCTGAAGGGTGCTGCCAAAACCTACCAAAGTATTTACAGGTTGCTGAAAACTTAACATCAAATTTTGAAATGCTACCAACATTCCAATACTAAGTTGCCCTTCCATGACTCGCAAACCACCCACGATTAAAATTAATACTGATGTCACAGATGATAAAAATGTTGGCAAAATTCCCAAAACCTGATTTGTCATTTCTAACTCTTGCTGAGTATTTGCCGTTTTCGCATAATATCCAGACCACCGAGAAAAAAAGTCTGACTCCAGGGCTGATGCTTTCAGGGTTTCCATACTCTGCAACCCGGCAATACTTACCCCGACAAGTTTGCCTTGGTCTTGTACTAATCTAATATTTGCATCCACTCGTCGCCGAGATACCCACTGTAAAGCTAATACGTTGACCACAGAAAAGCTGATTCCGATTAAGGTTAGTACGCCATCGTAGGCAAACATGATTAACCCATAAAATCCGATCATTACTGTATCAATCACTGTAGTTGCTAATTGACCAGAAAGCACTTGAGCAACATCGTTGTTAATACTGACGCGATCGCTAATTTCTCCTGCATATCTTTGAGCATAAAATCCTACTGGTAATTGTAGAATATGCCACATAAACTGACTCGACATCCCTATGGATAATTTAATCATTAGTTTTCTCAGGTAGCGCAGTCGTAATAGGGTCAATAAACTTTGTAATATTATGGTGATAACCATTCCCAAAATTAAAGGTCGTAGCCATTCTGTGCGGTTTTCTACGAGAATGTTGTCAATAAATATTTGGCTGAATACTGGTATTGCTAAACCAGGAATTACTAAGAGAAAGCCTGCTATGATGCAATAAATAATTGCGCCTAAAGATGGTCGCAGTCTTTGATATAGTGCTTGGATAATACTGGGTTTACGACCGCCTTTTTCAAAGTCTTCTCCAGGCTCAATGGTAAGAATAACTCCGGTAAAGCCGCGATCAAATTCTTCCCATGAGACTTTACGGGGGCCCGTGGCGGGATCGTTGAGGAAAACTTGATTTTTATTAAACCCCTCTACGACGATAAAATGATTAAATTCCCAAAAAACAATGTAGGGGGGAGATATTTCGTCAAGTAGCTCTAAGGTTTCTACTTTGAAGCCACTTGCTTCCATTCCATAATTTCTGGCAGCGCGAACTATTTTTGATGCTTTACTGCCATCGCGGGAAACGCCACATTCTTGTCGTAGTTGGGCTAGGGGTACGATCCGACCGTAATAAGCTAGGATGATACCGAGGGCTGCAGGACCGCATTCGACGGCTTCCATCTGGATAACAGTGGGGGTTATGACTCTTTTTTTTTCATGTAAAAATCATTAAATTAGTCTATGTCAGGCTGTAAATATTTATTATTTCCCACTTAAGACAGAGGCGATCGCATTTTCTCAAATCATATCCTAGTCTTTGTAGGTAAATAGTGTTTATTTGCCTCAAATTTTATCTGTTGTCAAAAATAATGGTTCTGGCAAAATTAGTGCTTATCTATAAGATCATAGTTCTATATATTGTTCCATAAAAGCAGTAGAAGCCTGACCTAGTAAGTATTTATCAATACATACTATTAATGATAAAAGCCTGTAATGTAAAATATTCAGGATTTTTGTGCGATAAAGCTGTTCAATCTCATACTTCTGATAGATATATCAGTTATTTATTTTCAGGAATTAAATCATCAAGAATATGGCCTTTGTTTGTTATGCTTGGCCCTCAAAAAAATATTAAAGAATGTTGCTAACTTTGAAATATTGCGTTAAGTTATATTACGTAAGCTAAAAATAAAACGAGGTAAATGTTTTATGGAAACTCAAGAGAAAAAAGTAGGCTTTACTGAATTCGCAGAAGCTTGGAATGGTCGCTTGGCAATGTTAGGTTTTGTTATCGGCGTTGCTACTGAATTCTTGACAGGTCAAGGTATCCTTTCTCAACTTGGCTTAATGTAATTTCTGATTAGCTATGTTTTCTGCAATATTAGCTGGAATTATAGAGATTTATTTTCGGTAAACAAACAATTTGTTTTTTAGTTTATGGTGGCATAAAATTGATATTCCAGCTTTTAAATACCGATAAATTTTCATCAAACAAAAGGGGTTGAAAATATCAACCCCTTTTTCCGTACAAGTTTAAACATTAAACCTAAGACTAACTATTTAGTTTAATGTGTAATAGAAGGCTTTAACTCTTCTTGAGAGCTAGAGTTATTTGAACTACTTTCAGGTAATAAAACATCTGGAAGAGGTTTACGAGCTTCTATTAAACTAATAGCTCTACTAACACTTTCTGGTAAAATCACAACTAAACCACCAGCAGGAGCCCGATCTAAACCTGTATTAATAGCCGTTTTCTCATCTATAATTGACTCATAAGTCGCTTTCGATTCAGAATCTTTTACTCCATCCAAGAACTGCTGAATACCTTTAGTAATTAGCTCGGCGGCATTCCCTCTAGGTCGTCCCCTGGTATCATCGTCTTCTTTGATAATTATTTCATCAAAAATATCTGCTGCTAGCTCACCAAGAGAAACAAAATCCTCATCACGGCGATCGCCAGGCCCTCCAACTATACCGATTCGTTTTCCAGGCCAATTTCTCACAAACCCGCCTAATGCTTCATAACTAGCAGGATTATGAGCATAATCTACTAAAGCATGATATTCACCCATATTAAACATATTCATCCGGCCTGGAGTTTGATCCACTGAAGCTACAAAGGTTGACAAACCTTCCCGAATATGCTCTATTTTTACTCCTTGGGTAAAGACGGCCAAACAAGCTGCCAGAGCATTAGCAATCATAAATCGGGCTTTGCCTGCCATTGTAATTGGCACATTAACTGCTTTTTCAATTCTTAAAGTCCAATCTCCTTTCAAAATTGAAATATAGCCATTCTCATAAATTGCTGCGAGTCCGCCTGCTTCTGTATGTTTGATTAGCAGTTCGTTACTTGGGTCCATTGAGAAGTAAGCCACTTGACCTTGGACTTTTTCTGCCATTGCAGCCACTAACGGGTCATCAGCATTGAGAATCGCATATCCTTTGGGCATTACTGACTCAGCTACTACACTTTTAAGTTGAGCTAGTTGTTCTACAGTATCTATATCTCCAATACCCAAGTGATCGGCAGCTACATTTAAAACTATTCCTACGTCACACGCCGAAAAGCCCAAACCTGAACGTAAAATACCGCCCCGTGCTGTTTCTAAGACTGCTACTTCTATAGTGGGGTCTGAGAGTATTAAATGGGCACTTTGAGGCCCTGTATTATCTCCTGATTCTGCTAAGTATTCCCCTATATAAGTACCATCTGTGGTTGTGTAGCCCACAATCTGACCAGTTTGGTTCATAATGTGAGCCAGCAGTCGTGTAGTCGTTGTCTTTCCATTCGTGCCTGTCACTGAAAATATTGGTATTCGACCATTTTTAGCGCCAGGAAATAGCATATCCATTACGGCTCCGGCCACATTTCTTGGTAAACCCCGACTGGGAGCAACGTGCATCCGGAAACCAGGAGCAGCGTTAACTTCTACTATCACTCCTTCTACTTCTCGTAGAGGTTTAGATATATCTTCAGTAACTACATCTATACCTGCAATATCCAGGCCAATTATTTTAGCAGCTCTGGACAATTGCCAAATATTTTCTGGGTGTATTTCATCGGTGCGGTCTACTGCTATACCACCGGTACTGAGGTTAGCTGTAGCTCTTAAAAAGCACATTTCGCCTTTTTTTGGGACTGAATCAATTCTATATCCCTGTCTTTCAAGGATATCGAGGGCAGGTTTATCTACTGTAATTCTAGTTAGGACATTATCATGTCCATCTCCTCTTTGGGGATCTTTATTGGTTTTTTCAATCAGTTCTTCTACTGTAGACTTACCATCTCCCACTACATGGGCTGGCACTCTTTCGGCCACAGCTACAACTTTGCCATTTACTACTAACACTCGATGGTCTTTACCTGTGTAGTAACGTTCCACAATTACACTTTTTGTTTTAGAAGCATTGCTGGCTAAATCGTATGCTTCTTCTGCCTCTTGCCAATTTCTCACATCTATAGTAATTCCACGACCATGATTTCCATCTAGAGGCTTAATGACAATTGGATAGCCTCCGACATCTTCTATAGAATCTTTAAGTTCATCAAAGTAGCGAATAACTGTGCCACGAGGTACTGGTATTCCGGCATCTTTGAGAATTCTTTTTGTCCCTTCTTTATCACAAGCAAGTTCAACACCTAGAATACCTGTTTGATTACTTAAGGTTGCCTGAATTCTCTTTTGATTTACCCCATAGCCAAGTTGAATCATAAACCTGGCTCCTAACTGTTTCCAAGGAATGCTTCGCGCTTCTGCTTCCTTGACTATTGCTTCTGTACTTGGGCCCAAAGATGCTTGAGATTTGAATTCTTTGAGGTCTTCTAAATCCTGGTTTAGCTCTTCTGGAGAATATGTACCTGTATCAACGATGCTTCTACATAGTCTTACTGCTGCTCTAGCAGCATAGCGACCTGCTGGTTCATTTTCATATTCTATGACTACTTGAAATACCCCTGGAGTGGATGTTTCCCTAGTCCGACCAAAACCAACTGGCATTTTGGCCAGTTGTTGGAGTTCTAAAGCTACGTGTTCGACCACATGACCCATTAATGTTCCTTTTTCCAGGCGACTTAGGAAACCACCCCTGACGCCTGGTGAACAGTAGTGTTCTACAAGACTTGGTAATACCTCAGTCAATCCTTTATAGAAGCCAGGAATGTCAGATGTATATTTTTCGTATAGGTCTTCTAAGTCTAGGCGCATAACCACCAGTTTATGGCGGCGGATGCTCCAGTAGTTTGGACCGCGTAATGTCTGGAGTTTGAGGATTTTCATAGGAGAATTTGAAGGTGATGCTCAGATCAGAGAAGCAATGGCAGCCTTATCTTTTAATAATTTCAGCTCATACCAGTTGCTAATCTGTTTACTACGAACTTTTTTTCTAGCCCAGGATCATCCTTTCTACATCTTGCATATCTGATAATTTATCAGTTTTTTTAACAATCTTTTGATGGTCAAGAATGTGAGCTTTTTATTACTTTTTATTATTGCTACAAAACATATATAATCTTCAGTTAATTTACCCCTCACGTCTGCCGACCAGGTAAACTACTGATCTACCAGAACACACTGATGACGAACTCATAAATTATCAGAAATTATCAGAAATTCTCTGAGTCTAGAGGCATAACTGTCTCAGAAACTCCTGGTTTCATAGTACGGGAACGGAGGTCATAAGCATCTCCGTGGCACATTATGTGAACCCTGAGATTTGACAAATTCAATGGATCGGCTACACCTACTTTTGTAGCATTAGTGTAGGAGATTTCAGTGGGATCTATAATTGTGACTGTCCCTTTGCCCATTACTTGGATTTGGCCATCTCCCTCAAACAATGCACAGGTATCTTCATCTATACCAATACCAACCTTGTCTGGGTGGCTAGCGATCGCGCTTAATAGACGAGCCATCCGATTTCGGTTATGAAAGTGTTGGTCTACAATTAAGTCTGGCAATATAGCTAGACCATTTGTTAGGTCTACTAAAGACCGATTCGGAGATGAGCCACTTCCACCACCTGCTATCATGTGATGGCCCATTACTGCGGCGCCAGCACTTGTTCCGGCTAGAGCTATTTTCCCTTCAAGGGATCTAGTTCTAATTTTCTCCATCAATGGTGTATCAGCAAGCAGGGCACACAGACGCAACTGGTCTCCACCTGTCATAAATACTCCGGTACGGTCTTCTAAATACTCTGACCAAATCGGGTCTTCTCCCTGATAACGTTCACGGATATCAAATATCTTAATGTCCCGACCACCCATATCTTCAAATACCTTACGGTATCGGTCTCCCTGGGCTCCTGGTTCTCTGGAAGCTGAGGGGATAACTGCTAGCTTGGCATTTACCCCTCCTGAACGATTAAAAAAAGTTTGTAGAATCTCTTTTCCATGAACTTTATCTTCTGCTCCCCCTATTACCATAATAGTTGTCTTTGTAGGGCGTAATTTATCTAGTTCTAAGGCTTGAGACTCTAACTGCATCATCTTATTAATATTGGACAGCAGGTACACATTCAATTTCAATAATTTCAATAATCTGTTATCATACAAGACTATCTTATAACTTTGCAAGTCTTAAGCTTACTTTTAAATCATTCAACTCTTAGTCATTAACTTAATTTGTTGAAGATAAATTTTAATTTTCTTAAGTAGCCGAGCCCTGCATAATAGTCTTAATATTAATCTGGACAATTTCCAAATTTAAAATACACCCAAGTATAAGTTAAGTGCGATTTGATATTATTACCCTGTTTCCAGAATTTTTTACCGCACCTCTAAATATAGGTTTGCTTGGTAAGGCCCTGGTCAAAGATATTGCCCAAGTCCATCTAATTAACCCTCGTGATTATACCACAGATAAATATCGAAAAGTTGATGATGAATCTTATGGCGGGGGAGTGGGAATGGTATTAAAGCCAGAACCTATATTTGCTGCTGTAGAATCATTACCAAATTTATCACAACGAGAGGTAATTCTATTAACCCCCCAGGGAGAAAGAATGTGTCAAAAGCTCTTTCGTCAATTAGCAACGGAATACAACCAACTTATTTTAATTTGTGGTAATTATGAAGGTATTGATGAACGAGTAAACAATTTAGTTACTCGTGAAGTATCCCTGGGAGATTTTGTGCTTACAGGAGGAGAAATACCAGCTTTAGCTTTAATTAATGGTGTAGTTAGGTTACTTCCTGGAACTGTTGGTAAACTTGAGTCATTACAACATGAGAGTTTCGAGTCGGGATTACTTGATTACCCTCATTACACTCGACCAGCAAATTTTCGTGGTTGGAAAGTACCAGAAGTTTTGCTTTCTGGAAACCATGCTGAAATAGAGAAATGGCGTTACCAACAACAAATTGAAAGAACAAAATCTCGTCGTCCAGATTTACTTAACTAATCAAGATTTATTAATAGACATCTTCTAATAATCAAAAATCCCATCAATTATCGTCAAGAAAACATCAATTATTTTTCCCTAATCCCTGCTCCCTGCTCTATCTCCTCTGGAGAAGTCTAATAGTGTGTGGCTAAATACAGATACTATAAATCAAGAATATTACCTCTAAACTGAATCAATTCTTTTCCTATTTTTTACCTTGATAGTAGTATATGTTTTTTTGCTATAGCAATCCTAAATGATACTAGAGAAAGCTTGATATTTACTCAAAATTACAAAATTTTCTAATATTACACCAGAAATTTTCTAGTTATGCCTTTCCATGATACCTCATTTATCTTCAAAATCATTTAGGATTACTATACCTGAAGGTTTACTGTCAGCATTTAGCCGTCAGCTCACCTCTTAAAATTTGAGGAATCCGGAAGTAAATTATACACCCCCTACCCTAAGATTATAGAAACTTCTAAGCTTCTTATCATAGACTTAATTAAATTACATAATATTGTAAATCTTAGATCCAAAATAAAATCTTGACCTGGTTGTTGATGATTCAATAAAAAACTCCTCCTCATTTTCCTAAAGTGAAAAATTCTCATTTAATAATACTTTTTGAATTAATGAAAAATTCAGAATTTATATCTATTCTCATACTGAAGGCGCGGGTATTCTTAATAAAAAAGTAATTATTACGATAAAAAATAGAAAAATTTAATGCCAAAGTATACTATACAATGGTTGAACAAGAAATTTCTGCTAAGTAATCATTAAGAATATGAATACTCGTATAGGTAATGGCTACGATATCCATAAATTAGGAGCAGGGAAACCCCTGATTCTGGGAGGGGTGAAAATTGACCATGAAATGGGACTACTAGGTCATAGTGATGCTGATGTCCTTACCCATGCAATAATGGATGCCATGTTAGGGGCTCTAAGCTTGGGCGATATTGGCCATTTTTTCCCGCCAACCGATCCACAATGGGCAGGGGCTGATAGTATGGATTTACTAGACCGTGTAAATCATTTGGTCAAGGCTAGTTGTTGGCAAATTAGTAATATTGATTCAGTAGTAGTAGCAGAACGTCCGAAACTTAAGCCACATATTAAAACAATGCGATCACGTATTGCCAATATTTTAGAACTAGAACCAGATCAAGTTAGTATTAAAGCTACTACTAATGAAAAATTAGGTCCTGTAGGTCGAGAAGAAGGTATTGCTGCTTATGCGGTAGTTTTACTTCATAAATATGAGGGTTAGCAACTGTAAAAATTGTTATAAAATAGTAGTTAAATGTAGCCTGAAGTTGTAGTAGGCTGTTTGATATTCACTAATGTTGCGGAAATTTGGCAAAGCTTACAGAGCTTTTCACGCCTAGTAGACCACAAGTTCAGCCTTATTGGGATTCGCAGCCCTCGTTTCACCTCACACCTCACACCTAATACCTAGATTTTTAACTGTGGTTTACTCATATAAAAACTGCTGTAGGGGAGGGTTGCACGTTAATATTGAGGCTTAACCAGAAATCAGATCAACCAGCTCTCCAATTAGATTTTAGATAAAATCTGTTTTTTGCTTATTTTTGTTAAAAGAAAATATTAACAAAGCTGTTGTTAAGTTAAGAAAAGTATTAAAAGCATATTTTTTGAAGATTTTGCGTTTTAATAATCTTATAGAAGTAAATCTTATAAATTAAGTAGGTAGGCGTTAAAATTTATCGTTAAATGAAGGCAGGAGGCTTTAGCTATCTAGAGTAGCAGAAGGCAGAAGGGAAGAGATTTCAGAGCTACTTCACTTTTTGTTAAATACTTAGTTTTTTTCGTGCCTACCTACTTAGTTAATTTGACTAAAGCCAATTTAAGCGCAGCGAATTTACAAGGTATTTGTGGACAAAAGATTGAAACGGTGCTTGATTAAGGGGTGCAGATATCAGTGGTTCTAGTCTGCGGGATGCTAATCTTTCTGGGGTTGATTTGTATGACGTTATCCTTACCAGAGCAACTTTGTAACTGGCATAGTTCATCCCTAGAGAGGGCAAAATTAGGCATCTTATATGGTCAACAATTCCCTCAATTAATTAGGATACTAAGAAAATGAATCATAATCAACTATTAAAACTATATCTCAAAGGAGAGAGAGATTTTCGGGGCTATAATCTCAAAGCAGCGAACTTAATTGGAGCTCAACTTATTTCTGCCAATTTATCTGGTGCTAATTTGATGGATGCTTCTTTAGCGAGAGCGCACCTAGAGCGTTGTTTTCTTGTTGGGGCTAACTTAAACGGAGCCTTTTTGTATAGTACAGATTTGAGTTTTGTCAAGCTCAAAGAAGGTCAACTGATAGAGGCAGATTTGACTAAAGCTAATCTTCAAGGCGCTCAACTTGCTAAAGTCGATTTAACTGGAGCTAAACTTAGTGGTTCGATCCTTACCTCGGTAAGTCTATTTCGAGCTAATTTACCAAAGGTTAATTTATGTGGTGCGAATCTCAATGGCATTAACTTCCGTTGCGCTAATTTAGAGGAAGCAAATTTGAACTGGACTAACCTGAGTGGAGCGAGGTTAAGTGGTGCTAATCTCAAGGGCGCACAATTAAATGGAGTCAAACTCAGTGGTGCTTTTTTGAATGGTTTGCATCTAGAGGGAATTAACTTTAGTGGTATGGATCTGAGTCAAGTTAAGTTGAGCGGTGCTAAGTTACAAGATGCAGATTTGACTGGAAGCGATCTCAGTCTAGCTTTTCTACGTCGGACAAAATTAGATCGAGCAAATCTCAAAAAAGCAGATTTGCATCAAGGTAATCTCAGGGGTAGTCAATTTCCTGAAGCTAACTTAATGAAGACCAACTTAACTGAAACGGATATGCGGAATGCTGATTTAAGTGGAACAAATCTGAATTTAGCAGACCTAACTGGAGCTGATTTGAGTGGCGCTAACTTGCAAGGAGCCTATTTATGGGGCGCAAATTTAGATGGTGTTAATTTGCGGGGCGCGGATCTGCGTGGTGCTAGTTTGCGAGATGCTAAGATGGCTGGGGTTGATTTACAGGATGCTATTCTTGTAGGTGCAACTATGCCAGATGGGAAGGTTCATATATAGTAAGTGGAAAGTTCAGTAATAGACTGACACACCTTAAATAGTGCAAGTGTAGGTTGGGTTGAGGAACGAAACCCAACAACAATTTTGCTCCCCATCTCCACTAATGCACAGTTTTAGCCGTGTCGATCCACTACTATAACAAGGTGAAACCCAACAAAGCATTATTTTGGTTGGGTTTCCTGCGTCAACCCAACCTACGCTTATTGCAGCATTTTAGCTGTGTCAGTCCACTACGAAACTATGAGACTACTAAGCGAAACCCAATATGAGTGGTTCCCGTATCAGGAGCTTGAGACTCTCTAGCAGCAGGTCGATAGCGACTACAATAATTTTTAGCACAGAGGTAGGAACCACCTTTGATAACGTGCAAAGCTCCTTCCTGGGGTTTGATGGGATCGAAACTGGCGGTTTTTTCAGGTCCGACGGGGTTTACACTATGGTCTTTGCCAGAATGTCCGACTTGATACCAATCTGAAGTCCATTCCCAAACGTTTCCGGTCATGTCATAAAGTTCGTAACCGTTGGCGGGAAAAGATTCTACTGGTGCAGTGCCTAAATATTTATCTTCTTTGGTATTGAAAAAGGGAAACATCCCTTGCCAGGTGTTGGCTTTCTTGGCAGAATATTGATTTCCCCAAGTGAATTCTTGCTCTTGAAGACCACCCCGCCCTGCATATTCCCATTGAGCTTCTGTGGGGAGAGATTTACCCGCCCAATTAGCATAAGCAACTGCATCCTCATAAGCGATGTGAACTACAGGATAATTATTTTTCCCTCTGATGTTGCTTTTTGGACCGTAGGGATGTTGCCAATTAGCACCAACTGTCCAATGCCACCAACTTAAGTAAGCAACTTGTTGGATACCTTCAGAGGGAGGTTGAAAGACGAGGGAACCAGGTTGTCGTTGGTCGTCGGTTAGATTGGGGAATTGTGATTTTGAGAGGGGGCGTTCGGCAATGGTTTTATAGCCTGT
>JAAUYJ010050203.1_pt1 | contig 14871 bp, 17 predicted proteins | sample 7278031 | NCBI WGS metagenome assembly JAAUYJ01 (sample SAMN14350222, study PRJNA611818) | marine sediment metagenome | isolation source: surface marine sediment (1.8m) | place: French Polynesia: Moorea | collected 2018-08 | reverse complement strand
GGGTCAGCTTCGAGTGGCCGCTGCCGGCGGCGGCGGTGGTTAGACCTTCCGCCTCTGCTGACGCCATGTTAGCAGGGGCAAGGCGTTGTCTGGCTATAATGATGCATGGGGCCTTTCGCCTTCCTGTTCACTAAAAAGTATTCACTGTTCACTGTTCAGTGCTCATTGCAATTGTCCGTATAGCAATATACCTTCAATCCAATCATACATGGGATCGGGAAAGAGATAGGCACACATGGGCGACGGGGGGGATGGGGGGGGATGCCCCTCCCCTAGCGTCCAAAAACCTATCCCCTCCCCTAAAGCCAAAAATCAAGGACCTTCAAAAAAAATTGGGCCATGAAAGGGAGAAAATATAATTTTTTGAAAATATTTTCTTTATTTTTTGTGGTTTTCTTAGTGAAGAGATGGCTCTTGTGTCGCTAAAAAACCTTGCTTTTCTTTCTCGTGTTTTCACAAAAATCCTTGTTTTCTTCTGCAAAAATATGGTTTGTCCCCCCCCCCTTCCCCCCCTCTACCCCTCCCCTAGGAAAGCAAAAAGTATCCCCTCCCCTAGAGCCATTTTTGGGGGTATAACATTTTTTGAGGTATTCTTCCCCCCCTCTGGAAAAAGTCGGCGCCCATGTGTGGGTATGTTCATTCAATTTACGTAAATCCATGCAAAAATCCTTCCAACCCGTGAGGGAGGAATAGACAAAACTGGCCACTAGACATAAGCGTTCTGAGACGGAATCACTGGGACCTACTGCACTGTCTTGGCAAAGATGGAAAAAATAGTTTAAAACGTACCCATTTCACTCTTCCATTATTTTCGCCCATAATTAAGGAGAGAGGTTGGGGGCAAAAAAATTATCACGGAAAAGTGTCTGGTTCCGCAAAAAAAAATAAATGATTAGGACAAAAACAAACTCTGAGCGCCAAAGCCAAGAGCAAGAAGTAGCCGAACGTGCCGAACTTGGCCCTGGTATCGTTGACACACAGTTTTAACTTTTCACAGAATGCCCCACATGTTCTGACCCCCCCTGCGAGCATGTCTTCGTGTGAGGCAGCCCTCCCCGAGGCGCCCCTGGACTTCTGGCCTGAGACGGACTCGTCAGACGACGCGCCCTGCCTCCTGGCGTGCTGCCCAAGCGGAATATTCAGGGTGTCCTCTTCGCGCGGACAAGGCGGACAAGGACTGGAGGACTCTTTCGACGTGGCCATGCTGGACGAAGACTTCGAGACAGCCTCCGACTCCCCTCCTCCTACGGCGACGGCGGCAGAGCTGGTGTACCAGTACAAGAGCGCCGCCCTCTGCTTCTCTCGCTGCGGGAGCCTCCTCTTCTCGCTCCATGTCAAGTCTACCTCCACCTCAACGCCGTCGACTTCAACGTCTTCCTCTTCGTCGGTGGCCTTTGTGGAGTGCACTGACGTGGGGAGGAGCCCACCGGCTTGCCTGGAGTCCTGCGTCGACCGATTTGACGTCGCTGCCAACACCGATGAAGGGACATCCTGGTGAAGAGAAGACACATTTTAATGCCGCACTTTTCTCTACACTTTGGATGACAAGCTTGGTTTTGTCTCTCTTTTCTCTGTAGGATGGTGTCAAGGCGCGCCTCCGATGTTGACCAGGATTGGCTGCTGAACAACATAAGTTCTGTTGGAGCCACCGATGATGGCCTTGTGATTCTTCTCCTCGGTCTTCCGGGGCCCTCCTCCTCCTGCCGGGTGGTCACCGTCAACCCCTCCACGGGCAGGAAGCAGACCCACGCTAATATCGACTTCAAGTCAAAGCTGGACGCTTGCCTAAAAATTGGCCGGTTCAGACCTTCTTCGTTTTGCGCCTCCAGTGCGGAGAACCTTTCCCAGTTCCGCGGCTGCATCCTGGACCAGGACATCAGGGACGTGGTCGCCTTTGACAAGGGGATCCTGGTGCACCTCAGGAGCGGCAAGGTATGGCAGTACAGCACCGACGGGAGGGCCACCGTGAGCAAAGTTCTCCTGCCGACGAGGGATGCAATGCTCCTGAGCGTAGATTCAGGTATGGCACTTTTGGGCTCTTTTGTGCCTTTTGTCCAGTTTTAGGTTTAAGGTCATTTTAGGCATTCTCTTGACCATGACTCCATCCGGCGCCATCCACCGCCTCCCGCTCCCTTTTGATCCAGAATCCAATACTCTGATGCAGAGGCAGAAGAAGCCTTGCGAACGCGAAGCTTTGACTGAGTCTCAAGCCGTTGCTGAAATCGCCGATAACTTATCATCCCTGGAGGCGATTGGCGCAGAGAGGGAACGGTTGGAGGAGGAGAGGGAGCAGATGAGGCTGGCGGTGCTCTTCGGGCACCAGGAGAAGAAGGAGGGAGGAGACCTGGTCGGCGCCAGAGCATGCGTGCGGATGCAGTCTACAGGAATTGGCGGTTGGAAGTCCGCCAAGATTCTGGTGGAAGTCAGGTGGATATAGAACGGCCTAGCTTTTATGGATTTCACATCAAGAACGCCCTTTCGTTCCAGGAACATGAGCAAGTATGACCTCAGCGGCAAGTTTTGGCGACTGGGGGTTTCGCTGTCCTCAGGTGGGGACCGAGAAGAAGGAAAGGTGCTGCAATGTCTCGAGGTTCGATTGCCGAGTTACTTCGCCGCCGGGTCCAGCCCAGTCACCTTCTTCTTGCCTTTCGGGGAGGAATACTGCAAGGTATGTGTGCTCTAGACTTTCCAAGGATAGGTTTGACTTTGGAATTTCAACTGTTTCAGACAGACAGCCTCCCCCTGGAAGTCAGCGCCGATCTTATCTTTTGCGTCTCGCCTTCTTCCTGCAAATCCTCCCAAGTGGTGGTTCAGCGCCGCGCGGCCTCCTGCTGGCTGGACGCGGTGGACTTCTTGTCCTTGTCCTGCTCTCTGAACACTGATCTCAGCATTCGAGGAGGATTCGGAGGCGGCGATGGCGACGGCGGAAGACGAGCAGCAAAGACATTCTCGCGCAGCATTGGTGGAGCCACGCTGAAACACATTAGGTATGGCGCCATTGCATTTGCATTTCCTTTTGTAAAAGTTGTTTTGCCTCTTTTCCAGGACCTTGCTGCCTTTTGAGTGCCTAACGAGGCTGTCTTGGAAGCCTTCTGTCTCAGATCTGGCGTACCTTCTGTCGGAAAAGGCGGAAGCCTCTGTCTCAGCAGAGTGCGAACTCTTTGGGGCACCAGTCAAGGTACTTTTTTGGTGCTCTTACGGAAGCGGGAAAATTAAATTTAGTCCGTAATTGCGCCCTTTTTTGTCATCCCGGGTGCTCAGCCCTTCTGCCCGCACCGTCCCACTTTCGGGGGGAGGGACCCTTAACCACACATGGGCGAGAGGGGGGGATGGGGGATGCCCCTTCCCTAGCTCCAAAAACCTATCCCCTTCTCTAGACCTGAAAATGAGGGACCTTCAAAAAAATATGGCAGGGAAAAGGGGGTAAAATTGCGATTTTTTAAAAAGTGTCTCTTTTTTGTCGTTTTTGAAGTGAAGAGATGGCCCTTTTTGTTGAAGAAAACTTTTGTTTCTTTCTCTCTTTTTTTTTCAAAAAAATTTTCCCAGTTTTCTTAAGAAAAAAAATTGGTTTGCCCCCCTCCCTCCCTCCCTCTACCCCTCCCCTAGAGCCGTTTAGGGGGGTATTGCAATTTTTGGGTCATTCTTCCCCCTCTGGAAAAAAGTCGGCGCCCATGTGTGCCCTTTACATATCATTGTGACCTGGAGGCGGGGTATGGGGGGGGGGGAACCCACTGCAGGGCTTTAGTGAAAATATCCCCCTACAGCTAGTTCAGACTTTTAATTTTCTTTCCCCGGCAGTTGGAGGCCGAACACGTGGAGGACCAGTCCTGCCTCGTCACCCTGTCCAGTCCCGACGCCGAGGCCCTCTTCGCCCTCAGGAGGAGCCTGGAGGAGACCAAGGCACCCTTCCTGCTACAAAGGAACGAGGCGGTGAAGGTGCCAAAGAGGTCGGTGACGGCGGGGAGGAGGATAAGGGAGTCGCTATTGACCGTCAAGGGAAACGAGGAGGAGGAGGGGAGGGCCCTCGTGATGGGGTGTTACAACGAAGCTAGGAAGAAGGTGTCTGCCAAGTTGCCTTGAAAGGACTGAACAGTCTGAAGTTCTGAACTGTGTTCCTTTCCTACTGTGATACTTTCAGGTGCTGAACAAATATTATTTGTTAAACTACGAAAAAAACATTTACACGCCCTACACTCTCAAAGAAATGTTTAATTAAAGCCCTTAGAAGGTAAACTACATATTTCGCTGCGGCACTGCGGTGGATCATTATGTGATGCAGTGTGCTACTCTTGTTTCAGCATCACAATTGTGAGCACGAATTTAGAAGCACCTCTCTACAATTCCACTCAAGTAGGTTGAGAAGAAAAGCCCTGTATTGAAGCAGCAAAGGGGACGAAACTTAATTCTTGCTCAGCAACGAATCCCTATGCTTGGAAAAGTTTGGTGGAGTCTTTACGGAAGAAAGTAGGAAGCTTTGGATTTTGGAAATGGATGGAGGTGGAGAGGAGAGGAGAGGAGAGGAGAGGTTCCTCCCGTTCCCGTCCTCTTCCTCCCCAACGGGCCGGGGTTGGTTTGTTTTCCTGCGTATTTTCAGCTGTCGATTTTGTGCTTCGAAGTTATCGAACCCGTCAACGCGTCCTCGCGTCCTCCACCCCACCCGGCATCGGCATCGGCATCCTCCTCGGCGCGACCTCCGTGGGTCTCTTCCCTGGCTTGGCGAGAGTCCGCCAATGCAAAGAGAAGGCCCTGGCCAATGTCAATATTTCCCTCTGGGTGTGGACGGCGCAGTGAGAGTCAAGTCGGTCTCCCCATTCTCTCTCTCTCTCTCTCATCGACGTGGAAAATTGAGCATGGCGCGCCTCCAAGGTCAGCCTTCGATTGGGGATCGTCATCGCCGTCGTCGTCATCCTCTCCGTGCCCGCCCAATGGTGGGAGTCACGCAGCGCTAGGGGCTTTCTCGTCTCTCTCCCCGCATTCCTGGACCACATAAAATCGGCCCTGGCGAATCCCTTTGGGCAAAGGCGCGCAGAATTAATACCTGCTTGCCATCCTCCCCTCTCTCCTCTTCAGTCCAGGTTGGCACTCACCGCCGGGACAGGAGGACTGTTCAACGTCACCTAGTCTGGAGAATCTTATCCTCTGACCTGCCACCATGCCTTCCCGGTCCGAGGACATCCTGAAGGGTTTCCGCGTCAACTGGATGAACCTCCGCGACGCGGACACGGGAAAGATCCTCTGGCAGGGCAACGACGACCTGTCCGTCCCGGAGGTGGAGCACGAGGCGCGCGTCCCAAAGAAGATACTCAAGTGCCGCGCCGTCTCCAGGGAGATCAACTTCAGCTCCATCGAGCCCATGGAAAAGTTCAGGTACTTAAAGATATGCTTTGGCACAATTTCACACCAAACACTACTTGAATATTTCCCTTTCCTGCATTCCCCAGGCTGGAGCAGAGGGTCCTGTACCGCGGCCGCTGCCTGGAGGAGTGGAACTTTGAGTTCGGCTTCGTCATCCCCAAGTCCACCAACACGTGGCAGTCTCTCATCGAGGCCGCCCCCGAGTCGCAGATGATGCCTGCCCGTGTCCTCAACGGGAACGTCGTCATCGAGACCAAGTTCTATGATGCCGACCTGGAGGTCTCCACCTCAAAGGTCAGGCTGTACTACGTCTGAAATGTCCCGACGTAGATATGAGCTGCCGCGTCTGCTCAACACTTGAGATCTGATGGACGGCTTAAAAAATGTTGGTTTGGAAAAGTGATTGGCTGAAACGAAAAAGACCAAGCAAAAGCTCAGACTAAAGTTGAGAGTGTGTGGTGAGAATCTCTCTTTTCTCCTCAGTGAAAGCGTCATTCTAAATTGCATTTCAAAGTGTGATATTATTTCTAAGAAATCTGCCGCCATGAGCTCGCTGCAAGACCTCGACGAAGACGACGAGGCCTTGAGCCAGCTCACCTGTAGCTCCAGCCTAAGGGCCAGGCTCAAGCAGCTCATCCTGGACCAGAGGAGCAGGATCGAGTTCAGAGAGGTCTCTACCCTGGCCGAGTTGGAGGAGAGGGTGGACGAGCTCGTGGTTGTCGCGGATGAAGCGTTGGGTAACGAAGAGGAAGAGAAGGAAGAAGGAAGCGAACTGGAGGAACAATTCACCGATGAAGATCTGGTAGAGGACGAAGACAGGAAGGTTGGTGCCGAAAAACAAGCAGGAAAAGCAACGAATCAAAAGTCAAAGATCGGAGGAGGAGAAGTCGAATTGCCTGTTCGAATATCCCGGAGCATGGAGCAGATAAGCGGCACATTCGCCAGCATTTTCCAGACCCTTCTTGTCCTCATCGAGTCGGGGACCCTGGACGGTTGTAAGATTTTGTCTCCAGAGGAGGAGGATAGGGTGACAAGGAGGTGCAAGGACTTTGAGGTCCGCTTCGGGAGGATGACCTTCGAGCTCAAGCAGAAGTTCCTCTCCGCTCAAGGATCCCTCTCCCGCCTCAATTCAAAACCCAACGACCCCTCCCTGCAGAGGGAGGCAGACTCCAGGCTACTGCGTACGCTCCGTGTCTCCATCTCCCTCCTCCGCGCCTACCAGCAGCACCTGCCGCTGGCCTCAGGTCGAGTCTACCCTCGCCCAGCCTTGGAGAAGGCCCTGGAGGTGCTGGCGTCGGTGTCCATCTTGGTCGCCACCTTGGGCTACGAGCCCAACTCAGCAAGAGAGTTCGCCGCCGACGTGGGGAGGCTGAGGGCGGCCGCTGAGAGGCACTGGAGCGAGAGGGAAAAGCCGGCGGAGGCTCAGAAGAAGGAGGGAAGGAAATCTGATCCCGGCAGCAACAGGAAGAACACGATCGATCTAATCAACAACCTCGCCAGGGAAAAGTTCGGGGCCGCTGCGGCGGCCTCCACCTCGCCCAAGAAGACCAACATCAAAAGACAGCAGCAGCAGCAGCAGCAGAAGGCATTCATAAATGCGAAACAAATTCGCAGGACCAAGCAGCAGGTCATCCTACCAAAAGGGAACAAGCTCTTGGAGGAGAGGGCCCGGCAATCCAGGGCAAGGAGGTTCGGAGAAGAGGGAGAAAGGAACATCACTCAGAAGAGAGGCACACTCACGGCATTCGCCGATGATCACTTTGCCAATACGGCGGAGAGACAGGAGGAGGAAAGCAAGATCGAGAGTGATGGATGTGGTGGCCCGCTCTTTATGGAGCTGGACCGGGAGGAGCTTGACTTTGTGCTCCGCCACAGGAGGAGGGAGACGAAAAAGCATCACGGCCAAGAGAGGGCGCTCTTCCTGCAACTCTCCTCCAAAAGGCCACTTTGGGCCAGTAGCGCCTCTGACCCCTCCGTAGTCCCCTGCCTGGTTGGACTCTTGGCCGACAAGGTGGTGGACGAGGCTGTCAGGGACGTCTGCTCAGAGATGAGCAGCAGGGATGTCATTGAAAAGATCTTCAGGAGCGAGTTCATGTGACAAGACATATTGAATTGGAAGAAACTGCGTCCGTCCGTAATGATCAGTCAACAAATAACCCCTTTTTGGGATGTACAGTACAACTTTGGTGGTGTCTTTGTATGAATAAAATTGTTTTTATTCAAGGCACCGTGATTGAGTACTCGTAATTATTGTGTTTTTATCCATCTTAAAGCTTAATATCTTCAAGTCAATGTCGTTGTTGGAGTAGTCTCATATGCATTATTTTCTTTTGACAAAAGCCAAGGCTTGCTTATCTACTCACTAGTATGGCCTGTAGGGAAGAGGTACAATGTTCTACTTACACAAGACTTAAGTACGTGCTGTATATGATTTTTAGCAATCTGAGGTGTCGTTCTTCTTCCAAAACTTCATTTTGGCCACCCACCCTTCTGACTCCCCCGCCTCTTCCGTGTCGGGCACAAACCTTCCCTCTGTGCCTGCCTCTTCCGGCTTGGGCACAGGAGGAGAATACAAAGGCCGAACGCTCTTGCTCCAGTGGATATAGAAGGCCACCAGGGATATCAGACCCATGACCACCAGCCCAGAGCAGAGCGAGGCCGTGAAGGACACTGACTCCAAGGGGGCGCCGTCCCTCAAGCGGTAGTGGTAGAACCACTGCGCCCCCGCGCCGCTGGATATGGCGATGAAAACGATCGCTGTACAGAAGAGCGGCGTTATCGTCAGCATGTGTGCAAAGAGGAGTTTTCGGGTTTCCTTGAAGGCAAAGTCGACGGGGAAGGTGGCGGCAAAATTGTAGAGGAGGTATCCGTTGGGCATGAAGATGGAGACCGATCCGAGGAGGAGGGTCATGGTGTGTGAGGCGCCACAGGCGTGGTAGATGCCAAAGTTGATGCCGAAGGCCGTTAGGATGATCAGGAGGGTGTAGGAGCTGAAGCAGGCGAAGAAGAGGGAGAGCGATGTGACGCGGAAGAGGACGCAGACCAGGTGGAAGAGGATGGAGGTGAGGGAGAAGCGCGGGGCGGACTCGGGGTACTGCGGAGAGGCGCGCTGGTCGTCAGGGTCAGGGACGTTGACGTTGTAGCCGGTCTTGGCCAGGGAGAGGAAGGACAGCGTGATGGACACAACCAGGATGATGATACGCTCTAGAAGAAAAATATTATTCATATGCTTCTCTTTCGAATCTTGTTGGTTTTGTATTGCAATTTTTTTTTGCCGAATTGCTGTTGGGCCCTTGCTGCTGCCACATTTTTTCTCTGTTTTACTTCCTTCTTACTTGCTTCTGACTGTTCGCCCCTGTCTTCGTCTTCCGGGTCGGAGCTGAGCAGGATGTAGGTCTGGAGCACGAACTGCGGCCCCGCCTCCAGGAATCCCTCCAGCGACTTGAACTGCTTGACGTCGTGCCCCATGATGCTCACGATCTCACGGCTACGGTTGATGATCATCAGGTAAACCATGTACAGGTTGCTGCAGCGGGGAAAAACATTGCTTACTTTTCTCTTCCTTTCTTTTTCCACAGATTAACTTACACAATGACTACAAGGATTGGGTATAGCACCGGCATCAAGGCGAGCACGATCAGGTAGTTTCCCGTCCTCCTCCAGTTGAACTCCTTGGCCTTGAGCCCCTTGACCATGACGGCTGCCCCGCACACCGCCCCCGGCAGCAACACGAACGTCACCGTCAGCAGACCCCAGTTTACGTCGCCAAAGTAGAAGTGGGTGTAGGCGGTGGCGATGTCCGAACCGATGTCGATTATGGGAAACACGACCCCGGACAGTATGCACTTGACGAGTAGGGCGTAGAAGAGCAGCCTCTCCTTGGAGCACCATCCCAGGTCCGTGGCTCCCTCAGCGTGCGGGTGGGCGTTCTCCGCCCTCCGCTCCTTCTCCAGCTCGGACAAGTTCCTGGTGTGCTGGTTGATCTCCCTCAGCACGGTGCCCGCCGCCGCCTTCACCTGCTTCACGTCCTTGGGCTTGATCTGCCCGATCTGGTCCACGTACCCTTCCATCGGCTCCAGGGATTCGTCCCTCGTCGGCGAAGACGAGGAGCGGCCGGGGAGCCACTTGGACATGTTGATGCTGTTGATGCTCGTTTCGTTTTTTTTTATTTTCCTCGCACGGAGATATCATTCGTTCCTTATCTCCTCCGTTTCATTAGGACGCGCCGACGGCGATATAATTTGAAGTGATTGCGACAAGTAGACTCGGAGGAGGAGGAGGAGGAGGCGGGGCCCCAATGTGCTGATGCTGCTCCTCTGCTAATTTCGGGCGTAGTAGCACTCAACACACGCCACCTACGCATTCACCTGAAGGTAGAATTGGGGGGAACGCCTGTGACGTCACCAGCACTTAGAGCAAGAATGCTTCCTTTGTTTTTGGGTGGAGGCGGATTTTGTTATGTACTCTGGCCACCTATGCACGTACGTAGCTTCACTTTAGGTGAGGTATGAATGGAAGTATTTGGGCGAGGTGGAGCAGCTACACTGAAGATGGAGGAGTGCTGCCTGATTCATCTTCCTCTCTCCCCCCAGTGTAGTGTTCTTTCTCCTCCTCCTTCCAAGTTGTCTACCTTTCCTTTCCAAAAGGTGAGGAAGAAGAATATCTGCTGGTACCGTTCCCTTCCCTCGCTTTCCAGACCGTCGCAAGAAGAGGAGGGGGTTATTTTACCTCAGGCTCAGGGTAGGGAAACTCATGGGAAGTCACTCGCGCCTTCTTGACGATAATTTATTTCCCGAGTTTCAACAACAGAGATGTGGGAGGCTGTGGTATTCAGAAAGTTCATAATTAATCACATTTTTTTTGTACCTGAAAATGGTGGTATTCAGAAAGTTCGATATTTTTTTCAAACTATGCCGACATCCCAAATTTTTTTGACAAAAAACATTACTTCTAGAGTTTATGACGTTTTTCCGCAAATATTAAAGGGAAAGCGTAATTGTCCATCGAAAAATCTTTGTCACTCTCGCGTTCGGTTGCTCTCGGCCGGCGTTCGCCTCCAATCTGAGGTAGATGGGTTGCTGCGGCAGCTCGGACACGCCCGAGGCGGCGAAGAAGAAGCAGGACGTCAACGCCGCCAACCCCGCCATGCCCTCCTTCGCCGCCGCTGCCGCCCACCACGGGGGAACGTGCCAGCCGATATACTTCATCCCACCGCCAGCTACCATGATCTCTCCTCCGCAGCAGTCGACGACGACGGGGACGAGCCAGTCTACCGCAACCACCACCGGAGCCGCCCACTCCTTCGCCGCCGACACGACGAAGGACTCTGAGCAGCAGCAGCCCTCCGAGGACCGCCTCCGAGCCATGAGGACGTCCAGGAATGTGATGCCCTCCGAGATCTCGCACGTCGGGAGCGGCAGGACCTTCCTGGACTTCAAGACGACCCTCCGCGAGGCCGGCGACAGGCTGGTCCTGATCAAGTTCTACGAGAAGAACTGCGAGGACTGCTACGCCATGGTCGAGGTCTACAAGGAGTTCGTGGAGAAGTACCCCAAGGTCATCTTCCTGGAGGCGGATATCGGGCACAACGCGGAGGCCTGCCAGGAGCTGCGGATCAGGTTCCTCCCCACCTTTGTGGCCTTCAAGCACCACCTGGAGGTGGGGCGCGTCGTCAACACCAACATTGAGGACCTGGAGGACCTCATACAGAAAAACACCGTGGACCCAAAAAAGCCAACTTTAAAAACGATACACGACAGATGAAAAATGATGTGGAGATAGAATACCTCTTCCCCTGGTAGTTCCCTCCCTCAATTTCCCCCCTCCTCTTCCCATTTTCCTTTTCACTCACCCGATCCTGTCTCCGGCGGCGTATGCCACCCCGTACTCTGCGCACGAGTGTCCCTTTGCCTCCACGTTGGCCCGAATGTCGAGGGAGACCTCCCTCCTGCAGCCGGCGCGCATGGAGCCGTACACGCTCCCCTCGTCCTCCCTCTTTCGCTCGCTGCCCGCGCGGAGGGAGAGGAGGACGCAGCCGCTGTTCTTCCTCCCGCCCCGCCAGAACCAGTTGGTGCACCTCTGGTCGAGGGCGCACTTCCTCTGGCACTCCTCCCACCTGTCCACCCCGCCGACGGTGTCCAGCTTGTTGTTCTTGTTGTTGCGGTACCTGTTGTAAGAGGATAGTAGGTTCTTCTTATCCTACTTGAATTTTCCCCTACATCATTTTTTTCCTTTTTGTCGTACCTGAAACCTTCTCCTCTGCAAGGCTCCCCATCATTCCTTGTTTCGAACTGATCTTCGTCGGCACGGGGAGTTTTGTCCTTGCTGTTGTTCACGCTGGGATCGGCCTCTTCCTCCTGTGCGTCATCGTTATCCCCTACGTCGACCGATTTTTCTGCATCGTAGTCGATATCGTAGTCTTCCTCCTCCTCTCCCGCCACTTCAACTTCCTTCTCGCAGATGGGCCGGAAAGGGTGTCCAGCGTCCGTCTGCATCAAATGAGTCAATTAAAATTTTCGTGCAAAAAAAAGACTACATAAATAAAAAAAAAAACCCGCACCATAAGATTGCATCCCCAATCGCCCCAGTTGAAACCGGCCTTTGTCCACATGGTGGCGCAGTACTCTGGCGCGCCGCTGAAATTGAAGGATGATTTTTTTCCAATGTTCAGTACACGATTTGACCCTCCCACACCTGTTTGCGTGCGGCTCCCCCGTGCCCCCGTTCCACTGTGCGAATCCGACGTCCCTCTCCGAGAATGACCACCTCCATCTATTCCTCCCGGCGTTGCACTCCTTGCGGAAGGTCGAGGGGCATCTGGTGCGCACCACCTCGTTCCTCCTGCTCCGCACGCTGGACACGTCCATGGGGGCCACGAAGCTGGTCTGGCCGGTGCCCCCGACGGACTGGCAGCGGCACTCCTCCGCGTAGCGCAGGCCAAGCCACCAGTTGTTGTTGCCCAAGCGGCTCACCTACAAGAAATACACATTTCATACATATAATTTTCTTTGCATCTCGCAATGGCGATAGAAGAAAAATTGTTTGGTGGAATGGTCTGTTCGTTCACAGAATCGCAATTGATGAAACGAAGCAATGGTTCAAAAGAATAGAAGGAGAGGAACGGTTTTGCCTTGGCTTGGCTCCCTCGGTGAATATAGTCGCATAAAAAACTCGAAAAACCAATGCTGATGGACCAAGTTTGTGCAATAGAGTACGGCGAAAACCGGTTCAGGGGACAAGGACCCCTTTTTATCGTCACCCATTTTATACGGTTTTCGGCCTCACCTGCCCCCGGAGAAAGTTGTGTTCGCCCGGAGTGAGCGGTTCCGCCAGGTAACCTCCAATGCCCTCACAATAACTATACAAAAATCGGGGGGAAATATTTACATTTGAATGTGACAAAATAGCTCAAGAGAGCACCTGTCGGCCTGCCACCAGTCCATGGGCCCGGCGCCGATGCCGACGTGGTACAGCTTTTGGCCGTGCTGCACCCACTGCTGCGCTGACGCCGACCATGCCGCAGCGGATAGCAACAACAGGAACGGAAGAAACATTGCTTCACTGGCGCCTTTCCACGCACACGGTTCAATAAATTAAGTCACTGACAAGAAGTCACAATGAGCACTGATAGAAGCGTACTGCAAAATTTGGCGGTGATAGCGTAAGGCAATGTAGTAGAGGGAAGGGAATTTTGCGGTTTTCGGGGAATTTCGCAGCTCTCTTTTTCGTGCTTGTGGTTTATCACCGGAGGTCCTCCATCCAGCCACTGATTATTGACTGACTCTCCTCTGGAGGGGAGAGCTGGCCGACCGGGGATGGGAATTCCCTCTAGCAACAACTTGGCGGTGTTTAGTGCGTGCGCCTCCTCCTTCCTCTCCAGAACCCAAATATACTGTACAATAGCTCGATCTTTCCACCTGTAGGTAGGTCCCAACCAGTCGCTTCGCAGCAAAGGACAAAGCGTCGAAATGAACAATGAACAGGTTCTTTTTCCATTGCGTGCGCCGAGAGAATGAGACGTGCCGAAAATTCCCACGAATTTCGGCGGGGTTTATTCTTGCTTGGTAGAAAAGTACTGCTTTTGGTTATTCAACAATTATTTATTCTCTCGTCTGGCTGGACCCATATGACGACTCGCCAAAAACCAGAAAAGAGAAGGCAAAAGAAAAAAGTTGTCATCTCAGTTGGTTATTCGCTTGCTGTACTCTGTACACTGGAGAATTCCGTTAGTAAGGACCCTTTGGAGGATACCCTTGCAACAGGTTTTCCAAGAGTCAGTGTCCGTAACCTATGCAAAGGAAGAATAAGTAGCACGCGTACAATTGTGAGATCTTTCTTCATATTGGTCCGCAAGGGAGAGTGTGTATTTTCTTTTTTGCGCTCCTGTGTATACGCGAATCGGAGGAACATCATCACAACACTAAGATTGAATTTGATGACGCTGGTGAATAATAAAAAAAGATTCTGACTCGATAACTAAATAATCGGATAGTGTGTGTGCTGACAAAAAAGTAACAAGTACAAGAAAAAAAGGAGGAAAGTAATTAGACCTGATCACTACAATCAGGGTATTCCTTCCTTCTTATGAATGCAACAACCGTAAAGTGCCAGGGACATGTGTGGGAAAATGCTCAAATACGAGTTTTTCTTCTTCTTCTCCTATCAATTATATTCTTCTTCCTCCTTCTTGACAGCGGGGGCGGGGGGAACCATCTCACAGGCCGAGCGGGTCTTGGATCTGGTCGCAACACCTGAGACAAAAAATTATTTTTGTATATCAAAACTTGCTACACATCGCATATTCAACCTGTTTTTACACATACCTGGCCTGGGCGGCTGTTTCTGACTCTGCACGGCGGTTGCGGCGACCGGCTGCGGCGGCTGCGGCGGCTGCGGCAGTGGGCCCGCCACGGCGGTTGACTCTGAGTTGGCCCTCGACCTGAGCCTGGCCGCCAGGACGGGCAGGTGCTGCTGCTTCCTCGCCGCCCCCGCCGCCGCCGAGGCCACGTGCACCGTTCCGTTAGCCCTCACCACCACCTCGGGCCCGCCCCCGTAGATAGAGTGGAGCATCAGCCAGATCACTTGAGGAAGCTATTGAGAGAGAACAAGAACAGACTAAGTTCGACGACCTGCGGCGAGGGATTAAAAAAGATTTTCAAAGAGTGGCAAAGTATCAAAGGACTTTGTCAAAAAGAACAAAAAAATCACCGATTTAAAGCGATTTGCGTTTTTGACTTTTTTTGACCTCCAAATGACCTCAAAACTCAAATTTGACCTAATCCGCCCAACATAATTTGGGGGTGCCCAAGATTTTCAATTTTATAAAATTTTCTGTCTGACCACTCCTTGGACCTTAAATTTGCAATTTAAATATTTTGGCAGTTTTCTCGGAACTGCCTGGTCACAGAGAGTGGCCAATTTGGAAAAGTTGTCCTAACTTTTTAAGATCTATCTATGTTATTTCTATGACTTTGAGCTACAAGGTCATTTGGGGGCCCTACAAAAATGTTCCCCCCC
>JAAUYJ010079545.1_pt1 | contig 14872 bp, 13 predicted proteins | sample 7278031 | NCBI WGS metagenome assembly JAAUYJ01 (sample SAMN14350222, study PRJNA611818) | marine sediment metagenome | isolation source: surface marine sediment (1.8m) | place: French Polynesia: Moorea | collected 2018-08 | reverse complement strand
CCTCAACCCAACGTTTAGGGCCGCTTGCTGATTTGGTTCATTTTTTGCACCGCCGCCCAATTAAATCCATCAAATGGGGGAATCGTGCAGTTTATGCAGGGTATAGGCGGGGCGTGGCGGCGGCGCCGCCGCCGCCGCCGCCGCCGCCGCCGCGCGTGCCAACCACCCCCTCTCCCTCTATTTCTTGGAGGCATTGTGTTGTTCAATGCGCCCCTCCCCCCTCCACCGACTTCAAAATCCCACCCCTGTCCCGTCCCCCGATAGTCACAGCCAGCCCCTCCTCCCGCGAGGGGACAGTGTCAGAGGTGTGTGAAAAAGTCAGACAATTCATATTTTTCGTAGAAAGTGTGCTGTGTGCGGTCAAGGCCGCCTTATTTATTCGGAGGACAATTTCTGTGGGAAATCTAAAGGAATATGTCTGAAGCCGGTTCGGCCAAGGAGGCTTGGGCCACCAGCGATGAATTTTCCGACAGTCGCGGGAAGCTCTTCAACAACAACAACAACGGTGAGCGTTGTCTAATCTTTACTAGTAGAAAGTAATTGTCTATAAATTGTAGGGCTTCAAAAAAACTCCATCGGATTTGGTCCTATTTCGTTCGGAAAGTCATTTTGTAGCAATTAAATCCGTGTAATTGGGAAAGCGTAGTAGTGTTCTTTTTTTCTCTTTCTCTTATAGCACGAAAACTCTCTTTTCTTGACATCCGACACTCAATAAAAATCTGTATCAATACCCTTATCGACGTTCGAAATGTAGGGGGAATCCCCTTGGCTTGTCATACCCGCCTCCGTCTTTTCTGTCCCAACCAATAAGAAGCACTTGTGCGTTTGTTTGCAGACGCTGTACCGTATACTTAAACAAATCTCCTATTTGTCTTCTTTACGGGAATTCACATTATACCAAAAATTGCGCTGCATGCGACAGTGGGGCATAGGGGGGAATTCGCACCACGCCCCTCCTTCTTCTCCTCCTCCTCCTTCCTGTTGAATCGAGTGTTCTTGGAAATCCCCCCTTCTCTTCTTTATCCTTTGCTTCCTGAAGTGAGAAAAGAGAGAGAGACGCCTATATTTACTTCCCCCATTTGAGGATTTAAAAAAGTGCTGCCCTCCCTCCCTCCTCCTCACCTCAGGGCTTCTTTAGAAACCTCCGTCGTTGCGTCGCAGTCGACGCTTTTTATTCTTTTTTTTCTCCGATACAACAATAACACTGGAGTGAAAATTAGTCTCGGCTATTACATTCCTACTATTTCACAGGACGACCCGACTGAGAGAGGAAAACTATATTATTTCCTCTTTGGCTTTTTGTTCTTTTTGCGTAAAAACAGCGTTGCTGCTGGATCAGCAAAAAGAATATTTTTGATTTTGTCGACCGCATGCTAAAAAAATCTTTCCATTTTCCCTCCTGTTAGCGCTACCGTATTGAAAGCTACAAGTAAAAGAGTACAGATAAGCCCGGATATATTTCTTGGATTCTTGCCCAGGACACGGTGCGCCCTCTATCACTGCCCCCTCCGGCCCTTCCCCCTTTTCTTCTGTCTCTGTTGTCCTCGCCGGACGCATAGACCACCAACAGAAAAGAAAAGGAAACTGACTTTCAGCACTTTCCCGAATTTCACACTCACAAAAAAGAGAAACTAGTTCTCGCGCATTCACACAAACAATTGGGAAAATATCGCTCCTTTCATCTTCCCCCGCCGCCGCCGACGTTCCGAGGCCGTCGTAGCGAACAAATGCCGCTCGAATAAAAAAACTGTTATGATGATGAGGTCTGTTTCATATTTCTCCACGCCCGTTTTGTGGTGAATCATGTGGTGTTTCTCTCAGTTTCCAAGTGGGCAGGCGGGCGAAAGGACGAAGTCGAAATCTGCGAATTCCTATTCCTCCTCCATCGTCCGTCTTCCGTCTCCTCTGTTGTCGGGCGAGTGTCCTCTGAATTCTTCTTCTCCTCCTCCCACCTTTTATTTTCCCGAGCGGGAAATCGCCTCTCGCTCGATCTATCGCAAGTGAAACAGGCCTGTAGTCGACGACGGCGTCGTACACAGAGGTGGTAAGTAGCCGCCATTGTTGCCTCGAAATGTCCCCCAAAATGTTCCCCCTGCATGTGCACAAAAACCTCCCCCTTCTCCCCTTTAACGCGTTTTCACTGAAAAAATCGTGTTCCGTTTTTTCTCCATGCGCGTATGAGGGAGGACAAGTGTTGTTGCCTCCTCTCCGCGCGAGACAGAAGAGAGCGAGGAGGTAAAATTATGGCTTCTTTTTTCGCCCCACTCTTGTCATCTCTCTCTCTCTCTCTCGGGGTCGCACGCTCTTAAATTTTATCATACGCATCAACAAGCAGTCTACTCCTACATTTCTCAGGTATACACTTCCAGTACAGTTCTCTCACAAAGCATTCCGATCTTTCGAACTGACAACAGTCAGCAAAATTATGTTAAAATACGAAAGTTTGTGCTGCCAAGCTTTATTGTTCTTGCCTCCCCGTGAAAATCTTATAAGATCCTGATTTTAAACAGAATTTTTGTCAGATTTCGGAATTGGGAGCGGAAGTTGAGTCGCCGCCTGGCTAGAATATGTTTTAGGCCAAACCTGTATTATAGTAGCAGTCGCACACACACACACACATACTCAGCCTAGCACACACACACCTACGTAGTCAGTTTGTTGCACATTTGTGTTTTTGTGCCGGCGACAGAACGTAGGCGAGAGCGAGAGAGTTCCGTTTTCCACACATCAGTTGAAGTAGTGCTTACAGTTGAAAAGAGGTGCAAAGTGGACAATATTTTTGTTGAAAAACATTTTAGTGGGGAGACTTGGCGAGGCATCAATTTCGTTCGTACATTTTTTCTCCTCCTTAAAAAACCTCTTTATACCAGAGGTGACATTGCCCGGCAGGAAGTGACACAACGACATATACGCGAATATTTTTTCCCTCCGCCTCACTTTTGTTTTGGCGAAAAATTTAACAAAGGAAAGAAAAAGAAGGCTTTGCGCGACTTGGCGAAAAAGCGGAAGAAATTTGCGAGCCATTATCCATGGCGATAAATCGGGAAAAATAGGTCTGGCAAATCTGAGGAGAAACGAGAACGAGTGACAAAAACACTAAAGCCGAGACGAAATAATTCGCAACAAAAGCGCCAGAGGAACAAAAAAATATTCCAGACAATTTAGCGCAGATAAAAAAGGACTCTCTCTCTCATATGTCACGTGTCGTGTCAAGGTCCCATTGAAGAAGACACACGCCTCTTTTACCATTCACAGCTGAATTGAATTGGTGAAAAAGTGAGAGCCACAAGTGTATGACTGAGGGGAAATAGAGTGAGGGCCTCTTTTCGAAAAACCACCCATACAAGCTGGCGGCTCCTTCGGATAACCCGGACGGTGGTTCTGGCCCCGACAGCGGCTGCTACCACGACATCGAGGGGCCGGTCTTTGGCACCTACAGGAGGAGGACCAGCTTCTTCTCCCCTATCGTCACCGCCAGGACCAACAACCGAATCTCCCCATTTGGCACCAACAGCACCGCCACTACATCTGCAGAGACTCCTACTCTGGGCGCGGGGGAGGCGGTGGTCGAAGTTTGCAGCTGCGGCTACGTCATAAGAGAAGGGGACGAAGAGCAACATCACGACCAGGACGAGGAGGGGTCTTACTACCGGCACTTTGAGTCCCCCGCTGAGACTTTGGACCGGCGCTGCACCGTCGACACAGGGGACCAGTTTGAGCTCAGGAGATTCGGTACAACAAACAAAGGGTTTTCCCCGTTTTTGCTCTCTTTTTCCTGGGGAAATGGGCGGAGGTGTTGCGAGAATTTGGCCAATAAAACTGCATGTGTCTCCCCTCCTTTTCGATCGTTCCGGTCCAACGCCCAGCGACAGAAATTGTTGCCAGGTCTAGATCGAAGGAAAAGAAAAGGGGGGACGTGAAAAAGTCACTCTGCCTCCGTGCGTGCATCAGATTGAGACTAAGAGAAGGGGGAGCGGCGGCGGCGGCGGATATCGCGTTTCTCTCCTCCTTGGCGGCGGCTTCGGTGTCAAAGAGTTCGGACGATGCCGAAGGATTCGCCGACGTCGGAAAAAGCCATTTCGGTCAATCTCCACTGATTATTCCCTCACGTGCCTGGACCACTCAGTTCCACGGAACCGACAGTAGCGGTTTCTCTCCTACGCCCTCCTTCTCTTTCTTTCCACCATTCGCGGTCGATATTCAAAGCAGCTATTGAAATATTGACGCCTCGTCGTCGTCGATTCCCTTACCTCCTACGGTGGCGCATGTCATGATTCTCTCCAATTGTCGATTTTTTTTCTTCGCCACTTCTTTGTCTCTCAATGTTCTTTTTCTTTTCGTCATTTGTCTTAGGAAAGTACCCGGGAGAGGAGGGGGCTAGGGGCGACAGCGGAGAGGACGGCAAGAGCGAAGGATCGTCCAGGATGAAGCGCGCGCCTAAGATCGTCAGGTTCTTCCTGGCGGAGTTCCTCGGCACCATGCTGCTCGTCGTCTTTGGCGACGGGGCCATCGGGCAGTACAAGTTCCTGGAGCCAGGTGAATGAAAAAAATTAGACTTGATATTATACATCTTTTAACATAAGTGTGTTCTCTTTTCAGCTGGTGGAAAACTTTCTTTTCTTTCCCTCCCCCCCTTTTTTACTTTTATTTATTTCATTAAGGCCGCAACTTTGTGACCGTGGCTCTGGGCTACGGGCTGGCCCTGATGATTGGCATCCTGGTGAGCGGCGGCGTCAGCGGTGGACACCTCAACCCGGCCGTCACCTTCTCCATGGCCTGCCTCAGGAAGCTCAAGTGGGTGTACCTCCCCGTCTACTGGGCGGCGCAGTACCTCGGCGCCTTCGTGGGGGCGGCCATCGTGTTTGGCGTCTATGCCGATGGGATTGACCAAGGCATGCAATTTATTTCGATTTTTCTGCTAATTGATTGTAACTTATTTAAAAAAAAACTCCAGCGGGTGGAAAGACTGTCCCTGGCACCGCCGGCATCTTTGCCTCCTACCCTGGAGGCCACGCCTCAACGGCCACCCTCGTCTTTGATCAGGTATGGCAAGAAAAACTTAGCATTGAAAGAGCAAAAAAGAGCAAAAAAACTTTTATTCCAGATGCTTGGCACCGCGCTCCTCCTGATCATCATCCTGGCGGTGACCGACGACCGCAACATGCGCGTGCAGTCCGGCCTCGTGCCGCTCCTCATCGGCCTCGGGCTCGCCGCCATCCACATCAGCTTCGCCTACAACGCCGGGTGCGCAATCAACCCGGCCAGGGACTTCTCGCCGTAAGTACAACAGAAGAGAGAGAGAGAGAGATCATTCATTCCTCTATGTCCTCACATACACGCACGCGATTTTTTCCCCATTCACGAAAACGTGATCTAGATATGAAAGAACAGTCAAAAGATTTTGTACTAAATTTGTCCAAGTTGTGTACTGCTGTGTTCTGTAGCAGCCCTTGCTTGTCCGTAGTACAATAAGAGCGACGCAATTGTTATTGCCATCCGCCATATACATGCGGCAGGGCAGCATCCAATTTAGGTCGGGATTTTTTCTCGGAAAAGCCAGTAGACGGAGAAGGGGCAAGAGGGGCCGGCGGCATCCATCGGCGTCGGCACATAGTACTTCCTGCATAGAAGGAAGCCAAGGGGAGGGCAATAATAGATTGCGGTTCGAAAATGTCAGATCAGACCGAGCAAAAAAAGCCTCTCTCGGAAGGGCCGGGGCATGCAGGCAACAATACAAGGAAGGGATTGTCTGCTGTAATTCCGTCCTATTTTCTATTTCCAGCCGCCTGTTCACCCTTGCCGCCGGGTTCGGATCAGGGACGTTCGAGGACTTCCAGCACTTCTTCTGGATCCCTTGGTGAGCGGCGGCAGCAAACAGAGCACACTTGGTCTTGAATTGTGTTGTATTACTTTTTTCTTTCCACATAATATTCCAGGCTCATGCCCCACGTCGGCGGCCTCCTCGGCGCCCTCGTCTACCACTTCCTGGTGGGGATGCACCACGGGGACGACGACGAGTAAAAGGACTAACAACGAAGAAAAAACACGAGAACAAAAACAGACTTTTCAAAAAAGGAACCAAATATGATGTCACTTTGCTGACACGTCGATCACGCAAGCACCCCTCCCTCCATTATATATTTTGTGAGAGATCTGAAGCACGCACACTTTACTTCGTGTAAATATTTAAGATCGCAAGGCTTATAATGCGTACGGTATAAGGATAATTATTTTTATCTATTCGAAAAACGAAATGCAAGGAAAAGTTTCCTCTGAAGCCTACTTATAGCGGTATGACGTACTACGTACGTACATCAAGGAATGTACGGACGTAGTACTTACGAAGTACCATATAAATTCGAGAGTGAGTAAAGAAAGGACAATAAAGATTTATCCGCAGTTTTGACGGAATTCTAGACGAGATACACTTATTCTGCTGCTGCAACTGGGCAATAGTATAACATTTCAACTCGTGGCCGACGTTTCGAACTACATGCATGCATTACGAATATTTTTTCGATCGTCATCCTGCGTGTGAATCGGGGAAATAAAATTGCGTCCTGTTGGGAGATTATAACGCTGAGAGAGAGAGAGAGAGAGAGAGAGAGAGAGAGAGAATTATATTGGCTTGGTGACATTTCTCTTTGTTTGCATTTCATGCATGATCATTCGACCGACTTCTTTTGTGTCAACTATTAGGCCTAGAGAGAGAAGGCATCTTCCCTTTAAATCCCTTCCTTTCCTCTGCAATAAATATTTTTAAGGCAGTACTTTGGTCTATATTGTTTCTGCCTTTCATATGTGCTAGTCCAGTCTACGTCACTGGGAAAATACGCCATTCCATGAAGTGAACGAACTCAATTCGACCGCTTGGGACTTTTTTAGCCTCTGCGTACGTACCTTTCGCCACAATACTGCACGTTGTGATAGGGCTCGGCTGAACGGACTCACCAAAACACATGGCCGCTATCTCCTTCTAATGCAACAACTTTCTGCCCGATAATGAGTGCCGGCGGCAGCGACGTACCCGTGAAAAATATACACTCACCTCCATAGTTGGCCGGAGGGGGGGCAATAGAAAATAAGCCCAAAAATTGCGCGTAACGTTACTACATAAAAAATGTACGTCCGGGGGTGGGTGGGGGTGTTTAGGTTATTTCCCCCCCCCCCCTTGCCCACATATGCTCACCTCCCCTATGATCAGCATGGAGGTTTTGTCCGATCGCACTAATCAAGAGGAGGAGGAGGAGCGACCCCAAATTGACGCCGCCTTATCTCATCCTCCTTTTCTCCGTGCATGCTCCCGGGAAGAATTATTCTTTATATTGGCCTCCGCCGCCTGCACGGCATTTCCCACACACGAAACGGGGACAGGACATCCGTATTTTCGAACCGGGAGAAAAGAAATCAGTATTAATCGTCGCCCGTCTCCGCCTTCACCATGGGTATGCCGTCGGGAAAGATGATGCTCAGGATCTTCCTGGCGGAGTTCCTCGGCACCCTCATCCTTGTCCTTTTCGGAGATGCTGCCATCGTAGAGGTAAGATTTTCATTTCCTGTTTTTAGGCAACAACTGAGTAGCAAAATTTATTCTTTGTCGATTTCAGGCCAACTTCCAAGGAACCATCTTTTTGCACGTCGCTTTTGGTTATGGCATTGCCCTGATGATTGGAATTCTGGTGAGCGGAGGAGTCTCGGGAGGGCATCTCAACCCTGCTGTTACCCTGGGGCTGGTCTCCCTGGGCAAGTGCCACCCTGTGGCCCTCCCCGTCTACTGGGCGGCGCAGTACTTGGGCGCCTTCACCGGGGCGGCCATCGTCTACGGGGTCTACTACGATCTCATCAACGACCTCCAGACCGGTCCCTTCGGCCTCTCAGACATCACCGTCGCCGGGTACTTTGCCACCTACCCGGCCTCCTTCGGGCCTTCCTACACCACCCTCTCCTTTGATCAGATGCTGGGCACCGCCGCACTCATGGTCATCATCCTGGCCGTCACTGACAAGAAGAATATCGACGTGCCCATGCCGCTAGTGCCCCTTCTCATTGGGCTCGGGCTGACGGCTATCCACATTTCCTTTGCTGCCAATGCTGGATGTGCCATCAATCCTGCTAGGGACTTTGGACCGTAAGCAAAAAAAGTCTTTTGTACCCTTCTGCAGGTCTTTTCCCCAAATTATGCCACTCATTGCAGCACGAAGAAAACCTTTTAAAAAAACTTTGTCGTATTTACCGTATAATTGTTTACGTCAGAAAATGAAATCTATTGCATTTTTTCCAGTCGCCTCTTGACTTGGATCGTGTGGGGCGGGGACATTTGGCAGGCGCCGATCGGCTCCGACACCGAGTACTGGTTCTGGATCCCCTGGATCCTGCCCCACCTGGGCGCGCTCTTCGGCGCAATCTGCTACGTCGGCTTCATCTCGCTGCACCACGAAAAAGAAATCGATGTCGGCATGGAACAGCAGCAACGGAGGAGGAAGGAGTCGAACGAGAGCTAGTCATATTATTTTTATCGCCCATTAAGCTATAATTAAAATTGCTTACAAAGTTGCTACAATCTGTTCCTAATTTACTGTAAGATTGATTACCGAATAAAAAAGAAAAATCTTGCCCACGCCGTCAAATTAGGAGCAAAGACAACAGAGAAGCGAAAAGTATTGTGCGCAAACAGCGGCACAAAAAAGGGCCGCCGAGTAAGCGACCGTAATTGAGATTCTTCTCTCTCCGATCGACCGTATCAGCAAATCCTTGCATGGAGATTACGTATCACCTCTCCTCGCCATTGTGTGTACTGTACTGTGTGCATATACTTACACCCCCGTCGTCGATGTATAATTGATCGATTGTCAGGCCTTCTTTCTTCTTCGTCTACCCAAGAGGTAGAAAATGCCATGTGAATCTGCATGCTATCTTCGCCCGAAGGGGGTGCCGCCGCAGCCGCTGCCGCTACGGTCTTCGCAAGCATGTCTACCTCAAGGGGAGAGGCCGTCAGAAATGCGCTATTTTCGTACGGACACAAGGAAAAACAGGTAAGACATCACGCTTTCGTCGCAATTTCTCACGAAAAGTCTTATTTGCATTTCAGATTTTCTTTGCCGAGTTTCTCGGCACCTTCATTCTGGTCTTCTTCTGCGACTGCGTCTCCTTGGAGTACCTAGCGCAGGATGGAGCTCTCTACATTCAGGCATGAGATTCGCCAAACGAATGATACAAGAACTTTTGAATTGTCTCTTCAGGTCGCGTTCGGCATCGGCATCTCCGTTATGATGGCCGTCCACTCCGCCATCGGTCCCTCCGGCGCCCACCTCAACCCCGCCGTCACCACCGGGTACATGCTCTTCGGCATGTTTCCCTGGAAGCACATACACATCTACTTTATAGCGGAGTACCTGGGCGCGTTCGCCGGAGCCGCCATGGGCTACGGCATATACATCGACTGCCTCAAGAACCAGATCGAGCCCACAGGTGAATAGACGAAACTACTACTTCGTGGAAAGAGCGGGGAATCAAAATCAAATCTCGTACCTCGTTCAAGGCAACTACACGATTCTTGGCGCCAGCGCCTTCACGTCTGTGCCGGGCTCTCACGATCCCAGCATAACCACGATGGCCCTGGATCAGGTGCTGTGCTCCATGTGCCTGATGCTCATCGTACTGGCCATGACCGACCCGCGCAACTGCGGCATCCCGCTCCACCTCCAGCCGCTCACTGTCGGCCTGGGCATCGTCGGCATCCGCCTGGCCCTCGGCCAGAACACAGGATGCTCAATGAACCCTGCCGCGGACATGGCGGGGAGACTGCTCACCTCCTTCGTCGGCTTTGAGGACGTGTGGAAGGTGGGCGACCACATGTGGTGGGTGCCATGGCTCATGCCGCACGTGGGGACAACTTTAGCATGCGCTGTTTACTACCTTGCCATATCCGCGCACTACCCAAAGTTGGAGGATAAAAAGTCGTAGCCGAAGTTGGGCTAGTAGGCAATAATATTTGTTCAGTTTAGTTCATTGTTGTGTTGGCTCCTACAGCAGGAGTTCACATTTTTAAACACCATGACTCATAAAAAAGTAATAAAGCATACCCTTGATCAAAATCGGCTTGTAGTGATTATCGCGGTGGTTAAGACAACAAACGTCCGTAGCGTTCAGAGTGTGAAATTTTAAAATTACCTAGATATCGTTCTAAAAATTGTCGACCTAGTCCAGTTACTTTCACTCTTCTAGGACTGGTACCGGTGCCATGGATCGAGAGACAGGTTTGACGGCGAGTAGCACGGTCCCGCCGCGCCAGAGACGCTCGCCCTGCTCACAGATGGGAGGACGATGGGAAGACCGACTCTTGATTCGCCGTTGGCAGTGACGACGCACTGGAAGCTGTAGTTGCTCCCCTCGTTGTTGTCCCAGAACTCCTCCCCGTTGACCTCGTACCTCAGGCAGAACTGCAGCCTCTGCCCTGCGGCCAGCGCTGACGGCAGCGCCAGCGAGAATGAGAATCGGTCGGAGAACCCGTCGCAGGACCCGTCCATGTACTCGGCCTCCGCCTCCGCACGCTGCATCCACTCTGTCGTCGTGTAGAGCACGGTCACCCGCTTGGCGAATCCAAGGTTCCTCACCCGCACTGTTCCGCTTACGGAGCATCGGGCCCCGTTTGCGTGGGCGCTCTCCAGGCAAACCTTCTTGGAGTTGAGGAGGTCGAAGAAGTTGGGGAAGCTTCCAGGGTGGCTGAAGGCGGGGATGAGCTTGGCCGAGGCTGTCTTGTCCTCCTCCTCCGGCGCTGGTGGCCGATCCTCCGTAGAAGCGGAGAAGGCAAGTTGGGGAAATCCTACGATCCTGTTGAATGCGCTCTGCTGCGTAGATGAGGCGCAGCTTGAGTTCGAGTTGCTGTCCAGGTCCGAGGGGAGATCCACGTCTTGTAGGTCCCTGTAGGCGCTCTTGGGCACTCGCGGGAGGAGGTCCTCGCGGTACTGGTTCACGTCGACAAGGCTCAGGCCGAGGACGTCGGCGAAACTGAAGATGTTGTAAAAAACATAAAAGTCAGTCATTTGCAGGGAAAAATCTCTATTTGGGGATCTACTCACCAAACGAGCTTTTTCCCTTTCTGGGGAGACTTTCCCGTCTTTAGCGAAGACGATCTCAGCATTGGATTTCTCGCTACCGCCCTCCTTTGCGTCCTAGCCTCCACTTCTTTTGGTGATCCACTGTCTGTTGTGGCATGCCGTCGACGCCCTCCTCCGCTCCCCTCCTGCTCGGTCCTCCTGGCCTGGAGGCTGGGCGACCTCGAACAGAGGAAGTTAAGCTCGCTCTCCGTCAGTTCAGGGGTGGAACAGGAGCGGCGGTGGCCTCGAAGGAAAGGCCTTCTTGTTTCTGAATCCCCCTCTTTCTCTCCGGAGGGTTTCACCACCTTGGCCCCACTGCTGAAGAAGTTGAAAGAACAGGCTACGAAATATATAAACGGCAGCAAAATACCTGCTTCCGTTTCCGTACTTTTCTTTATTCAGTCCCAGCGCCGCAGAGAAGTCCGCCGGCGACGACGCTCTTGTGGGCACCCGTCGCCGTCGTGTAGGAGGAACGGACAGCAGATTCACATCGCCCCTCTCCGTCTTTTTCTTCAGCTCTCCCTCATCTTCAGGCTCTGGACCGCCGTAGTGTTCCACAGCGATCGTGGGATACTCTCTGTCGCCCTCCAAATTGGACAGAAGCGAGTCGAGCTTTGACCGGGTCAGGTTGCTCCCCTGGTTCAATCTGCTGGCCGTCAAGATCTGCCTCAGCTCCTCAACCTCTACGTCGCTTCCGCCGCTGCCCACAGAGTTGTTCTCCTTCCCTGGGGACCTGACACGGGGGCTCGACGATGATCGTATGGGAGTCGAATTGGACACATCGCATAGAATGCTCCTTTCTTCGGAGATTGAATTTCTGGGCGTCGACCCTCCATCCTCTTCCTCCTTCTCCGCCTGCATGCCCGCCGCCACCCACTCCCTCAGCCTCCGCTCAGACGGGGAGGAGCACTTCAAGGGCGACAGCAGCAGCAGCTCCTCCGGCGATGTGGACGAGGAAGTGGCTTCGCTGCCTCCAATGTCGGTGAAAAAACCGGAGGAGGAGGCGAAAGTCTTGAGGCTGTCGTCGAGGGAAGAGGAGTCGGCCGCGGCGCCCTCGCTCTCCAGGTCGAACTCGAACAACAGCTCCTCCTCCTTGTTCCCCTTCTTCGCCTTGTTCTTGTATCTCTTGGAATCCCCTTGAAATGTGGATGTGGAGGAGGAGGAGGAGAGCGGTGGGTAGGAGGAGGGTCTAACGAGGGAGGAGACGTTGGCTGAGTTAGAGGTGAGCGAGAGGGTCCTCCTCCTCCTCCTCCTCGCGGTGGTGGCCATCGGTGGGGGAGTTAGAGAAACCGGCGGAGGTCAGGACGACGGCGTACGACGCTTTTCTATGGATTTTTGTTGGTGAAATTCGCTGTCGATTTTTGGAGCAGCTCGTTGCTCTACAGTAGGTACCAGGAATTCGAAGCTCTCGTCTTTCCATCGCTCGCGCTAAAATACGGTATTATGTTGGAAATTAAATCGAAGAACAAGAGTCCGGCTGCTTCCGGTTTTGACCTTACGGAAATACGTCTTTCCACTGTTGCACGGGCAAACTTGCTTCTCTTCTCACAGGTTTATTGCAACAAAATCGCTTTCAAAAATACTGTTGGTACAGTGGTATACTCCTCTGTCTACTACTTTGTTCGCCTACAAAAGTACAAAAACATAACTGAAAGATCTGGATACTGCACGAATAACCCTTCATCTTGTCCGACGACGCCTCTGGATGCATTTTTTCTTTGGAAAATATCGTTTTGAACACTTGGACTAGAGAGTCCTCTTTTTCGCATTTGGCAAATCATAGCTGAGTTGTGACCCTGGACTTGGAGTATCCCGGCGGGGGCTGAGGAGGCGGGCTGTTGGGCAGCTCCTCGTAGTTGTAGGGCGGAGGGACGGGGGCGTCCTTCACCATGCGGGCGAAGGTGTCCTCCTCGCTCTCAAGGGTGAAGGTGCTGAAGCAACGACCGTTGGCCGCCATCTGGAAAGAACGAGCGTAATAATGAGGATATACGGTACGTAACGGTAGATTGCGAACTGTTGAAAAACCGGAAGCTCCTCTACTCCTATCAGAAGCAGAAGCAGAAACAACAACAACAGCAGCAGCAGCAACAACAGCATGCACAACCTCAACAACCAACAGCAAAAACAACAGGAGATAAATGATAAGATTGCCACATACTTGGCTCTTTCCTCCGCTGTCCACCTGCTCCTCCTCTTCCCCCTCGCCCTCCACGTTGCCACTGTCGTCGCTGACACCGTCTCCGCCCCCGCCGCCGCCGCCGTTCTTGCTGTTTCCACCTCCGTCCTTCTTTAGCCTCCAGTAGAACTTCTTCTTGGCTGCCGTCCCCAGCTTGAGGCAGAGTATGCAGGTGAGGCCGAGCGCGAAGAAGAGGATGACGCCCCACACCACGGGGCCCACGCTGCTCCCCAGGCCGCGGCGACCGTAGTTCTTGCCGGCCTTGCCGTTCTGGCCGCCGTCGCTGCCGTCGCCGGAGTCGGAGGAGTAGCCGTTGTAGAAGGCCTCGTAGTCAAAGTTGAGGCTGGGGTCGACGGACACAACGTTGACGGTGATCTGAGGGAAAGAAAAGGCATATTATTTTAAGACAAAAGAGCCGGAAATTGTTATTTTGGAACAAAAATTAGTTTACCTGCTGCCAGTACTCTCTCGGCTTTGTGGTGCTGGCAATGACGAGGATATTTCCGTGTCTGTAGATGGCCCGCGACGAAGACGTCCTGTTGAACCAAGGTTTCTGGAAGGGAAAATTAGGTACTATTTAATTTGACTGGAGGAAGAAAGAATGAAATGTTGTTACCTCTTTGTTGAACATCTGATAGAACGCGTTTTCGTCCGAGATGGCGTCCACCCTGTTCCTCACTCCAGCGGCCATGTAAGCGCTCTTGGCGACGAAAGACCAGGGAATCCGCCACATGAAGTGAACCGTCGGCTTGAGGTAGTTCCCGTTCATGGCAGGGAGGCGGAACTGGATGTTTCCTCCGGAGGGGGAGTCGGACCCTGTGTCGCCCGTCCCCTTGGCCACCAGCATGATGGCAGACCCACCGGGCAGCTCCAGCGGCTTCTGTTTGGGCTCCCAAAGGAACTCCCCCTCGTCCGCCGTGGCAGAGCCACGCAGTAGGGGGAACTTCAGGTGGTTAACCAGGAATATCCTGGCGCCCACGCCGTACTTCTTCTCCCCGGCGGCCACCAGCCGCGTGTCGTTGGCGGCGTCCGCGGCGGCGGCCTCGGCCTGGTAAGGGTGGCGCACGCCGCCGGCGTGGTCGGCCATCTGGCGCCGAGTCACCTCGTACTCTTCTTGGTTCACGATGCCGCCGTAGGTGCCGTCAGACTGCTTCACGTATGACGCGAAGGCCGACGACGGCAGCAGCACCATCAAGAGAAACATGTGGATCGAGGCCATCCTCGCTGACGAAACCATGGCAGGTTTCGTCATCTCTTGCTTTTCCTTTCGCTCACACATGTAGCAAAACACTTGAGCTTTAAGGACTGGAGTTTTTGCTATGTGTCTTTTTTGAGGGAGGATTTTAAGATCAGAAGTTCTCGAGTAAGAGGACGCTCCTTCTCCACCGAGGATGAGTCGACGAGTGATCCCAGAATCCGACAGTTCTCTTCCACCAGACTTCTGGAGGAGCAATAATTCCAGATGTGGATCAGACAATGAATTACAAGCGAAGAGGCGGAGTATTTTTCACTTTCTTTTCAACTTGAAAACTGGGAAGGATGTGATTTATCGGAAGAAGATTCAACCACAGCTACAAAGTCAATCCCTGGGGGACTTACT
>JAAUYJ010147267.1_pt1 | contig 14873 bp, 8 predicted proteins | sample 7278031 | NCBI WGS metagenome assembly JAAUYJ01 (sample SAMN14350222, study PRJNA611818) | marine sediment metagenome | isolation source: surface marine sediment (1.8m) | place: French Polynesia: Moorea | collected 2018-08 | reverse complement strand
TGATTTTACAGATGCGACTCTCGCATCCAACCCATTTCCAAATTTTTAAGGTGCTTCTTGATGCAATCGCTCTAAGAAGGAAACCTTCAAGACCGCGTTGCATCGCTAATCTTACCAAGTTACAGCAATTTTTAGCTAGATTTCTGGTACTTGGGAGTATTATATAACACTTAAAACCATTGGTATATAAAGATTGTGTGTGAAAAATGTCAACTTGTGACCGATAAACCCTGCGTTGCCATATCATCCCGCCGATAAATCGGGGGACTTCTTCGGACAAGAAGTTAAAAGTTATCTAAATTAATATACAGTTACATTATTCTGCTAAAAATTGAGCTAAATTGAATCAGGATCTTTTGGGGATCGCTTGACAATAGATACTTGATGTTTTAGGTATTGATCGCAGTATAGGGAATTGTATTTTATGTTTTCTGACCCAACTATAATTCAAGCAGCAAGAAGAATTTATCGAACTTACCGCTATATCAACACCAAGAGAACAAAGCAGCCTTTGGGGGTAGCCATTGATAAGGATAGTCTTCGGGGACACCTAATATTTAGAGAAAGACCTATATTATTACCAGGAGAATGTTTTATCCGTCTCAACGAAATTGAAGCAGAGGTGTATTAATAAGAACTACACAAAATTTAGTAGTAAAGGCAAAGGATGCATCTTGATAGTTTTGATGTAATTGGCAATTTTTACTGAGGAAAGGGGAATTTTAAACTTAGTTCTCAGTAATAATTCAATTTGTAACTAATTATGGAAACGCTGGGTTCAGCGGTCTCGCTAGTCTTCGACGCGCTCCGCGTACGCGAGGCTGCGGAGCAGATCGCCAATTTGCTAGTTTTTACTTTTGGTGCTTGTATTGGCAGCTTTTTAAATGTAGTTGTCTATCGCATCCCTGCTGGCTTATCTTTAATTCATCCTCCGTCTCGTTGCCCTCAATGTCTCCACAAACTAGGGAAAACAGAGAATGTACCGATTTTAGGATGGTTATGGTTACGTGGTCGTTGTCGCTGGTGTAAAACCCCTATTTCCAGTCGTTATCCTTTGGTAGAAACAGCTACAGGAATTTATTTTTTATTAGTATTTTGGAAGTTTGGTTACAGTCTCGAAACTGTTGGTTATTGGGCGTTTGTCAGTTGGTTATTTGCCCTATCTCTAATAGATTTTGATACTATGACCTTACCTGGTTCTTTAACTAAATCTGGTTTAGTCTTAGGTTTAGTATTTCAAGGAATAGTAGGCTGGCAAATAGGAGAAACTCAGGGAATAGCACAAAAACTAATGTTTGGTATTAGTGGTGCAGTTTTAGGAATTTGGTTATTAGAAACTATCGCGGTTGTTGGCTCAATGATTTTACAACAGCAAGCAATGGGAGATGGAGACGGGAAGTTAATGGCAACTATTGGTATGTGGTTAGGATGGAAGTATGTATTATTATCTAGTCTTTTTGCTTGTGCCTTGGGTTCGATAGTGGGTGGCGGTGCAATATTATTAGGATTATTAAATAAAAAACAACCAATGCCTTTTGGTCCTTTTTTAGGTTTGGGTGGCGCGATCGCTTTATTTTGGGGTCAGGAAATTATCTCTACTTATGCTAATCTCTTTTTTAGATAATTATCTTTAATGCCCTACTATCAGAAAGCGGATATTTAGTGCCAGAAAAGTTGGGCAATGGAAGCAATTACACAGGTTGCAGAAGTCAGCAGAAAACGGCATGGTGTCCGATGAATCTAAGGCACCACAATGTACAGTTTTGATACAAAATCTTTATACAGCAAAAGCTTCCAGTATTGTAGAATACATTTGAGGGTATCAGTAAGGGGCTACAATTCTAAGACCCGAAAACAAAAATCCATCCGATAGCAGCACCTTGAAAATTAAACCTAGAGGGTTTCGGCTAAGAAATAGAACTCACTGGCTTCTGGTTAGCCGTGTAAAATATTTGCCGTAAAAAGCTCGAAAATGTAGTCTTGGGGATTCCCCCATAAGCAATTTTTGTAAGAAGGATGAATTCTGAAAGCTGTACCCATCGACTGTGGGGAATGGAAACTGCCTGGGGGCGTATAAACTGCCCAGGTCTTCTCGGCAGACAGCCCCTTGGGAATCGGTCTGTCAGGGGTAGGTAATAGGTATCTGTTGCATATCTAGATCAGTGCTGCAAAACCGCCTCCCCACCAGGCTGTGAAGCTAGGGAAGCCTACAGTCACCTTCGGTACAGTGTAGCAGGAGGTCACTAACAGAAATGAACAATCGCGATCTGTCTACTGTAGAACAAAGAAAACTCAATCGCCTCTCCTTAAAGCAACAAAAACCTCTTGTGCAAGCGCTACACAATCGCGTAAAGGGAAGAGTCCGTTACAAAGTTAGGGGACTACAACGGTCAGAAAATTTACAACAATATCTAGAATTTAGGTTATCGAAAGAACCAGGAATTGATTATGTCCGTGCTAGCTCTTGGAGCGGTAATATCCTGATTTTATTTACTGGGGAGCGTAGCCCTAAAGCGATGCAGCGCGGTCTTGGGGGTTTCCCCCATGAGCGACTGCATCAAGAAGCGATCGCTTCTCTGGTCACAACTATTGTCAAAGAGTACAGACAACAGCCCCAAAAGGCGATCGAGTTAATGCAGAACTGGTCGGAATCTGCCTCGAAACCATCTAATCTTATGCCTTTAGAATTCTGGCATCTTCAAGAAACAAAAGCAATTCTGACAGAGTTAGATACTTCCAGGGAATCGGGATTGTCTTTAGAGAAAGTACAATACAATCTCCAGAAATATGGTGCTAATGTTCTAGCTGAATCTCAACCCCGCTCTGGACTGAGTATTTTTATCGACTACTTTAAATCTGTTCCTGTCGCCCTTTTAACCCTAGCAGCAGGACTATCTGTAGTTACGGGGGGCATAATTGATGCGGTTGTGATTATGGGAGTAGTAGTCATCAATGCCATCTTGGGTTATGCCACTGAAAGCCAATCTGAGCGGATTATTCATTCTCTTAAAAGTCTAGTAAATCCCTCTGCTTGGACAATCAGAGCCAGCAAAGTAACCAAAATTAACTCCCAAGAAATTGTCATCGGCGATATTTTAGTCCTCAAACCTGGTAGTTACGTTGCTGCTGATGCCAGATTAATTGAAGCAGAACGCCTTACCATTGATGAATCTGCTCTCACAGGAGAGAGCATCCCTGTCCTGAAAACAGCCCAGACTTTAACTGGTAAAGATGTTCCCTTAGCGGAACGAGTCAACATGGTGTATCGCGGGACTTTAGTCACTGGAGGACAAGGACTAGCAGTGGTGGTTGCTACGGGACAATTAACGGAAATGGGACGCATTCAAACCCTAGTAGGGGAAACTATAGTACCTCAAACGCCCATGGAAAAGGAACTTGACCGAGCGGGAGGTCAACTGGTCATCTTATCGAGTGGGGTTTGCGGTGTTGTTTTTGCTTTAGGATTGATGCGGGGTTATGGCGTAGTCCAGATGCTCAAAACCTCTATATCCTTGGCTGTTGCTGCTGTACCCGAAGGATTACCTACTGTGGCAACTACAACTCTAGCTTTAGGAATAGGCAAAATGAGAAGGCATAATGTGCTAATTCGCCGTCTCGATGCTATAGAAGCTTTGGGTTCAGTGCAAACTATCTGTCTGGATAAAACAGGGACGCTCACAGCTAATCAAATGTCCGTAGTCGAACTTTGTACGGATTGCCAAAGGATAGAAGTTACTGACGGACAATTTCTGGTGGCAGGAGAACCCTTTAACCCTTATAGTTGCGACGAACTTTTAAAGCTTATCCATGTTTCTATCCTCTGTAATGAAAGTAAAGTCAACAACCATCATGATGGCAAGTATATCGTTAATGGCTCTGCTACAGAAAATGCCCTGATGCAGATGGCGATCGCTGTTGGCATCGATGTCTTAGAATTGCAACGCAAATATCCTCGCTTAGAAATCAACCATCGTTCAGAAGAGCGGAATTTTATGAGGACGGTTCATATTGTCCATGAATCGCAAAAACTAATAGCAGTTAAAGGCAATCCTACAGAAGTTCTAGAACTTTGTGCCTGGAAGTTAAAACAAGGTGAGCTAATTCCTCTCACTGAATCAGATAGACAGGCGATCGAAGAAGAAAACGAACGCATGGCAGGTAAAGCCCTCCGAGTGTTAGGGGCTGCCTATGCCCAGATCGATGATATCGAAGGTTCAGAAAGCCTCATTTGGTTAGGACTAATGGGCATGGCTGACCCAGTAAGACATGGTGTCAAAGAGTTGATGGGTTCTTTCCATCAGGCTGGAATTAAGACGGTGATGATTACGGGGGATCAGAGTCCCACGGCTTATGCCATTGGCAAGGAATTAAATTTGAGTCAAGGAAAGCCGTTAGAAATTCTTGATTCAACTGACCTAACTAATCTGGACTCCGAAGTAATGAAAGGATTATGCGATCACGTTCAGGTTTTTGCTCGCATCAGTCCCGTTCATAAACTGCAAATCGTTCAGTCACTCCAGCAAGCAGGAAAAGTTGTTGCCATGACGGGAGACGGGATTAATGATGCTCCAGCCCTCAAAGCAGCAGAAGTAGGCATCGCTATGGGTCATGCTGGAACTGATGCAGCTAGAGAAGTAGCAGATGTAGTTTTAGAAGATGACCGTCTGGAAACCATGATTATTGCAGTGAGCCAAGGGCGGACAATTTATAACAACATTCGCAAATCTGTTCATTTCCTCTTATCTACCAACCTGAGCGAGATTATGGTCATGCTTTTGGCTAATGGAGTGGGACTGGGACAACCCCTTAATGCGATGCAATTGCTTTGGCTCAATATGGTGACAGATATCTTTCCTGGCTTGGCATTAGCCCTCGAACCTCCAGAACCAGAAGTACTCCAAGTACCGCCTCGTTCTCCTGAAGAACCCATCCTCAACTCCCAGGACTTCCAACGGATTATCTCTGAATCAACTGTTTTGTCTGTAAGTAGTATGGCAGCCTATGGCTATGGCATTGCCCGCTATGGAATTAGTCCTCATGCGAGTTCTATTGCCTTTATGAGCTTAGTTACAGGTCAGTTACTCCACGCTTTAAGCTGTCGTTCAACTCAACCCTTAAGTACGATCCAGTTGCCACCAAACCATTATTTAACTTTTGCTCTGGGGGGTTCTTTGACTCTACAACTGATCTGTCTAGTTATTCCTGGTTTGAGAAATTTACTTCAGGTCACACCTCTCAATCTACTTGATGGTGTAGTAATTAGTAACAGTGCTTTACTGCCACTCTTATTTAATGAAGGGACTAAAAAGGTTAGTGGTTAGTGGTTAGTGGTTAGTAGTTAGTGGTTAGTAGTTAGTAGTTAGTGGTTAGTGGTTAGTAGTTAGTGGTTAGTGGTTAGTAGTTAGTAGTTAGTGGTTAGTAGTTAGTGGTTAGTGGTTAGTGGTTAGTAGTTAGTGGTTAGTGGTTTTTTTGTACTATTTTCTTATCTCCCCACTTCCCCATTTCCCCATCTCTCGACTTCTTTTGATCTTTTATTTAACTAGAGGAAAAACCATGAAACGAGATTTTATGTTTACCTCCGAATCTGTCACCGAAGGACATCCCGACAAACTATGCGATCGCATTAGTGACGCAATTGTAGATCAGTTTCTGCGACACGATCCCTTTACGCGGGTGGTGACTGAATGTGCCGTGGCAACAGCTATTGTCTTTATTGCAGCACGATTTGAGTCGGACTCACTCATCGACTTTACCAAAGTTGCCCGACAAGTAATTAAACAAGTGGGTTACGAGGAATCCTCTTTCAGTGCTAAGACTTGTAGCATTGTCACTAGCTTGAAAGAATTACCTCCTACAGAATATCGTTACTTTGACGAACAAAAACTCTCTGATGCTGAAATAGAAGAGATAACAGTCAAAAACCAAGCAACTGTATTTGGCTTTGCTTGTAATCAAACAGCAGCTTTGATGCCTCTACCCATTTGGTTAGCTCATCAACTAGCTAGGAGACTTACAGAAGTAAGACTGAAAAATATTCTTCCCTATCTCACTCCTGATGGCAAAACTCAAGTCGGAGTAGAATATTGCGATCGCCAACCCTGCCGTATCCACAGCATTACAATTATTGCTAGTCAGTACCCCCTCGATCATGTAGCTAGTCCAGACCTCAAACAACTGCAACAAGATATTCGTGAAACAGTTATTGAACCTGTCTTTGAGACGGAGATTATCAAACCCGACCAAGATACGAGGATCTTTATTAATCCAGATGGTCCTTTAATTATTGGTGGTCCTGCTGCTCATTCTGGTCTGACAGGAAGAAAAAACGCGATCGATACCTATGGCGAATATTCACGCCATAGTGGAGCAGCCCTCAGTGGCAAAGACCCTACTAGAATAGACCGAGTAGGAGCTTATGCTGCCCGTTATGCTGCCAAAAACGTAGTGGCAGCAGGCTTGGCATCCGAATGCGAAGTACAGCTTAGTTATTCCATTGGACTGGCGCGACCAGTGAGTATTCAAGTAGAAACCTTTGGTACAGGAAAAATCCCCGATGAAGAAATTAAGGCTTTGTTAAAGAAACATTTTGATTTCCGACTAGCAGGAATCATCAAACAATTTAATCTGAGATGTTTGCCCGCACTCATCAAAGGAGGATTTTATAAAAAGCTAGCAACTTACGGTCATGTAGGTAGGACAGATATTGGATTAGTACCTTGGGAAGAAACTGACAAAATCCCGCTCTTAGCCTAACCTTCAAACTTTCTCGATCTCATCTTTTAGTGATGGAAAACCAGACTAAGGAGTGCTACACTTAGCACAATATCACGATTACCGTGTTATATCAAATCACTCTAAATATGCTATAAATACAACTAGGCGATCGCACAACCAAACAGCGCGATCGCTGAAATTGAAGGGCGATCGCACTTTGGGTTTCTGATGTAGGTTTACTGACGCACGTTGCAAATCTTCTTTCTCATGGTGTTCCATGTAGGGATATCCATATTAGATAGAAGTGGTATTGGGCTCTTCTCCTGGTGACTCGACAAATTTTGCTCCTCTTGCAATCAAATTTTGTTTTAGCTCTTCGGAAATACCTTGGTCATCTCTAAAAATAGCAGCATTGACTTCAGCATTACTCAGGTTGGCATTACTCAGGTTGGCACCACTCAGGTTGGCACCTCTCAGATTGGCATTACTCAGGTTGGCACCACTCAGGTCGGCACCAATCAGGTTGGCACCACTCAGGTCGGCACCAATCAGGTTGGCACTACTCAGGTAGGCACCTCTCAAGTAAGCATCACTCAGGTTGGCACCAATCAGGTCGGCACCACTCAAGTAAGCACCACTCAGGTAGGCACCACTCAAGTAAGCACCACTCACGTTTAGGTAATCCTCCAAAGTTTGGATATTTTTTATACTGGCAACTTTGTACGGCTGTGCCTTTTGAATTGCTTTTTGGAAGACTTCCAAAAAGAAGCTATTTTCTTCGATTAAGCCGACCAGCTGTTGGACAATATGATGATAAGGACGTTTTTCTACTTCACCCATAATTGGTAATATCCAGTTTGTTGTAAAATTTTGCTCTTGAAACTTAAGACGATTCCAGAGGTCAATTTATGAATTTTTCTAGTTTGGGTTTTCTAAGCATTTAGCGGAGATGAATAGAACTGTTTATTTATCAGTTGAAGTTAGAAAAATTTTGCGATGAAGTTACATTTATTAACAATAATGGCTTTCTCGTTATTCCTACCCGATTATTACAACCAGTACCGCTTTAAGATTAGCCAAATATTTCAATACATCCCCTGATTTCTGGTTAAATATACAAAGGGCTAACGAGCTATATCGCGTAATGCAAAAAGAAGGAGATCAGATTAACAAGATTCAACCGATAGTCTGAATAAAACTCAATAATCCGCCAAAATTTAACTGTCTTATCGTCGCTACCACTGACAATTATTTGACCATCAGGAGCTATGGCTAATCCTGTAGGGTGCCTTAGGGACAGCGTAACGCACTAATTCAATCTGAAAACCCTATAAGAAGTAGTCTTCACCCTAATACCGTTTTTATTTAAGGCAAGCTACAGATGGGGAAGTGGGGCACCGAAGGAGACTTCATTACAAAGTCGATACGGACATCGCTTCGCACCCTTCACCCGTGTCCTCCTCTTTTGGCTTCAATACCTAGATATATTAAGTCTCCTCCCGGGGGGAAGTAGGGGATTGGTATTAGATGGGTTATTTGTAGCAAATATGAGCGCAATTTGGTATAAGGCATCTGATGATGCTATTCACATTGCTGCGGCTACAGTTCATGGATTGGATTACTTGTTAACATAGAATTGTAAACATATTGCTAAGGCTCAAATCCAAAAAAAACTTACACAAATCTGTCTTGATTTTGGCTATAAGTTACCAATTATTTGTACACCTTATGAATTAATACACCTTATGAATTAATGGGAGAGTACAATGTCAGACAGGATTGAAGGGAAAGGAAGCTGCCTTTGCGGTGCCGTGCGTATTAATGCGAAGAACATTAATAAAAATGTTGGCGCATGCCACTGTGGCATGTGCAGGAAATGGGGTGGTGGACCACTGATGATAATTCACTGCGGTAATGATGTCTCATTTGAAGGAGAAGATAATATTTCAGTATATGACTCGTCGGATTGGGGAGAGCGTGGTTTTTGCAAGAAATGCGGAAGCCATCTGTTTTTCAGACTTAAAGAAAACCAACATTACGTAATTCCCGTTGGGCTTTTTGAAGACCAAGAGTTTTTTGTTTTCGATAATCAGGTATTTATTGATAGAAAACCTTCGTTTTATAGCTTCGCAAATAAAACAACTAATATGACGGAAGCTGAATTTTATGAAATGTATAGCTCCTCATAAAACACACATAACAAGCACATGCAGTCGGACAAATCTCTCGCTATGTTCCCGGTTTGCCGCTGATGCGGAGCGTTAACTCTGAATTCCGTCCGCGAAGCGCGACTACCGAAGGTCACTCCGAACTAAAGCTAAATAATCCGCCAAAATTTAATTGTTTTGTCGTCGCTACCACTGACTATAGTTTGTCCGTTAGGATGAATTGCCAAGGTTTTGACAGTTTGTTCGTGTCCGAGAAGGGTTTGTCGCAATTCTCCACTCTCTAAATGCCAAATTTTAATTGTCTTGTCTTCACTACCACTGACTAAATATTGACAATTAGGATCGATCGCCAGAGTCCTAATTCCTCCTGTATGTCCGATTAAAGTACGTAATAATTTACCGGTCTTGATATCCCACAGTTTAATAGTTTGGTCGTCACTACCACTGACAATTATTTGACCATCATTCGCTATCGCAATTACTTTCACTGCTGCTTGATGTCCTGTCAGAGTATGTGCCAAATCCCCTTTTGCTAAATCCCAAATTCTAATGGTTTTATCTTCACTACCACTGACAATGGTTTGAGCATCATTCGCTATCGCCAGAGAATAAACCCATTGTTTATGTCCGAAGAGAGTAAGCCAAGATTCTCCTGTTTGTAGATCCCACAATTTAATTTTATGACTGCCACTAGCAAGGAAAGGGCGATCACCAGTACTGATAGCCAGAGATTGGATTATCTGTTTATGACCAAATAAAGTATGTTCTAATTTTCCTGTTTGCAGATGCCAAATTTTGAGATAGCTTCTTTTTGTGGTTGTGTCGCTACAGACTAGTATATCTCCATCGGGACTGAGAGCAGTCGTGATCGCCTTACCAGAATATCCTCTCAGTTGATGGGTGGGAGATAATTGAACTTGTCTTCGCTTTAGCTGCCAGAGATCGAGGGTTTTGTTGGCACTTTTACTGATTAGCTTACAGTTAGTTGAGTCTAGCCACAAGCAGCAAACTCGACCAGAAATTTCAGTAACAGTATAATCAAGAGCAAAATGTTCTACCTTTTGAGGAGAGGAAATGGGCTGGTTATCCCACAGAGTATCAAGCAGTTTTTCTATATGTGCAATACCAGATTGGTCATCTAATAAAGATAAGCAAGCTTGAAGGCTAACGAGATATTCCCAATCTTCTGTAGTAATGGTAGCTTGAATTCTATCTAAATCTAATCTTTCTTTTACTAGTGCTGGAGATAGTTGACGCTGTTGCAGCCAATTCTGCCAAGAATACTCTATCTGTTGTTTTGCTAGAGAGAAATCTAATGGGAGCAGACTGCGAGCTAATTTTAAACTCAGTTGAGGAATGCAATTAGGACTTTCTGGAACTAATACTTCCAATACCTTTTGATAGATAGAGATACTTGCACCAATAGTAGCGGGCAAAAATTCAGATTCACTCCCAGATTCTCCTAACAAGTTTGGCAGCCATTCAGGTAAATGAGGAGAAATATTATTTTCGATTAAAAAGTGAATATCTGTAACCCAACCAGCAACAAGACATTGGCAGATACTTAAAAATTGACAGATATATTCAAAATCTTGGCGATTAACTTGGTAAGCAAAACTTAATTCCTTAGTTTCAATACCTGCTGCTTGTAATTGGGCTATTTCTTCGACAATAGCCAGATTAATAACATTATCTCCCCCTAATTTTGCTACTTCTTCAGGAGATTTCCCCAGTGCTAAAAGCTTATGTTTAGTTTCTTTCCATCTTAAGGCTCTAGCTGCGATCGATGTTTCGAGGAGACTGCGATAAGGTAATTTTAAAAGAGTTTTATAGCAATATTGCTTTTGCTGACCTCCCCAATAACCTAAACGAAAAATAATATAATTACTTTCAATTCCTGTTTCTAAAATTAAAGTAGGCTCTGTTTGTAAAACCTCAAATAAAACTTTAATACTAGCTTCACCATGAAAATTATTATGATTCCAAGCTCCTCCTAAAAATTCCGTTGGTCTTACTGAACATTGAGAAGAATAGTTTTGACCCAGAAATTCTCGTAAGTTTTGGGCAAATATCTGTTCTATTTCTTGAACTTCTATTCCCATAGATTTAAACTCGTCTAAGATTTTTTCTGGAGGAGCTATTAAAATCTTTAACGGAATTGGGCAATCATCGATCGCAGAATGAATTAATTGACTAGGTAGTAGGCGGAGAGGCCAATATTCTAAACTTTTATTTATTTCTGGTAATTTTAAGGCTGTTGCTTCTGCTTTTTGGGTTAGTTGTAATAATAAATCCTGCTTAGTTACTGATGAATAACCATCAACTAATTGTTGGGCTTGTACTACCGAATTTATTTCCCCTGTATTAGACTCAAAGATTAAACTTGTATTTTGAATTACCTGTTTTGCGATCGCAGCACTTCCTGCTTTTAAACCCAAGGATTTTAAAGCAAGTTTAGCTTGTTTATTTTGCTGACTTTTGATTTCGCTTTGAACAGTATCTAAAAAAATATTAGTTCCTGTATAAGCCAAAGTCGTCAAAATTGGTTGGGCGACTTGAATTAATAAGTTAAACCACTGCTCCATAAAAACTAAGTACCTGTGGAAAATTAATTTAATATTTGGTGTAGATAGGCAAGAGGGAAATATAACCTCGTTATCAAGATACAAATAAAGTTGGTTTTGCCATTAAATATAGCACTGTAGAGAAAGGATACACTCAATAATTGATGGCAAGATAATCAATTTTTTCTCCTCCGAGAGGAGACTTAATATAATATTGAGGTAGTGATAATTCTAAAGTAGCTCAAGAGCGATCGCTGTTGTCAGAAAAACAAGATTTATTGGCTTAATTTTGAAAAATGGCGATCGCATTGATAATTCTCAAGTAGCTCAAGAGCGATCGCTGTTGTCAGAAAAACAAGATTTATTGGGTTTATTTTGAAGAATGGCGATCGCATATATTACGGTCTTCTGGGCTGATATTAGGGTATTGAGACTTCCATTGAGTTGATGATGGCGAAAATGGTAATTGTTGATTGCTCTGGTTAATTTTTTGAGGATTCTTGAATGTTTATGCAATTAGACGGATCGTATTGATTATCTTCAATATCTTTAGAATCCATTAGGCAAGATTCTAGGTCTTTATCTGAAGAATTTTTTTGATCTTTCAGATATTGAAGAACTATCTCTCGTTTCTTGCTGGTGGTATTTTTCTTATCTGGTTCTTTACCATCTAGTTCTTTGAGTCCCCCAATCAGGTATTGGGTTGCTTTATAACTTGTATAAGTACGCCAATTGATATTGTTTTTCCATCGATCTTGTATCTCTTCTAGAATGGTTTGATCTAATATAGGTATAGGTATTTTCAAGTCTTCTCCAAGCGGATCGCCTTTTTTTACTAAGGTTTCGTCATTATGACTCAAGAATTGCATTCTTTGCTCTCTTGGTAGTTCTAAGTTGTTTTGCGCGTAAACAATAAACATAGCAGCAAAGGTTGTCTTTGTACTCGGCAGTAAAATAGTACACCTTACTCCATCATCTATTTTTTCTTTAATCTCGATTTCGAGTTCATTTAGGTTTTTGTTTGACAAATCATTCAAAGATATTTCGTCAAATCGTTCTTTAAGTTCTTCTAGTCCTTCTGATTTTTTCTCATCAAACTTGTCTTTTAAATTCTTACTATACTCAGCATCTGAGTCATATATAACCCAGACGTAGTTATCTTTATTGTCATTGAAGCATTGTTCCTTTGCATATTCATAAAAATCTTTCGCAAATTCTTCATTAGAAGCAATAGTGCGAAAAAAAACAGGGGATTGATCTAATTTGGTACTACCGCTAGTCGGAGAAACCATTGAAATCCCCCTTTTTTCATATATAGGCAATGCAGCTAGACTTGACCCACTAGATCTATGTCCAATAATTCCTAAAACATTTTCTTTAATTAGCCTCTTAGCAATTTCCTTGGCTATGTCTTCATTATTTATATCGTTAGCAATAACAATTTCTAATAAAGGAGTCTCTGATTTTTCCCGTTCTTTGTTAAATTGTTCCTGTGCATAAGCTACTCCTCTTAAGATATTTCTGGCAATTTCTTCGTGAGCATCAACAGGAACTACAACTGCTAACTTGTAGGGATTGCCTTTTTTTAGAGCTTTTGCATTGTTGTAGTAAATTAGAGGAATTGGATCGTCAGGAGCAAGATTTTGAGCTTTTGCAAAATCCTGCTCTGCGTCTTGAAATTTGTTGTTGGAAAAATTTTTAACCCCATCCTGAAGAAAGTGGTTAGTAATTCCCACAAATAAGAGGCTATCGCCACTGGTAATTATAAATCTAAAACAATCTTGTCCTATTCTTTCGCCAACCTCACAAGATTGTTTATAAAATTCAGCACCAGTCCATAAGCTAATTATTATAATCACACTAGCAATACCCCGTCCTAACCACCACTGTTTCATTTGCTTTTGCTGACTTTTTTTGATGAAGTTTTCCTGTTCGGAACTAAGTTCCTGTCCACGTTTTTGCCTCCACTCCTCTGCTATTTTCAATCTTGTCTTTGACAATAATTCTCCTTGATTTTCTTTCCATTCCTGCATTCTCGTATTAAGCCGTTCTTGCCAAGTGCAAAACTCTCGATTGTTCTTCAGCCACTCTCTTAGTTGTTGCCAAGTGCGAATTAGGATTTCATGGGCAATTTCGACTGTAACTTCCGAATTAAGGGATAGTTGCACTGGCTCTGGTGCTTCACTATTTCCCCTAGTTTGTCCTTTTTTTTGTCTGTTATTAATTAAATCCCCATGTTGGTTACTCATCACAATTAACCTTGATTTTATGAGGACATCGAGGGTAGATTCAATTAACTTCTGGGGGTATTTGGGGACAATTAACTCCGATAAATTTCTTCTGCGTCTAGTGTCTTCTGTTCCTTCTCCCAACCGCACTAACTGGGTAAATATCCACTCCGCACATTCTTGTTGAGATGAAGTTAACTTTTGATAAACACTATCTGCTCTATCTTGAAGAACTTGTCTAATACCTCCAATTCTTTGTTGATAAACTTCTAGGGATAACTTACCGCCAACCCGATTTTGCCATAACTGTTCTAAAGTAAATTCTAATAGGGGTAATGCACCTTTCTCTTGTACAACTTCTTCTACTAAAACATTTACTAATTCTGGTTCGACTGCTAAACCTACTCTTTTGGCAGGATTAGTAATAATCTGACGATATTCGGCTTCTGTGAGATAAGAAGGTACAAAAATCGGCTCGTCTTTAACTTTTTCTCTTAATTCGGGAATTTCCAAACAAGAACTCAAAAAATCACTGCGTAGAGTAACTATAATTTTTAAGTTACCGTCCATAGATTGAACAGCACCAAGGATTAATTGTACAAATAATCTTTGTTCGACATCAGAACTGTTAGTAAATAATTCTTCAAATTGGTTGATTACTAATATTCCTGTAGCTTGGAGTTGTTGATGTAAACAAGTCACTAAATTTTCAATACCCAAGTTTACAATACCTTCTAAATGTTTTGGGGAAAGCTTATTTTGTTCTAAGGCTTTACAAAGTCCCTCTAATTGTGAAGATAAATTCTGTTGACTGAGGACTTCAGCTAATTCTCGGATGGGGTGTTTTCCTGGGCGCAAAATCCAGATATTACAAGCATTTTCAGAGTCAGAAAATCCCTTGTTTAATAGTCTAGGAACTACTCCAGCTTGCACTAATGAAGATTTACCACTCCCCGAAGCACCCATTACTAAAAGAAAATGTCTTGTCTCTAGTTTGTTGATGATTTCATCTATCAGACTCTCTCTACCAAAAAAGAAGTCTTTATCTTTCCGCGTAAAAGCTTCTAGACTTTTATAAGGACAAAAATTTCGGTCTATAATTATCCCTTCTAAATGCTGTCCTCGCTCTAGAATTAAATTTAAAATACCACTTTCAGAACGGTAACAATCTCGTTGAGATGAACTGTCAATACCAAGCT
>JAAUYJ010002261.1_pt1 | contig 14881 bp, 7 predicted proteins | sample 7278031 | NCBI WGS metagenome assembly JAAUYJ01 (sample SAMN14350222, study PRJNA611818) | marine sediment metagenome | isolation source: surface marine sediment (1.8m) | place: French Polynesia: Moorea | collected 2018-08 | reverse complement strand
GCACAATAAACAACGCCCGACGCCTCCTTAACTTACAAAAAGAATTAAACGTGCGGAGGAATTAGCACCTATCCGCAAGAATGTCGGTCTGGCAGAGTTCAATTGCCCCAAAAACATTTGTCAGCAACCTATTCAAATTAGCGAGAAAGAGCCCGAAGGTAGAATCAGTCAAGCCAGTACCACCACTCTTCTAGCAGGCGGACCTGGAAAAATCGCGTTCAAGATGAAAAACTTTTTGCTTTTCTTGCCTTTGCTCTTTGCTGCTGTGACAGCAGGTAAGAGGTCTAAAGCTTTCAATAAAATTCTGCAATTACGTCAATTACTGCATTTTTTCACTTGCTTAGAGGGCGAGATGAAATTCGTCCTGGACGGGATGCAGGAGCTGATGGAGGGAACGGCGAACTTCGACGAAGACTTCTTCGACGCTCTCGTGCAGTGCTTCGACAAGGTCGATCCCATTCTGATGGAAGGGCAGGTGGGGGAAAAGAATAATAAGTTCTTCGTACGCCAAAAAAATCTATTAAAAATATTTTAGGACGCCGCATGGAAAGGGGCTCTGGACTTTGCCGCGATGGGCGGCACTGCAGAGGACCCCTGGGAGACCTGCCAACAGGCGGAGGACGAGGGATTGGTATGCACAAGAAGGAAAATACATATGGTAGGCGTGTACTACATGATTTTTTCCCTTGTTGCGTTTCTACCGTAGACACCGGATGATGTTGGCCAATATTATTACGAGTTCAACTGCACCGTTCAGGTATTTTTTGTTGTCTTCGCAGTTTTTTATGGAGGAAACGTACAGTAGAGCGTACGATATTAACAACAGGAAATGGGGGATATGTCCATTTTCGCCCCGTGCAACTACGCCTCCAACATTGCCTATTACCACACGGCCTGGGAGGTCTGCCAGCACGACAGCTGGAACGTGGGGGACGAATACGGTAAATCAAATCATTCCTCGATACCCAGATGATTAGTATGTCCGTCTCACTGATAGTGACGGCGATGGTGCTGAACATGGCCTACATGGCCCACGGCTCGGCCTTCTACCACGGCAGCATCACCCGCGTGGGCCAGGCCTGTGACAACGTCCTCAACGACCTATTCACTTACCTGGCATACCAGGCCGCAGTCAGCGCGCTGGAGCCACTAGAGTCCCCGGTGCTGCATGACCTGGCGATCAGCCCACGGGCCCTGAACTCAGTGGAGATGACTGCGTACGTGCAGGAGATCATCCTTACTCGCCCAGTGGAGGAGTGGGAAGAGACTCTTCGCTCCATCGACATGCCAATCATCTACGAGGGGATGTGCTCATTCTTCGCCACCGGGATTACACTCGCCATCGGAGGGGACAAGGCAACAGCTCTGGCGGATGCTCTCCTCACACTGCTCGAGTAAAAAAAAATAATATGACAATTTTCCATTTCGCCCTATTTCAAACATTTGAATTCACAATTAGCGTGGCGGACGACGCAGAGTTCTGCACAGAGGTATTCTTGCCTGAAATGATTGCTGCTACGGAAAACATCGAGATAGGGGAGGAGGACAGGCAGAGGCTCTTCAACGGACTCCTGGGGACTGCAGTCAAACTGCTGTATGCGTTCTTGTGGCAGGTACTTGAAAGAAAATGAACTCTTTCCATAGAAATACAGAAATGCTTTTTCCACAGGAGACCTTTTTCGAAGCAGACTTCCTGTTCAGCCCCTTGGGCAACCGTCTCGGCTACACTCTTTTGCCCATGATAAACTCTGCCGCCAACGGCCTCCTCGCCGAGGAGGACTTCCCACACTACAACGAGGAATTCCAGGACGGGCGAAACTCATACCCGGGAGACGAATGGTGAGGGATTTTTTGTTAAAAAACTGTTTGCAGTTGCATTTAGGGTGTTTCTTTTCTTTCTTTAAATGTAGGTGCAACAACGATGCTGTTCCCCACGCCAAGTGGCACCTGCAGACTGGGATCGCCCTCGTCGACCTCTTCCACTTGGCAGACATGTACCACGAGTTCCTGTCCACCGCGGCCACCGAACCGGGAGAGGATCCAGGCGACGGCGGCGACGGCGGCGACGGCGGCGACAGCGGTGATCCCGATGATGGTGGAGACGACGGAGAGGGTCCAGATGACGACGACGACAATGATGAGGAGGATGAGGACGACGGCGCTTCTGTCCAGGGTCGAAATATCGCCCTGTTGATGATTTCGATCGTTTCTAGCATTTTCTGCTCCTAGAACCTGTGATATTGTGTGATATGAAGTTCATTGCGAAATATAGTAGATCATGCAATGAGTTTAAAGAAATGAAGCAAACTTATTTTAGTTTTTTATCGCCGGTACGTAATGTATCTTAACTTCCTTCTCTGTCGTGTTTGTGAATCGTGATGATTGAGGTATGTGGTTTCTTATTTTTGAATTTCCCTCCGCCGGATTTTGACGGAGGGAAAATAAAATACACTTCACTCACTCACATCACAGACTAGTTTAAGACAACCAAGTTTCCATGTTTGCATGATTTCTTGGTTTTGGAACTTTGGAACTTTGGAACTATCTCTCGCAGACGCAAAAATATTGCAAGAGCCAAGAATTGAGATTCGCTGTCGTGGGTCGTCCCTGGCCCTGGCCCTTGTGATCATGGACGTCGCGAGATGGATCCTCCGCGCGCTGGTCCACCGGGTCCACCCTCCCGGTCAGCCTCGGAGAATGGAGGACGGAGGCGGAGAGGGCAAAGAAAGGTGCCCAAGTCGGCGCCAAGGCTGCGAACTACCAACAACTTTAAAAGGTCGTCGCCCTGGGCTGGAGGTCCCGGGCTGGAGGGTAGGAGGAGCGTGGAGGAGCCGGCATCCACACGACAACGAGGGTCAGGTCAGACAAAGAACAGCTTCTTTTCATTTCGCTACATATTAAATATCCAGGTAAAGCCCCCTTTGTTCCCCTACGCAGAACAAAAATGTCGTCTTCTTTAACGCCCTCTCTGTCTCCAAGGCGAAGAAAGGCCAGGAGTATAAAGGCCTCCAGACATTTCCTCCTCCTCCTCCTCCTCCTCCGCCCTGTCGCCCTCTTGTCCTTGGCCCAGCAAAAAAGTTTTTCACTCCCTGCCTGCCTCCTCCGGTTCCGTTCGCCTTACAAAGGGAAAGGCCTCCAAAAGGGGCGGAGGAGGAAGAAATAGGCCCAGAGGGGAGGGGAAAAGAGGCCTGACACTGGCCTCGGCCAGGCCAGTGGAAACACGCGACGAACGAAAAGAGGGTCTTCGATTGGTGGCACCACCGAGGAAAAAAAACCGGATTTGTTGTTTGCACAGGGGAAGAAGGGGTCGGGAGGTCAGAGATTTTGTTCAGGAAATGGAACGCTGGTTTTCTATGCTATAGTCAGAAATTAGTGTGAAGAATTGACTAAACTTTCTCTTTAACTTTTTGCCTGCAGTTATTAGCTACAGGGTCCTTCCCTTCCTCTCTTCTCCAGCAGGCGCTGGAGTTTGGCCCGTTGCAGCAACCAACTTTTCACTTTTATTTCTCACTCCTTTTTTTTGCGTCTTACAAACGGGGCAAGGGTAGAAGAGAAAGCCTCGCCTCGCTTTTCTTACCTCTTTCCATTTTCTTTTCCATTTTTTCGACGGCATTGATCATACAAGAAATGGCAAATACCGTGCGTAGCATGGGGGAAAGGCGGGAAGGGTGAGTGTGAAAGTCTCGCGTCCCCCTCCTCACGCAACAGTCCTTGATTTGGCAGAAGGGAAAAGGAGGGAGCCAAGAGTGAACGAGAGGACCACCCTGCCATTTTTGAATGTGTGCCATCCGCCACGCAATTCTTCATTCGACCCCCCCCTCGCCCTACCTCGCCTTCTTAGCAGAAAGGGGGGAAAGAGGTTCTTTCTCTCCCTTTCCTTCCAAGAAAGGTTGTACACTCCCGCTGTAAGACCGGTAGTCACTCCCAGTGCCATGGATCACCTGTTCTCCCCCCCTCCCTCTCTTTCCCCTTCTCCCGAGGGACAGCGGTGCGCACTCTAACACAAAACTTTCTTCCCCTTGGCGCCGGTGACTCTCTCCCCCTCCAACCTTTTTTGTGGTCTCGACAATCACCTGCAGTCAGTCCCCCGCCGCCGAAACGCCACCCCTCCTCGTGCTGTCAAGTCACTCCTGGTAGTCTGGATGGAGGGGTAGAAGAACAGTGGTAAAGTGAAAAAGACGCACCGGTGGATAGTGCGGTGGAATTCGAAAGGTGTCTCTTGTCTCCAAAATAAGGTAGGAATGGTCTTTTTAAGCCGGCTCTGTTGCAATGTCGCAGCCTTGTCAAAACAGTGCCAGGAGAGGGAGAAAATAGCTCATTTTTGTGCTGATTACTTGGCCCAATATTTGTGGGATGAAAAATGTTCTCCCCCCCCTTTCCTGCACAGCAGAGGAAACCTAATCGCGGCTATTCTAAATAATGTGAAGGGGGCGCAATTACTTTTCTCTTCCTTCTCCCCTTTCTGGCTTTTGATGGAAAGAAATAGGAAGGAAGAGGGAAGAGAATCTCGACCACCTTGCCGGAGGGCGCGAATGAAGTAGAAGGAGAGCTTCTTCCCCTCCTCCCCTGCCGGACTCTTCTTCTTTGATTGCTTTTTCCTGTCTTGGATCATCTTCCTCCCTTGTAGTTTCATGACCAAATAATGAGGAGGAGGGTCCGTCGTCCCTTCCTGAAAAGAGACTGGGGCAACAAAACAGAGAGACAACGTTGTTGCCCCCTACAAACCCTGCCTGGCTTCGGAGAAAATTAGGTAGGGGACGACGGGGAATTTCACGAAGCAATTAGGAAAATTTCTTCGTCGTAAAAAGCAGCGAAAAGTCTTGTCCGACAAGGGCGAGGGGAGGGAATTAAGCACGAAAGAATGGGAACTCGCTCATCATTTTCTGTTCCCCGTATAGTTTATAGTCCAATTCTCCCTCCCTTCCTCCCCCTCGCATGCATCTAACAAGGGGAGGGAGGAAAAAAGGTTTTTACCCGATCGCCGCGGGGAGCACGCATTACGGAGGAAGGGAGGGAGGGTGGAAAGAGAGGGAGATGAGGAAGAAACCTCCTTTATGGGGTGGAGGGTGGAGGGCAGCGGCCGCAGTACATGAGGTAATGTCTGCCCTCTTCTCTCAGTCCAGAGCCGGGTATCTACGGTAGTCGCTTCTCCTCTCCTTTTCCGTTGTCGCCGCCGCCGTCACGTAGGTCTTTTGTCTTCCTCCTCCTCCCTTTCTCGGCTTAAAACCCCCCTTCCCGTCTTCGCCTTCGTCTCAGTCTCTTTTTACATCGAGCAATGCAGGTCGTTGCTCCTCCTTCCTGCTCCTAGCGAGCGGCGCCTTCGCCAGCCTATGTACTGTAGTAGGTGCGCTTGTGTTAAGCGCGCAGGTACTGGGCACAAAAAAGGGGAAGGGGAGGCCCTCCTCCTCCGCCTCTAGCTCCGTGGATGGAGAGAACCTATCTTCCAGGTTTCTTTTCCCCCTCCCGCCCAAGGACGTACGTACGGTTGGCTGCGGCGGCGGGAACGGGGGGAAAGACGACGACGATGAGGGAGAGAAAAGAGCTTGAGGGGAGAAGAGGAGGAAGGGCCAGTGAACGGGAGAGTGACAACGGTACACTGACTTTTGTGCCCCCTCCCTCCTCATTCTTCTTGCCGCCGCTCCCTTAATTTCGGGGAGAAAATGGGATGTGGAAAAGGAGAGGGGAACAAAAAAAGACCAGGGGCAAAAAGTGTTGAGGGAAAGGAAAGAAAACGTAGTTTAATGAATGTTTGTTCAACGGGTTCATGGGAAGATCGTTTATGATAGTCCCTCGGATCTTTCATTTTTGGTGCGACTGCGATGGTAGTATTCCTAGTAAAAATATTGAAGTACTGCATAGATGACACAAAAATCTAATCTTTGGCACTTGGCAGCGATTTTTGCATCAATTTTGAGTTTGGTATGGTTTAAGGAATTTATGTACTTTCCCTTAGTTTTCTTTTAAAATGTTGATTATATTTTCAAATTTTTAAATTATAACTTGAAGTATGTTTTGTTTGTGGGAATTTTTCAGTTCTTGTCACATTTTTTCACCGTGGCCAAGGGCGCATTTGCTCTCCGAAGAAAAAAATGGCTAGCCAGCCGCATCACCGGCATCGCCACAAGCACGACGTCAAGCCAGGCGTCCTCCTACGCTACCTCCACCCGTTCACCCTCATCGACAACGTGGGCGACACTATCTACCCCTTCGTGAAGCCCCACCTCGAGGAGCTGTCCGACGACGTCTTCACTCTCTGGGACAAGATCTACAACCTGTTCTCGGTCCTCACCATCCACCTGTCCTACCAGAACCTCTCTTGGGCGTGGTTCTTCCAGATCGTGATCATGCTGGGCATCGGGAAGCGCATCATGAAGATGAGGAAGACCCACATCAAGGACTACATCCAGCAGGACCCGGATTACAGGCAGAAGGCCAAGAAGGACAACCTGGAGCGCGCGGCCGACAGGAAGGAGACGAGCTTCACCAACGAGACTGCCAACGCCAGGAACACGGCACGTTTTGACGCCGACAGGGTGGAGGAGTTCTGCGTGCGTAATCTCAAGCCGTCCCTGGAGTGGCTCAACCGCATCGTCCTCACGCTCTGGCTCAACTTTCGCGCCTACGTCAAGTTCAAGTTCCTCCACCAGCTGTGGCCAAAGGTGAAGAAGAAGTTAAGGGACACCCCGCTCAACAACCTCGAGATACACGACTTTAACATCGGGGACAAGCCCTTCCGCGTGATCAAGATCGAATGCCAGCAGCACAGCAACGACGACCTTATCATGGATGTCGAGATAGCCTACGATGGGAGCGCAAACATCACGATCACGTACTCGCAGGAGAGCCTCAATGTGTCGATCCCCGTCACCCTCCAGAAATTTTGTGTGAGCAACGTAAAAGTGCGCATCGTCCTCAAAAAGATGAGCGACCAGATACCGTTCATAGGAGGTATTCAATTTTTCTTCTTGGAATCGCCAATAATTGATTGGCAAACCGCCGATGCTGCGAAAGTTGTGGACCTCCCCGGCCTGGATAGTCTACTGAAAGGGGCAATAGAAAACCAGATTATCAAACGGTTTGTTTTGCCTAACAAGCTTACCATACCAATCAAGCTCGAAGAGTCTTTGGCAGAGCGCCTGGAGAAATTGAAGCTTCCCGTGCGAAGGTTGGAGGACTGGGAGGTTGCCATGCCTCAGCCCGTCGGCGTAGTGCGGGTGACGGCCGTCAGAGCGGAAGGTCTTAGAGCGACGGATTTCGGGTTCCAGCATTACAAGACTTCGAAAAATCTCCACCCTTTCCACCCAACCAAATTTTCCTGTTCGGAAGTGTTACCCAAGAAGAATACTGGCGATCCCTACGTTCAGATATCGATAGGAAGAGCTACGCACAGAAGTGCTGCCATTGCCAAAAATCTCAATCCCGAGTGGAATTTTGTTTGCGAATTTCCCATAGAATATTTTCACAAGGCAGTAGTAAACATAGATATTTTTGATGAAGATGTCGGCATTGCAGGCATGACGAGTGATGACGCACTGGGGAAAATAACGGAAAAAGTCAACCGTATCAAAGACCGCGAACTCATAGAAGGATGGTACAATTGTCAAATATATCAGGGAAGGGCTTTTCTGCGGTTTGAATGGATATCACTAGTTCACCATAAGCCCTGCGTCATACAGGAGTCGGATGTCTCCAAAGAGAAGACGGACCGTAGAAATGTCTCAAGCGGAGTTGTGTGCATTCTCATAGGCACTCTACACTGCAGTGAAATTATACGCCCGACTTGCTTCTTGGAGATGCAGGAAGGAAAGGAGCTTGCCAAAGGCACGTCACTTGACGCCATGAGCAACTGTCTGTCGTGGACGTTCGACGAAGGTAAGGTGTTCCGTCTGAAAAACCTGAACGAAGCCAACAGCCACCTTACCATTAAAATATATGATAACAAGAGTTGGAAATGGATAGGTGAAAGACGCTTTAAACTTAGACGCTTGGTAGAACGGAATCTAGAGGATTACTATAGATTTCCCAATCCGTACACGAATCTGAAACCCGTTGCTCTTTCCTTACGTTCTCAGATACTATATGATGATGTCGGGGATTCTCACTTGGATCTCGAGAAAAGCTCTTCAAACGAATAAAACAATATTGGATAAGTGTTGTCCGCCAGAAAGGAAGTGACAAATAGACAGACGTGCTAGTTTATTGGTCAATGATAGTATCGCGGGGAAGCAGCTTAGGCATACGACGAAAGGAAAAAAAGAGGCAAAGAGAGGTGGGAAGGAATCTTCGTGGGGAGAAAAGGGAAAGAAGAGGCGGGCAACACCGTTCCCAAACCGTCCGAACGAGCCCTCTTCTCTTGCAGCGTCTTCTTTTGCGGGCGCTGTCTTCTTCTTCCTACTCTCGCCACCCGCTTCTTTCTTTCCCTCGATCGTCGCTCCCTCCCCTTCCCCCTCTTTTCCCTTCCTTTCCTCCCTTGCCGATGCCGAAGTTGGAGAGAGAGGCAACCATCGTTTCCTCTACAAAAGCAGTAGCTTCTTGACGTCCTTGCGAGACACAAGAAAAAAATAGGCTTGCAGTAAACTAGCTCCATAGACTTGAAAACTTTTTAGGAGCGGGTATCTGATCAGCACGCAGCAGATTGCATTTTCGTCTTGTGCCATCCTTGGAGATTTCGACGCGTACAGACACAGCCCATCAGACGCCCACGCTAGCTCTCCTCTTTCTCCTGCTTACCCTTTCATACTCACCGACCGGTGGGGACCCCGCTTTCTTCTGACCCTCTTCTGAAGGTAAGTCGATTGAAAGTGTGGAAATCGATATCTGTATTTGCAAATCGGTAAAGTCATCCGGCATCCGCAATTGACTGGGTTTAAAAAAAAACTTCTCGAGGCAATAAAAATATGCAATTTGGGCCCTGACAGAAAATTTGACAGGAGACGTTGCTTGTTAGCCCGCATTTAGATGAGTCGTCATTTCCTCCCCCATCAACACCGCAGAAATTTTTGCCAAAAACTTCCTCCACCATAAGAACATTACGTGCTAGTAGTGTACGAGTGCAGGAAAAATATATGCTTATTAACAAACAACGTGTTGGCGAAGAACCACAAACCTTGAGGGAGCGGCGACGTGTAACTAGTAGGCGTCGCCGCCGCCAATACGATGCGAATTCCATTTCCTACGTATGAGCCCTCAACAGTGTGCCTGTGTGCCAATAGGTTAAGGCGGAGGCAAAAACCAACGGTTTTCGCTCCACCTCCTTTTAGCCCCCTCTGCCCGTTGTCTTTCCTCCTCTGTCTCCTCCTCCCCATCCGCAGACGCCCATTTTCCTCCTCTCTCCCTCTGCTTTATTGCCCGTAATGGAGTTTCTTTTTCCACCCTCCTCCGGCTTCCCGCCATTGATCCGGGCCGCCTCTGCCTACCAGCCGAGTGTTGGAGAAGAAGCCTACGAGGAGAATGTTGGCTTCCGTTGCCTCTTCCCCCTGTTGCCGCCGCCACTGCCATATGTCGTGCAGTGGGACGGAAGGGGAAAGAACGAAAGTTCGTTCGCCCATGCTTGCTTACTTGAGGCATTTTTTCGAGGAGAGGCAGCGACTGACTTACAGTACATAATGGGTTCTTCCCCGTCCTCCTCTCCTCTTCTCTCCCCACGTCCCCTTGGGTTCGCTTAATAGTAATGACTTTCTTGCCTGCTAAGTCATTTCTCCTCCTCTCTCACCGTTCAAGGAAGCGGGCAACACATCCCCTCCTCAAATTGTCGGATACGAGCATTAGAGAAAGGGGGTGGAGGCGAGAGCAAAGGGGTAGTAGTAGCAACAGGGTTTTGTGCGGGAAGATCTTTGGAGGAGAGGGTGTAGGAGACTCCAAATTACCCCTTTGGTCCCTCGCCTCGGTTTTTCTCCCCTCCCTCACCCGTCTGCCAGACGGGATTGGCGGCGGAGGAGGGAAGGGTTGAGGCAATTCCAATTTGCGATCGCGAAGGGGTGTGTGTGTGTGTGTGTGGGAAACGCCACAGAGAAGGAGAAGGAAGGGGTGGAGCACAGTGGTACAAGGGAGAAAGAAAATTTTCTTCCATACAGATTTGTTGCCTCTGGTCGCGGCACCTTTTTTGCCGGTTGTCTCTGAAAGAAATCTTCTCCGTCTGCGTTCGCTCGGGGCGATGTCGGTGATAAATGTCTCCTCCCCTCCGCCCCTCACAACACCCGGGCCAGACTGCTCTGTGCCACGCCAGCGGATAAATACAGTGGCATGTTTCCTCCCACTTTTCCCCTGTTGATCCCCGCCGAGGTCGAGACACCGGATCGGAGGAGGTATTTTCACTCACTGCTTGCATGACTGGATTCTATATGTAGTTGCTGTTGTGTAAACAAAATCACAAACAATCAGTAAACTCTCAATACGAGAATTTGCTCATTATGATCGAATTTCTCCCTCCCTCCTTTTCCAGCACCCCGTTAGCAGTCTAGACACGAAAACGTACGCAGAGCGACCGGTTTTGGGTTGCCTCCCGCTGTTTACCATTCTCCTCCTTCTCCCCTAGTTGGCACAGGTCCAAGAGCGGGTTCTCGAACTGCCCATTTTTGCGTCAGAAAGCAAACGCAGACTCACAGGTGGGCAGGTTTTGGGCACCCCCTTTCCTTAGCATCACTGCTACGCAGAAACGGGGACGTGAGATGGGTTTGTGGGCATGGAGGGGAGAGAGAAGGAGGGCAAGAGGAGGAGAGAGTTTTTCCCAGCTAGCCCCCTCATCCCACATATACATGCGATATAGACAGACAGGGCAACCCCCGACCGGCCGACGTGGGTGTTCCACCTATGTATTTTCTCCCTCCTCCCATTGTCGTCGCCGGCGCCGGAGGACGATCGGTCGGACAAGGGAGAGAGGAGGATGAGTCCCTAATTTTCTCACCAGGCGGGGGGCAAAGGCAAGGAGAGGCAACATCGGAGATAGGAAGAGGAAGTTTCTCCTTCGTTCTCTTCGCTCCCCATTGTCCCGGCTCAAAAGAGGAGATGGGAAGAGAGGCCCACCCTAAAGCACTGCAAACTGAAAAGAAGGCGGGAGATGGGCGTCGCCCCTATTTTCTAGTACATGCCGGCCCCCAAAAAAGCAACGGAGCCTTCTTCTCCTCGTCTTTCCGAAATGTGGGTCTCGGTCTTCCCCTCCTCCTTCCCTTCCGATTGTTTCACGTGTTTGCAGTCCTGTTTCTTCTGATCCTCCCACCTCTGTTTGCCAGCTATGCAAATCGGTTGTCGAAAAGAGGAATAAACATGCATGCAGTTCTGACGACAAGAATGGTGGCGCATTGTTACAAGTCAAACACTCGTTTTGGGGGGCTTCCGTTCCGTTCACCCCCTCGTCTTTTTTCCTGGGAATGCCCCGCGAACGGTTTATTTACAAGCGTCACCCAAAACTGAATGCATGCATGCGACAACCGCTGCCTGCTTCCAGGAAGAGACAGAGAAATGAACTCGGACTTTTTTGTGGGGGTGCGTTCGTTCGTTTTTAATCGCGAGATTCATTTCTTTTCGGCCATTCTGCAATCTTCCGTGTCCTCAGTTTTAAAAGTCCCCCTCCTCCTCCTCCCTGTTATGTGATGTGTGCGCACAGGAAGGAGGAAGAGGAAGGTCGATGAACTTGGATTCCTCCACAGGCAACACACATGACTTGAGACAGGGAACAAGAGAGGAGCAAGCAACCTTCCTTTTTCTCCCCGAGTTTTCCCCTTATGTGCTGTACGGGAAGAGGAGGAGGAAGAGGCCAAGAGTAAGGTATTTTCGGTGCTCCGCCCTCCCCTTCCCTTCCCTCCCCTTTCTTCTCCCACCGTAATGGGGGGTTGGACCAACGTGGACCCATCCCATCCGCCCTATCTTCTTTTCCGTCCCACTTTGACGTTCCACGGGCGCCGGCGCCTCCGCTCCTCCTTGGTTGGGCACTTTCCGGGCAAAAGGAGACTTGACACACTTTTCTCCTTTAAAAAAGCCTGGAGAAATATGGACGCCGTCACTCGCCGCTCCTGAGATAAGCTGGAGCAACAGTTATTTAGGCATGCCTTCTTCCCCCCTCCTGACTTGTTGCCCCCGGGGGCAAGGAAGCCATCGTCTCCCCGCTTGCCCTGGCGCCACTGAATTCCAGAGAAATTAGAACCGCGGGAGGGCGAGAGAATTGCGAAGAGGCGAGAGAGACCCCCACTGATCTTTGTTTATTGTGCGGAAGTCGCCGACGCCGCTGTTGAGGGAGGGAGGAAGGAAGGGGGAGCTGAAAGGGCCTGTTAAAGTGGATCGCAACCGTGACAAAAGAGGAGGAAGAGGCTCTTTCCTCTCGGCGTTTCTCGGCGGCGGCCTGGGCTAATCCGAGCAAGACGAAGACGAGAGGCTCTGTCGCTTCCCCCCTCCCTCTCAGGTACCAAGATTGGGTCTTCCTGGGAGGAAGGGACGTTTCCCGATGAATTGCGACTCCCTAAGCTCTCAAAAGCCTTCTCCAGTCTTGTCTGGCGGGGATTTCTTAAAAAAGTTTCCCCTCTTCAGAGATGAATAGGCCGAGGGAGCGTGATGCCTGTGAGAGACGGCGGCATCAACAACACATTCAGTTGCCCAAATTTCTCCCTCGGCAGCCATAAATCACCCTGCCTCTCTCTCTCTCTCCCCCTCCTCCCTCGGAGAAAATTGCTCCATGCAGGCGCGGAGGTTTTCTTTTCTCTCTCTCAGGCCTCTCTCCACGGCGAAATGCGAGCCATCTTTTCTTTCCTCCCGTAGGTCGAATTATATGGTCTCTCTCTCTCTCTCTCCCTATTTGCGGGAAAGCGTCGGTGGTGCACATTCCTGTATGGTGCAGACAGGCGGCATACGTGCTGCACACATAGGCCCTGTTCCGATGTGATTGCAGCCAGCAGCACCTGCTTGGGTGGGGCATCCTGCATGGGAGAAGGGAGGGCGGGCTATTTGCATCCAGGATTGTCCCTTTCCTTCCTTCCTTCTCATTCCCCGGAACCCTTTCCTCTGCGGGCGGCGAACAGAGCAGAGAGAGAGGCGGCTTTTTTTGCCCTCCGCGCCCCGCTCGGAAATTTCCTTTTCGTCTCCCCCCCCCTATGCCTCCTTCCTTTTCCCCTTCCTCGTTCCTCCCTCTGACCTACTAACGGCTGCTCTGGGCGGCAACGGAGGAGGAGGAAGGAGGAAGGGAAAGAGAGGCGGAGGGCGCAGGGGTTTTTTCTCCGATCCTCCCTCCCCCGTTCGGTCGGATGTTATGGGAAGAGGAGGAGGAGAAAAGGCAACGAAGGCGAAAGGCGAAACCGCGAAGGGAGAGTAAGAGAAGGAAAGGGAAAGGAGAGGTCGTGCACGATTTCGTTTCGGGTGAAACAAAGCGGAGGAGGAGGAGGAGAGCACATTCCCTCTCTTTCTATCCTCCCACCTTCTCTCTCTTCCCCTTCTTGAGATCCCGTGCAGAGGGTGGGAGGGGAAAAATACCGGCAACAATGGGTCGTCTTCTCTCCCCCTCCTATTACTGCCTTCACGACGACATAGCGTTTCGCTCACGTGGGTTTTCTATCAAGCCGGTATGGCAGAAAATATCTTTTTTTCCCTTTTTCGTTCAGACCGATGCTATCCCCCCTTATCATGCCAGCATGCATTCGAATAGAGGGGACATTGAATTCTATTCGTCTTCCCCCGCTTCTCCGTCCGTATCTTTTCATCTTACATAACAGAGTTATTGAGTTATTTTCGTTCTCTCCCTTCTCTCGGACTGCCCAACAATCGTCACGTGCATCCGGCGCGAAAATTCCCGGGTTCGATCCCCCCCCCCAAAAAAAAACCTACCGCCCTCCTCCGCCGCCGCAAGAGTAGGTGCCCATTGTTGGCGTCGGCGTCGTCGTCGTGGGGTGTGATGGGTGTTTGTGATGCCTGTGGCCGAAGAAGACGGTTGTTCAAGCCGCATTCTCTCTCGGTCGGTCGGCGGCGTTCACCGCATTTGCTTACCGCAGAGGGAGACGAGAGAGCCTCCCTTCTCTCTTTTCCAGGGTAGGCATTTTCCCAGAGCTCCTCTTCTCTTTCTCCTCCTCTGGCTCTCCCTATTTCTTTTCTTTCTGTTTCGTTTACTTCAAGGCCTTTCTCAGCCCATTAGACCCTCGGACCTAGCGAGGAATCCATCTCCCGATATCACCTCCTCCTCCTCCTCCCTCTGGGAAGAAATGGCCGGAGGAGGAGGGCATTTCTCGAATTGATACCGGGGGGGTCACCGCGAAAGGTCACATCGAAATTGTCGGGAAGGAGTAAGGGGAGCCATTCGAATATCCGATGCCTCCTCCCTCTTCGATCGAGGAGGAGCGCACTTGTTGCACTGCTGCAAGAAGAGAGAGAGTAATTTGTATTTATTCCGAGATTGCTACGTGTGTGTGCTTGTGTCTCAATCGACGATGTCAGATTCGGTTGCACCGACGAGGCCAATTGCGGCATAATATTGTGGTTGTGGGCTGCTGCAGCGGCAACGGTTCAGGGGAAGGAGGAGGGGGAACGAGGAACGACAATTCAATTTGCCCGTAATGCAGTGACGGAGGAGGAAAAGAGTATGAGAGGGGGTAGTACTGCTTGATCGCAAAAAGACAGTATTTGTAGAGTGACTGAGTGGGGTTCCGCACCCACCCACTCCTTTCTTTCGTCAGCATTTCAACCGAGCCCCAAAGCAGTTTCCGACAAACGTCTATGGTTCGCGGGAAAGCCAACAAACCAAATGAGACAACGACGGCTGCAAAGAGGGGGACTTTTTTTGCGTTTCCCTCGAAATTCGGACCGTTCGACTCCGGCAGAAGATAGCCGCCTTCGTCAGGCATTAACAATTGCCGCCATCCCCTTCTCTTCCCTCTGCTGGGTGCAAAAGTTTGCGGAAAAATTTGTC
>JAAUYJ010212440.1_pt1 | contig 14883 bp, 15 predicted proteins | sample 7278031 | NCBI WGS metagenome assembly JAAUYJ01 (sample SAMN14350222, study PRJNA611818) | marine sediment metagenome | isolation source: surface marine sediment (1.8m) | place: French Polynesia: Moorea | collected 2018-08 | reverse complement strand
GCTAGTCCTTATTTTCCCCACCTTGCTGATAAAGAACTCGTTCATGATCCCGGCCAGCCTGTCGTCCCCCTCAACAAGCTTGCCATCACTCTCCAGACTCAGACTCCAGTGCTCAAGAGCTTGAGCTAAAGTATGCTGCCCCTGGATCTGGGAAGCAGAGAGTCTACCAGGAACTTGTAAAAGACAATCCTGATGCTGTTTCTAAATCTATCACGGAAACAGCCCAGAAGATGAAGGAAAACCCAAAGCTGGCAGCATTCACCCATGAGTTTGCCTTCCATGGCCAGCCCCAAATGCAGCCCCTGTTAGACATGGATGACATGCTCTCTATGCCAATCAGTCTCTCTCTAGCCAAGGACTCTGAGCTCATGGATGCACTTAACTACCAGGTGATCAAAATGCATGAGTCAGGCCTCATTGGCTTTCTCACAAACAAGTGGCTGTACCAAAGGGAGCCAGGGGAGCTCTGCAGCCCTGGTCTAGAGCAAATATCAGCAGAGCCTATTGGCTATGACAACTTGTTCTTTGCCATGTGCATCATGCTCTTTGGGACAGTTTGTGCCCTGGTCCTGGTAATCGGGGAGCGTATCTTGAAGTTCTTGTCTGCTGTGAGACATGTCCAGATAGAACACTTTTCCTTTTAATCGGAATGATTTTCTGTCCTAAAAACTCTTCTACAATTGTAACAAGGAAAATTGGAAAGTCATGAATATGTACCAGTAGATATCTAAAACACATTAGTGAATATCAGGACCACATCATGTCAAGTGTGCTTGATTTTTTTCTTTGATCCAATGGCAATGTTCAATAACTAATTACTTGAAGCTTGCTCAGATCTCAATATCAGGGAGGGGGACAAAAGCAGCTTGTACCATGCCTGATTAAAAAGTTGATTATTGGTTTCCAATTGATGTCTTCCCCAGACAAAAAGTAATAATAATACTGTTGTCAGCACAAGCAGTCCACATCTCTCACTCATCAAGAAAAATATGGCTCTCTCAACAAGTTTTGTATGTGACCTCCTGGAATATTTCAACATTGCTAGGGTCATCTTCCTACATCTGTCCAATGACACTGCAATGGATGATGCTGAATTGGCAACATCCTGCCTGTTTGCAAATCATTGGAGGGCCAACTCTGTTCGTGTGATAGACATTGTGGGAAATGATGATCTGCCAAGTCTACAAGAGAAATCAGTCATTGTGGACTACTCAGGTGGCGCATATGCAAAGAAGGGAAGAGATTCCAACATGTATTTTTCCCAGAACTACTTCTGGATAGTGCTTTCCGATTGGAAATGTGGAGGTGCAGAACATGTCCCAAGAGCTCTCAGGTTAGACAGCAATTTCCTTGTGGTCCAGATTGGAACAATCTACAAATTGGATGAATTCTATCGGGTCAAGGGCAAGCTCCTAACTTCCTTTTTTGGCACATGGACTCCCAAGGATGGGCTGAACATTCCTGTCATGGAAAAGTGGAGGAGGAGGGCCAACTTAGGGGGCGTCAGGCTGCTGGGAGGGGCCCATGTTCAGCCTGCCACTATGATGCCCTTGTCCCTCAGGGAGGGAGAAACAACATATGTTGGCTTCATTCCAGAGTTCACAGAAGCTGTAACAAGGGTATTTAACTTCACTCTTGAGTATGTCTTTCCCTCCGACAATATGTATGGCTCCAAGCTTAAAAATGGATCATGGGGAGGGATACTGGGGCTCCTCCAGAGGGGTGAGATTGATGTTGTTGTGGCTGGAATGGTCAACCTGGCAGAGCGAGAAGAGATTACCTCATATATAACAGGGATTATGTTTTCCAAGAATGTGTTGTTCACTGTGAACCCATCATACACTGGAGGAACCCGCAGCAGCCTCAACTTTGGTGCATATTTGAGTGTATTCACTCCTGGAGGATGGTTATTAATTGGTTTGGCTTTTTTGTCAATAATGGCTTGTTGCTTTGCAATGTTGAGGGTTGGTCAGGGAGAGACCACTTCATTTGCAAAAAATCTAAGTCAGTCGGTGGAGAACACCTTTAGGGCCCTGCTCAAGCTTCAAAATGGATCTTGCCAAAACTCTTTGGGGACTCACTTCAAGCTTTTTCACATATTGACAGCTCTCTTTGTCATGGTTGTCATGGCGTATTACGAGGGAATGCTTACCTCTTTCATGACAGCAAAACCATCTCCCCCTAAGATAAGATCATTCTCTGATATTCTCCATCATGGCTACCAGGTCAAGGTAGAGATTGGAACAGCTCAGGAATTGGATCTCAAATACTCTGTTCCTGGAACTGGGAAGCAGAAAGTTTACCAAAAACTTATAAAAGACAATCCTGATGCGGCTTTTGCATCTTTTTCCAGAGTTGCCCAAGACTTATTGGAGAACCCCAAGCTGATGGCATACACCCATGAGTTTGCCTTCTTTGACAAGCCCTATCTTCAACCCTTGCTAGACCTGGATGATGAGCTCTCTCTGCCAGTTAGTCTCTCCCTACCCAAGGACTCTGAGCTCATGGACTTACTGAACTACCAAGTGATCAAGATGCACCAGTCTGGCCTTGTTGCCTTCCTCCTCAACAAGTGGTTTTACCAGAGAGAGCCAGCAGAACTCTGCAGTTCGGTCATTGAGCAGACATCAGCAGAGCCTATTGGCTATGACAACTTGTTCTTTGCTATGTGTATCATGCTCTTTGGCAGTGCATGCTCTTTGGTTCTCCTGATTGGAGAGTGTATGTCCAAGTTCATTTCCACTAAACAACTCATCTAGATGGACAATTCAACCTTGGATATGAAGCATTATCTTTTCCAGATAACAATGCCATATATGATTCTTTACATTTAGACATAGCAAAACACTTCCACAAATATCTATCTAGCCATGCAAATAAACATATTGCACCCAACGGCACCTTCAATGTACTTGCATTATTTCTCCTCCTATTTTCTCTACGATTGTTTCCACCAAGTAGTGACCGCAATTTGGCCGCGATGACTCCTGAGTATATTGCATCTGGAGGTGACAACAGGGGATCGAAGGAGGGTGCGCGCTCTCCTCTGTTGCACTGCAACAAAGGCAGGTCCCTTGCCTATTGAGGTCAACCACCAAAGCCAGGGAGGGAGGGAAGTGCAAAGCTCCCCTTCCCTCTCCCTCTCTTCCTTCAGTAATTGCATCTGTGGCGGTCTTCGTCAACAGAGTCCCTCCCACAGAAAAGAGAGGAGGCCGCGACTGAGACTTGTCAGGGATAAAGTATGAGCTCAGCGGGATTGAATCTCGAAATGCAATATGACGTATGAAATAGGGCAGTCAAACATAAATTTCTTTTTAGACCATGTCTGACGTCATGGTTTCGCGGCGTCACCGAAAGTAGCGCGAAGTTGCAGTATATCAGCAAAAACTTTCCCATCATCAGATGAAGGGGGGATTGTTTGCATCCGCCGGTTTGCTACTTTCCTTCCCCTCAAGGGAAATGCATTTGTTGCTTCCAACCTATTGCACTGGCGGTGGTCGGTCTCTGCTTTGTCCTTTGTACAGTGTCTGTTTCGTTGTGGCCATGATTCCACTGGAGGAGGGAGAGGAGAGAGGAAAGCTTCTGTTGTCCCTTTGCTCAGGACATCTGGGACTGAAATATCCCTCTTCCTTCTCCTCCTCAGGTCGTAATTTGCAACCTGCCGGGGACAACACCAAGCAAGCAACGGAGGTAGGTGGGATGGGGGAAAGCCCAGAAAGGAGAGCTAGGGAGACATATCTCATGCACTATCGCGGACGAGGTTTTGTTGTTGTGTACAACGTAGGTGTGGTTGAGGGCTGCCTACTCCATCCCACTAGGGACGGCGCCCCTAGGACAACCCAGCCTTGTTTAAACATTGGTCCTCTCCCCTCTCTGTTTTCTCCCGCGGCCTTGCCTCCGTCCCCTTCCTTCCATTGTTGGCAGTGCATGTAGTGCGCGGCGTATACACACAGAGAGACAAAAGCCCTCCGCACGAAAAAGTGGGGGCATACTAGATGCAAGCAAACAGAGGCTTAAAAACAGCGGGGATCGAGTGGAGGGGGAGGATGGCAAAGTTGACTTTTGTTAGTTGGGTCTCGCTTTTGGGCTGGATGCTTCGTTGAATTGCATTACACGGGAGGAGGACAGGGCGTGGGGAGTGCTTTTGTTCCTAGCTCCAGTTCGGTTTCCTTCTTGCGGGGGCCAACCTTCCCCGCTGGGACCTCGGAGGAAGGACTCTTTGTCTCCCGAGGCGACCAAGAAACAAAAGACAAACGCGAAGAAAAGCAATTTGTGGGTAGGCGGGACACAGTGTCTAGAAAGAGGAGCATTGGGAGAAGAAACCGAGAGAGAAAAGATTAGAAAAGTGAGACGCCATAAATCTTTAGGGCGCGGGAGAAGAAATCGAGGAGAGAGCCCTGTTATAGGAAGAGGACATTCGTCTAGTAGAGCACAACGAGACACAAGAGGGCTACAAGAAGGGGCAAAAAAATATCGAGTTTTTAGGAGGAGAAATCGAGTCGCAGCAAACAATATCTCACATCGGACAAACGAGCTTCCTTCCCCCTTCCCCCGAGAGAAAAATACCACCAATCATTTTTGTTGCTTGAGTCTCCCTCCAAAACCTTCATTTTCCACCCACCGCCCATGGCCCGAGAACGCGAGGAACCTTTGCTTTCTAACAGTTTAGGTACCGTCAAACTACCTTTCTTGTGCCGTTCTACTACCGTTCTACTGTCGACCTCGAGACCCACCTCGGCGCTCCCGAGATACGCCAGCTCCTCTCCGTGGAAGTTGGGCCTCATCCCCGCCCTGATGCCCTCCTTCAGGATCCTCTTGGTCTGTTCCACCCCGAAGACGCCCTTCTCGCAAAACACGTCAATGTTCTCCACATTCAGCTCGCCGGAAGCGTTCAGCCGGCATACCTCGGGGAGCTGCATTAATTTCACACATTTTTTCCAGCTATAATTCTTTCCAAATAATGGCGAAGTTTTACCTGCACTTCTAGGACGTCCTCAGTGGCTTCCTCAGCCGTTTTCTCACTGAGAAATAATTAGAAATGTTTCAACATGTTTTCTACATGTTATATTTCAAGAAAATTCGAACTCACGGCGGCACTGCGTGCGCCCCGCAGAATGTGGATGAGATGTCCACCCTGGTCCTCCTCCTCGCCCCCTCCATCGCGCGGAGCATCTTCACCTCGGTGGCAGCGTCCAAACCGTAACCGGACTTACATTCCACTGTGGTGGTGCCTGGGGAAAAAAGAAAATTTCCGGCGTACGCACGATATCTACAAGCAGTTTCCCGTATGGTCACTCTGGAATGGAATCAACGGCGGCCACCTTTTTTTCCTCTTTTCAAAAAAGCCCCCCTCCTTTTCAGGCACTGTCACCCCCCACAAGGAGAGTGGGCAACCTTTTTTTCTCCCAAGGGACTTTCATCGGAATTTCAAGTAGATTTTCCGAAAGATTGTGTCTGAAAAGGAGGAGGAGGCGCGGGGTAGACGGAGACGGGACACAGAAGAGGAGAAGGGAGGCACAGACATCGCCGCAGCACAATTTCGTCCTTCACAGCAGGCCTTGGATAGAAGCCTGGAGCGGAGGAGGAGGAGGAGGAGGACGGAAGGAAGGAAATTCAATTTCCACCCCTCCTCCTCCTCTTCTTTCCTCCGGCGGCGTCGGGAGAGGGGATGGCCTTCTTCTCTCTCTCCCCCATCCTCTTTCTCGTTCACGCGGCGCATCCGTTCAAAACTCCCTTTTCAAGAAGAGGAGATCCTTTGTTATCGGTTTCTGCTCTCTCCAACGGCGGCATCCACAAAAACCGATGTAAAGGAGAACCCTTTGTAGTATAGTATCGGGGTATTTCCAGCATCTTGTCATACCAGCCTTGAGCATCCTCTCCAGCCTCTCCACCAGCAGATCCTCCAGCCTCTGCAGCGTCGCCTCCCTCGTCTTCCTCACCGTGAACAGGATCCCTCCTCCCGCCCGGTGGACCTCCATGTAGGAAGCGCCCGCCAACTGAAAAAAGAGTTTTCAACATGCTGCATAATAGAGCTTATGCCCATACATTTCCAATTTCGCTGAGTGCCTCTCTCGCTCTCTTTCCTTCCCCCTTTTTTGACAGAGGGGGCCTTCTTAACTGCCTCGGGGGAAAGAGAGAGGGCCTTGATGCCGATCTCCTCTTTCTCGACGGCATTCGTGTTTAATAGACCGAGAGAGGGAAGGGGGAAAAGCGAAGCGGAAATTCACGGCATCAATTTGAGAAGAGGCTTTTTTATCCCCTTTTCTCTTTTCCCCTTCCAAGGGAGCTCTCTAAAGGCGCACACAAAAAAGAAGAAGGGGGGAAAGAAACAAAACTTTTTTTCACTTTTTTGGCCCCAAGGGAAAAGAAAAGAAAGAGAATGGGAATATCCTGTCGCTTCCTCCCCATTTCATTTTTGTTTCTTTCAGTGCCATTTCCAACTCCACTTTAGCCTCGTGAAACATTGAGGAGGCCCATTTTCTCGAAAATCAGAATTATGCCGAAAATAGCACAGGAAAATTGGAGAAATACCTTTCACTACTAGTAGTCAATTTCCCCTGAGTAGAACTCACTTCACTTCCACTCAATCACTTATTCAATCTACTCGAAGATATTCCTGCCCAATTTTCCCTTCACGTCCTCAAAACGTCTACCCATACTTTTCTACTATTCCGTTTTCGAATGTTAGAAAAATTTCGATTTTTTTAAACCTTCATGGCGAACTCGTGCACCCTGTCCCCGTCCCAGACCGGGTGGGTGTGGGCGTCCACCAGACCGGGGATGACGCAGCCGCGACCGCCAAGGTCCAACACGCGATCGAAGTCATCCGATCCCCACCTCTCGTCCAGGGCAGAGTCAGGTCCCAGGTCTGCGATGAGGCCGGAACTGCGAAAAGAGATTTGATATATTTAAATGGTATCCCGACTGCAAGTGCAATATATACGTATTGCAATGCCACTGACTAAGTTAACCAAATCCCCTTTTAATTTAAACGGCGCAATATGGGCACAAGTCCTTCATGAATGGATACACTACTGCCAGTAAACATTTTGACCCAAGGTCAAGTTTCTTTGTTCTTTTTTAAAGGTCGCGCGTATGTATAGAAGAACCCTTTTTGTTCTGCCCGGCGAAGGGAACAAATGGGGCAAGGGGAAAAGGGACCATCTCCTCTTGTGCTCTCTCGCTCGATCGATCTATGCAATATCCTCCTCCTCCGATCCCTTCTTTCTCTTGCATGGATGAATTTTCCTCCCCCTCCAACCCTTTCTTTACTTTCCCCTGCTGGCATCAAGCCAGTTCGGCCATCAGCGCAAAAGCCGTTCCAGCAAGGGAGAAGGCCCCTTCATCCCTCCTATCTCTGGCCTTCGCCGCTGCCACCGACAGAGGATGAAACCTCCTCCTCCTTGGAGGGTGATTGAGTGCACAAATTGCAGAATTATGCAGGGATGGATAGATCGCCCTTCTTCAGCACCACCACCCTTCCACTCCGGACTCTCTCGTTTAGGGCTTGATCGCACCGCCACCATGCAAGCTTCGATCCAAGACCCTCTTTTGTTTTAGGGGCACTACTAGCGATTCTTTTTGCGCTTCCTTTGCGCCGTTATTGCGGTGACTCTCCCGCCTCCTGATGTCCTAGGATCGAAATCATCATTAGTCCTCCTCCTCCTCCTCCTCGTTCGGGTTAAGGATTGGAAGAGGACGGAAGTGGAAGAGGAGGGAAATGAGAGGATGCTCCTTCTCCTACCCCTTTTTTCTGGATGGATGGAGCCATCTTTCTTTTTCCTCTTCCTCCTCCCATTTCCGATCGCGCCCGGGACATTTAATCTTGTCCCCCTTTTCCTCCCTTTTCCCATTGTCTTTTCCCTTAGACCACCTTTCCTTTCCTTTCCCCCTTTTTCCCCGATCGAGGGCGAAGGCCCTTCCCATCGGAGGTCGAATCCTAGTTGAACACATTATTCTTAAAGGAAAAAAACCCTTTGTGAAATGAAGCCTACGTAGAAACGTTGCTCTGTCTTACTTAAAAGAAAGAATACTTTGGAAAGAGGTGGGGATTCGACCTATGGGTCTCCGTTCGCTGATGTGGGAACTGGCTTCCCCCAAAGTCGTTGCGAGGGAAGGGAGAAGGTGGAGGGAGGCAAAGGGGGATTCATTTGACAACGGGGCGGCGGCGGCGGCGGCGGCAGAGACAGAGCAGGCCTGGCCTGGGACGAACGAACGTACGAAGAACGGGGAAAATGGGAAAAAGGAGGCGGAGGAGGAGGGAAGTACGCTTTTTTGTGCTCCCCCTCCCTTGAGGGAGGAAAAGCAAATTGGGAAAACTTTTTGCCCTCCTCTGTGACGCTGAGGATTTCCCGTCACGGAAAAACGAAATTTTTTGAAGATTTTTTTTGCTTCTCTCACTCACTCGTCTACAATCACTGAGAGCCCCTCGTCGTCCAAACCCTTTTGCAGCACGGCCAGTTCCTTCATCTCCCCGCCGCGGAGGAAGCGCCGTCCGTCCGACACAACCTGTTTTTGCGTAAATTATTATTTTAAATACTGTTCTTGTTTGAAAAGCAACTCACTTGTACTATCTGAGAGGCGCCTCTTATCCTCAGCTTCATGATGCAGATGGGCCTCTCCTCGATTTCCGTTGAGTACCAAATAGTATCGAGGGTACGATTGGTGGAGGATTGTACCTTGTGTTTTTCCGGAAAACTTGCGTCAGTCTGTTAATTTTGGGGATATGGAGGTGTCAGGAGCAAGTCTACACGTCACTTCGGCTGGAAACGCTTCGTACGACTGCATTCATGGCCAAAGCAGCAGCAAGTGGCGAACGTACTGACTGTACTAAGACAGATCGAAATCGAAATATTCTGGCAAATCAGGCTTTTATAGCGTACCGGTTTTTCTTCTCTCTAAGAAAACAACGCGCAGAAATAGAATAGTACGTATCCAAAGCACAGAAAAAAACAGGTTCGGGCCTATTCGAGTTTCCTTCGCCGCCGAGATTTATGTGGGAGATGGCGGGAAACCAGAACCAAAGCCGAGCCCCCCTCTCTCTCTCCCTCCCACTGTCATTGCGGGCTCGCGCTATCAACATGCGGCGGAGAATCGCTTTCAACGGCACTAATTCCTGCATATCTAAACGTCCGAAGGAAGCCGCCCGCTTCTAATCCGCTAAATGGGGGGGGAGGAAAGAGCCCTTAAATCGGCCAAATGTAGCGTGCACCCGGAAAAAAGGGAAAGGGAAAGCTGAATGGGCAATATTACATTGCTGTATTCTTAGGAAATAGTCTTGTCCTTAGAGGTTAATGATATTTGCCTCCTTCGAAAGAGTACGTATTCGTTGTGTGTGCTTGAGCTTCCTTTGGTACCTTTCCTTTGGCGACAGGTTTTTGACGTGTGTGGTGTGGGCCCGACATGTGCTGGCAAATGAGCCTCCGAGGCAAACATGGGACGAACGCACAGTACGAAACGTGGGAGGGTGGGTAAGTATAGGCGCGCCCTCTCCTCCTTCTCCTGCGTTGCGTGTGTGGGAGATGATGGAACAGTCGCCGCTCGTCGTTGCTCACGTAACCAAGGGGAAGGGCCCCATGTTGTGGGCGACGCGGAGGAGGAGGAGGAGGGCTCATCCCAATCAACGGAGGGGAGGGATTCGACTAGTAGCAAAGTGAAACTAGGAAATGCCTTTCTCCACCTGTTGACTCACGGCGAATCCGCCTCCCCTCCCGTTCCAGGGCTAATTTGAGTCGCCGTCGTCGGTCGGGTGATGGGAAAGGAAGGGAGTAAGGAGAGGTCGAGTGTGTTTACAAACAGGGTCTTTCCCCACGGAAACGCCCCCGCCGACACCGACGATGGGAAAACAGTTTCCGTTCGCAATCGCATCGTATCTCCTTCCCCCCGTCCCTATTCCTATCGCTCCTCAGCCCATTTTCCCCTTCCTAGGCCATTTTTGGAAAAGCGTTGGAGAAGAAGAAGAAAGGAATCTCGCCGCTTTCCCCTTCCCCCTCGACCGCAGCAGCGACGCGCCTGTATTCTTCAGATGAAAGGAAAAGGAGGCTGGGGCGGCCTAGGAGGAGGAGGACTTGGTTGTGTGCGGAGCCCTTGATTAATGATTTTCCCCTCCCGCCTCCTTTTCCCACGTTTTCTCTCGCCTCCTCCTTTTGAGTTTCTCATCTGCGAAGAGTGAGAAGGACCTTTGGAAAGCGACCAAAAAAAGTGTTGAGAATGGATGGAACTGATGCTTCTTCTTTGGTCCCCCCCAAAAAGCAGAGGGACTGGCGACAGGTTGCTTATTACTGCTACACGACGAAACGTCCCATGGGCGGAACCAACGTGGGAGTCTGTAGCAGCTGTTGCTTCTTCGTTTTCAATGTGCGGAGAAGCAGAGATCTTTCCACCCAACTTGAGAGATTGCGCTTCCCTCCCAAAATGGGCGGGGCGGCCTTCTCCAAATTAATTAACGGGTTTTCTCTGCCTTTCTACTATTACTACGGGGAAAGGGAAAAGGGAGGGAAAGTTTCGCAAGAGAGAAAGGGGACGATTCATCAAAGCGTTACTTCTGGGACGGAAAAGGAGCCTAACGCTCTTTGAAGGATGGATAACATGTGACTTAATTTCAAAACATGCATGACTATATACTTTTAGCGTAAACTACGTTACGTCACACCGACGCAAAACTGCTTATATTATCCGCGTTACGATTCCAAAAGCTATAGAATGGTACGGGAACCACGCTCTTTTACTCTTTTAGAGTACTTTTCAAAGCATCTGTTCCATCTAGTCATGCATCCAGTCCATTTACTAAAAGATCCTCCTCTCCTGAGCAAGGCCCCAAATGCACAGACCGCCTCCCTCGGGACCACGCCAGTGTCTTCCCCCCTCCCCCCTTCTCGCAGCGGTGCCCCCTCCCCTCCTTCCCCTCCACCTCTTTCGTTTTCGTTGCATGGTCACACGTGGTGCCACAACTAGGGGATGGGAAGCAACCAGCCTCCCCTCTGGCAGACAATAGGCCAACCCAGCCTGGGGGGGAGGGGAGGGGAAGCAAGCAAGAGCTTTACCTTATTCCCAGGGGACAGCGAAAGAAGGGGACACAGCCGCGCAACCGTGAGGGCACCTTGGGTAGGGAGGGTAGGTCGAAAATGGAGGGAAACATGTCTATACATTCACTGCGTTCGTTGTACCAGGAGTGCATTTACTGAAAATACTCCCGGCGCGAATGAAGCCACAAACCAGAAAAGGAATACTGGTTGGAAAAATTGATAGACAGCGGTACAATACGACCTATCAAAGCCGCCTTCTTGGTCGTCTGGTTTCAGTTATACCTATGGGCACACCGACAACAGTGCCTAGTGCATGCATGAATTATAGATTTTTTTCACTCAGCCTCTCTTGTCTATCCATATCCACTGGCCCGGGGCCCCAAAGTTAGAAAAAACGGAAACCGATTTTCTTTATTTCAAGAACAGAACAGGTAACATATGTTCTGAATTTGGAAAGAAACAAAGCCCTGAGGATAGAATACTTTCTCGGAGAAAAACAATTTCTTTCCCAGTCCCCTTTCCCTCTCATTCATCCTACCTAGCGAGGTGGCGATGGGGAGAGCTGAGGAGGAGGAGGAGGAGGGAGAAAATGAAGGAATTACGGAAGAACAAGAGGTAAGGAGACCTCGTCCTGAGTGAAAAGGGTTGGAAAGAGGAGGAGGAAGAGGAGGAGGAGGTGCCTTGTCCGATGGAGGCTCCCAAAGGAAGAAAAGTAAGGGGCGATGTAACAAAGGTGAAGGGGCCCTTCTCCTCACTTCCTCTTATTTCCCCCTTTCCTCCTCCTCCTCTTCTAAAGCACGTGCCTGCATGGACGAGAAGGAGGATATTGAAAGAAATGAGGCCCCGCTCCTCCTCCTCCTCCTCCCTCCATCCTTTTTGGCTCTCAGAGTCAAGGATTCACCGATGGAGGGTTACACCAAAGCCAACCTTTTTCTGCGAAGGGCTGCCAAAAAATCTGTACCCACCGTGAAAAGAAGGATGGTTCCAGGTGGGTTTTTTCCCTTCCTCCGGAGCCGCCGCCGTCTTATTCCAGCTAGGCCTTTCATTGTCGGCGGCGGCGGCGCGAAGGGAGGCAATGAAGATGGATCCTTTTTGGCACCGATCGCGCCCTCCCGCCAGGCCGCCGCCGCTTTATGTTGTAGGTGCAAGGAGTGGAGGAGGAGATGCGAGTGCGCGCCATCGCATATAGGTATTGCTACAGTACAAGCACGGATGGATGAGCGGCGGGAGTGCTCCACGTTGGTCGGTTGGGTACAACGATGCATCCACCCCCTCCTCTCTTCTCTCTTTTCAGTCTGCCTGGCTGCACTCACACCCTCTCGCAATAGGAAGATCGGGGAACAGAAAAGGGCCTTCTCCTCTCTCCTCTCCCTTGAGTGATGCCAACATCTCTCGCTCGCTTGCTCCATCGATCCTAACATCGCTTCCGATCGCTCCTCCTCCTCTTATTCTTCTTCTTCTTCCTCCTCCTCCGCTTTGGCCCATGTTCAAGTGCTAATGAGAAGAGTGCCTCCTCGGAACAATTGGGGGCCAGGATTATATCCTGGATCTTTGAGGCGATGCCCTAGTTCTATTCTGGGAAGTGTTCTTTTTCGTCATTGCCTCTTCCTTGCTCTCTACTCACAAAAAATCACTCTGCGCAGTCTTGGTGGAGCACTGCCAAAAAAGGTAGGGCATTAAAGGGGGAGCAGAGAAATCCAAACGGCCTTCCACTGCCAGATCTTTTACGGAAGTGAGTCGTAGCGCACAAAAAAAGGAGGAAAGGTAAAAGGAGAGAAGAGCAAAGGGGGGGATGGATCCCTAGGACGAACCATCGAAAGGCGACACGCTCCGTTGAACCCCCGACGTACAGAGGGCACTGGCCCCGAAAGAAAAGGAGAGAGAATCCAAAATTGGAATAGAAAAAGAACTTTTTTCATTTAAAGTGTACGAGATGTCTTCGCTGCTTTTGCGTGTATTTCGTTTCCTTCTTCCCCTTTTCCTGCGCCCATTGGCACGGGAATCTATATATACCTGTCAATGCGCGTCTGCGGCATTGTTCGTAGCCGGTACAGTACATTCACAAAAGTATACTTACGTACGGTACAAGTATACGGAACACAAGCATATGTATACAGTAGGTACGCATATATCTACGATATCCACGAGCAAAGTATGTAGTGTACGGCAGAGTACGGTGAGTACGTATTTTTCTTCCGTTTTTCGTCCTCAGAATCCGCAGGCAAAGATTTGGACAATCTTGTACAATCGAGAGTCCTTCATAGCCTCTGCTGAGGATCGGCGCCGTCATTAAAAAAAGTTTACACGCGGTATACAAGCATGAAAAGCATCCACATTTTCACTCTTTTTGTCCATGCTTATTTTCCCAATTGTAGAATATGTCTTTTTTCCTTTTTTCCGTGGAGCACAATCGGTGCATTTCTTTGTCCTTTTCTTTTTCGAGGTGCAGTCGCACTTTTTCCGTCCCCGTTGGCACCTCTTTCTATCTTTCTCCACTCCACCCAACCTGGAGCGGCGGAAAGAGATTTGAGAAGATTTTCCGCCAGAACTTTGTCAGCCCCTCCTACCTCTCTCCCCCCTCCACCCTACCTCTCTCCACTACCGGCAGTAACCGAAGATGGTGCAAAATTGGACCGAAATTTCCAAACTTTGTCCGAAGAAAACGAGGGGGGACGCCTCCCCCTTCCCTACACCGTCCTCCTCTTTTCCTTTATATCGTCGATTTTACCGCTTCTTCATCAAGGTCTTTTCATCTCTCTCTCGCGCGCGACTTTTCTCATAAAAAAGTGCCTCCGCTGCTGCAGCCTTTTGTGCATGCCCGAGGGAGAAGGGAGGAAGGACACGGTGTGTGTGTGTGCCCTGCCCATCTCGCATTTCATCGTCCCCCTTTTCATCCGCGACACTTGATTCTCTTCTTCTTCTTCCTTCCTTCCTCCGCTTGAGGCTTGAGAGGTCGGTAGGTGTTGGGAAAGAGGAGGAGAGTGTTGCAAAAAAAGTAGTAGGTGGGTAGGGGAGGCACTTTCCGGGAAAGGAGAAGGAGGGGAACTTCATTTTTTGCGCGAGGAGGCGGGGAAAGACGAGGCTGCGGCGGGAGTGGATAAGGAAAAGGAGGCCATCCCAGCGGGGAGAGAAGGAAATCTGAGATGCTCGGGAAGGAAGAAGGAAAGATTTTGGGCCAAGAAAAAAGTTTGGAGGAAGAAAAATAACTTTTCCTTCTCACCATCTTTTTAAGAAGTTACGTTGGAGCGGAGATTAGATTTGCACTTAAATCTTCTTTCCTTCTTTTTTTGAAAAACTACGAGGGAGGTTACGGTCTTTGACTGTCATTTGGTCCAAGAATCCTCCTTCACTGTTGAGATAGACGAGTCCATGCTCGACGTGTGTGTCTCTGTAACCCCCCCTTTAGGCCTGTGTGGTATTCGTAGAGTTAGAAGTCGCCGCCAGAGATGAGGATGCCGCCGCCGCTCCTCCTCCTCCGGCCACCACCTCCTCCACCGGGGTCGCCACCTCGTGCTCAACCAGCATCGAGTCCTCCCCGGCGGCGTCGGCAGTAGCAGAAGAGGTCAGGGGAACTCCATTGGGACGAGGAGGATCGCTCTGCTGCTGCTGTTGTTGCTGCTGTTGTTGGAGAGGTACGTGAGAAGTCTTCTTGTGACGTCTAGGCTGCTGCTGCCGGTGGTGCGGCTGCTGCGAGTGGCTAGCGAGTTGCCGGTACTGGTGCTGGTAGTGCTGGTAGTATCGCCGGTAATACTGCTGGCAGTGCTGCTGCTGCCAATGCTGGTGGTGGGGTCCGTGATGGGTGCCGTGTTGATGCGGGTGCTGGCAGCTGTGGTAGCTGTTGACGGAGGATCTCTCGGAG
>JAAUYJ010125014.1_pt1 | contig 14889 bp, 4 predicted proteins | sample 7278031 | NCBI WGS metagenome assembly JAAUYJ01 (sample SAMN14350222, study PRJNA611818) | marine sediment metagenome | isolation source: surface marine sediment (1.8m) | place: French Polynesia: Moorea | collected 2018-08 | reverse complement strand
GTAGCGCTATACCTTTATTTTTCAGTAAAGTTTGTAGCAACTGAAATCGACTAGAAGGAAGCAATCCCAAGCTTTGATCTAAATGTTGGCTTTTATACCCGCGCTCTCCATCCCCGCGCTCTCCATCCCGACGCTCCCACCCTTTCAAAGGGGGGTTAGGGGGGATGGAGAGCGCGGGACTTCCCGCCGGGGAAGTTAAAACCTTTTTAGTGCGGGAATCTTGCCCGCGATTAGTGTCATTCTAGTATTGGACTGGCACATCTAATACCATGCCTGAAAAAAGAATGTTATGCTTGAGAAAACTTCAAGTATTAACCAATTAATAAATTTTTTCCACTTTATCCCTTTTATAATCGGCTTTTTTCTTAGTTTTTCCTATTATTTTACTACACCCAACACCCAACACCCAACACCCAAGATTGATAATATTTGTAGCAAACATTTATCAATTTTGTATAATAAAATGGTGCGTTACAACGGGTTGCTAAATTTATTTTCTAGGATGAATTTAAGCCGTCTAACGCACCCGACAATTTTGCTTTAATTGCCTACAAATAATGTGGTGTTAAGATTAAAAGCTTTTTAGGCATCTTGCCCGCGATTAGTGTCATTCTAGTATGGGACTGACACATCTAAAATGGTGCGTTACGACGGGTTGCTAAATTTATTTTCTAGGGTGAATTTAAGCCGTCTAATACACCCGACAATTTTTCTAAGCGATTGGCATTTTCATAATAAACTCAGTTCCCCTACCAATATTACTAACACAAATTAACTCTCCACCGTGCCGTTCAACTACAATTTGATAGCTCACATACAATCCCAAACCAGTACCCGAACCTACTGATTTAGTAGTAAAAAATGGGTCGAAGATTTTATTAACAATTTTTGGTGAAATTCCTGGGCCGTTATCGGAGATTTTAATTTGAATAAATCGACCTTCAGTTGCTGTCGTAATTGTAATAGTAGGAGTAAAATCAGAATTTTCTCCATTGCTACTGACTTCATTCAACGCATCAATAGCATTATTAAAAAGATTCAAAAAAACTTGATTTAACTGATTGCTATAACAAAGAAATAATGGCAGTTTTCCATAATTTTTAATCACTTTAATTTCGGGATACTTTACCCCACAACCCTCCTCTTGAAAACCTTGAAACCGATGTTGTAAAATTAGCAAAGTCGATTCAATCCCTTCGTGAATATCTGATTTTTTGATTTCCGATTCATCCAAACGAGAAAAATTCCGCAACGACCTGACAATATCCCGAATCCGTTTGGCTCCATTTTGCATCGAACCTAATAACTTTTGCAAATCTCCTACCAAAAAATCTAAATCTATCTCTTCAATTATTGCTTCAATTTCAGCAGTTTGCGGATAGGTATTTTGATAAGTAGTAATTAAATCTAATAAGTCATTTACATATTGACTCGCTGGTTTAATATTCCCATAAATAAAATTGACTGGGTTGTTAATTTCATGGGCAACACCCGCTACTATTTGACCCAAAGAAGACATTTTTTCTGACTGAATTAGTTGGGATTGAGTTTGTTGTAAATTTGTCAATGCTTGCTCTAAATCAAATGCTTTTTGGCTTAATGTTTCAGTTTTTTGCTCTACTTCTGCTTCCAAGGTTTGAGAATAGTTTTCTACTTGTTGATAGAAACGGGCATTTTCAATTGATATTGCAGCTTGAGAGGTTAAAAATTGTAATGTTTTAATCCGATCGCTTGTAAATGCTCCTACTGTGAGATTATTTTCTAAATACAAAATTGCAATTAACTTCCCTTGCTTAGTGATAGGTGTACATAAAACTGATTTTGGTTCGTGGCTAATGATGTAGCGATCGCCTGCAAATTCCGGTGTCGCACTCAAGTTATCAAAAACTGCCGTTTGTTGATTTCTCGCTACAGAATAAATCAAGCTTTGGGGTAATTCTTGACATTCAACGAAAGGAATTTCTAGGGTTTCTGTCTGGTTTTGATTTGCCTTGGTTACGACTAACCATTCTGCTTGTTGATGAATCACTAAAAATCCTGTTTCCGCACCCCCATTAGTTATCGCAACTTGCATCAAAGTACCTAAGAGTTTTTCTAACTCTACTTCCTCAGAAATAGCTTGTGCTGCTTTCATCACTGCGGGAAAATCTAACCAGAAAGTAGAGTTTTGGGTATTAGTGGTGCTAGTAATGCTTTTTATTATACTCGGAGAGATCGTTCCCAGAAATCTACTCGCAGCTTGAGGGCGTTGCAAAATAACCTCCAATAGTTGCGGATATTTTTGTTCTAAATGGGCAACTTTGGCTTTAGCTCCCCACCGGGTATAACAATAGTAGGCTTCTTGCATATATCCGGCAGCAACTTTTTCTTTTCCCCAATTGAGATAAAATTTAGCTGCAAGTTCGTTTGCTAAGGCTTCTTCGTTAAGATATTCGTTTTTATTTGCTCCCGCAATTGCGCGGTCGTAGAATTCAATCGCTTCAGTTTTCTGTCCTAATATTCGATATTTTTCCGCCTCTACTAAGTCTACTTTATGTTGGTGATTCATTGGAGCATGATCCGCCCACTCAGCGAGATTAGTTTGATGAGTTTTCATTTCCTCAAGAGTTTTAGCTTGCTCAATTTCTGATTGGGTAGAGTAGAATGTTAAGTAGGTTAACGCTGCATAAAAATGGAAAACTGGAGTATGAAATTGTCCTGCTGTGGCGATGGAAGCTCGGTTAGCCTCAGCAATGTAATCTAGGGTGTTAGTGTAGTCACAAAAAAAATAGGCAAGCATCAATTTGTAGGTATAGATAGTACCTAGAGCATTAAAATCATTATCCTGATGGTACTTAGGAATCATCAAACCTTCATCGTAAGCAGTGCCATTTAATAAATCCGGTCGATCTAAAATTTTCCTCAAGTTATGTGCTGTTTGTTGTTGCATTCTGAGGTAAGCAAGAGCCGAATCTTGCTTCACATTGGCTAAGACAAGGCAGTAATTTTCGCTTTCCGCTTCCCAATCATCCAGAGCTACTCCAGCAAAAAACTTATTATAAAAATAATTAAATATGCTGTAGCCAGAATAGAGGAAATCACCGATTTCCATACCAGCCAGATAAGCTTCTTTTGCTGTTGGAATTGTTGCTCTTAGTGCTTCTACACGATGCTGAATAAAACCGCAAAACGTAATTAAGGTGACACACCTAAATTCGCGCACATTCAAGCGATCAAGTAAGCTTATAGCTACTCGCCCAAAACTATATCCCCTTTCTACCTGTCCCAAAAAAGTAGACAGCACTATGCCATAAGTTACATATCCGATAGTTGATGCGGGTGAATTGCCAAATTCAAGTGATAGACGCACCATTGTGGAGCCAAGTAGTGGCAGCAAAGTAGGACTCGATTGCAGAATTGAGGCAAACAACATTGCTAATATTTGCATCGCTGCACTCATCCCAGGATCAGTCATCACAGGCAGATGAATCAGTTCTTCAATTTGTTTGTCTTCGAGTTTCTTGGCAAGGGTTTGTAAGGCAGTGTTGATCAAGGATTCGTCTGGTTCAGATGGTAGTTGAATTCCCAATTGCGATAGGGCAATTCTACCGACAGCTATCGCTTCTAATATCTGAGTTTTGACGGTCAAGGCGTTGATTTGAATCTGATAAATTTTCACTTTGTCTAGTATGGTATTAGCCGATTCCAAAACCATAGCTGCCATTGCTTCCATCTCTGCAAACTCACCATTCAAGTAGGCAGTTTCCGTCGCAGATACATAAAGATTCAAGGTTAATTCATACTGACTTTGCCAACAGTCTGTGGGCAGCAAATTAATCCCTGTTTGCACAAAATTTCTAGCAGCAACATAAGCTGTAGAATTCCTAGCTTTTTGTGAAGCTGCCAAATTAATTTTGGCTAGGGCTTCCCTCTCTTGAGGTTCAGTAATTAACTCAATTCCTAAATTAAAATGTCCGACTATATCAAACTGCTTTTCTTCCTTTTCTATCTCTGATAAATTTTGTTGTAATAATTTGCCAATTTGTAGATGAGTTGACTGTTTTTCCTCGTCAGGAATTAGGGTATAAGCTGCTTGTTGAACCCGGTCATGTAAAAAACGATAAGTGGGATTTGCTGAAGCTTTCAAGACTTCCTCACTATCAGATTGGGTAAAGAATTTATAACCTTTTGTAGTAGGAATTACTAAACCTTCCTGTAATGCTATCCATAAATCTGTAGCTGTTTTTTGAGGTGATTTCTCACTGACAATTCCTAACATATTCAAATCAAAATTTGCCCCAATACAAGCTGCTAATTTTAGCACCTCCTGAGTTTCTGTTGGCAATTTATGTAATTGTAATGCCATAAACTCTACTACATCATCAGTAATTGCTAAAGATTTAACTTGGGCAATATCACATTGCCAATGTTGAATCTGTCGATTAAAGCTAATTAACTTCTCATCATTTAATACTTTGAGAAACTGAGTTGCAAAGAAAGGATTACCCTGGGTTTTTTGATAAACTAATTTTGTTAAAGGTTGAGCGAGGGATAATTCGCAATGGAGCGTATCTGCCACTAACTGATTTAGATCGAATTCGGTTAATGATGGTAAAGTAATTGTATTTACTTTGGCATCAGTTTTTAGCAGTTCATTTATAGTTAAAATTAAGGGATGTACTGGTGAAACTTCATTATCCCGATAAGCTCCCAATAATAATAAATATTCTGTATCTTGCATTAATAATTTCACCAGTTTCAATGATGCCGAATCTGCCCATTGCAAGTCATCTAAAAATATTACTAAGGGATGTTCTTTTCTTGTGAAAACTTGTACAAATTTTTGAAATAATAAATTAAACCGATTTTGGGCTGCAGTTCCTGATAATTCTATGGCTGGTGGCTGTTTACCGATGATATTTTCTAACTCAGGAATTACATCTATTAATACTTGTCCATTTTCCCCTAATACAGTTAATATTTTAGTTTTCCAGGTTTGAAGTTCGGCATCTGATACTGATAATAATTTCCCGATTAAATCGCGGAATGCTTGCACGAATGCACTAAAAGGAATATTTCTTTGAAATTGGTCGTATTTACCTTTAATAAAATAGCCTCGTTGCTTGACAATAGGTTTATGAACTTCATTAATGACTGCTGTTTTTCCAATCCCTGAAAAACCTGCTACTAGCATAATTTCCGAATTTCCCCCCTTGGTAAGGGGGGATTGAGGGGGGATTTTACCCTTACTAAGGGGGGTCTGGGGGGGATTACTTACTCTCTCAAAAGCATTTAATAATATTTCTACTTCTGTTTCTCGCCCATAGAGTTTTTCAGGGATAATAAATCTGTCAGCAATATCTCGTTTTCCTAGTTCAAAATACTCGATTTTACCTATTTGTTGAAGTTGAGTTAAACATTGTTCTAAATCAGATTTTAATCCCGATGCACTTTGATACCTATCTTCGGCATTTTTCGCCATTAACTTCATCACAATATCTGAAATTACTGCCGGAATTTCTTTCCATTTTTTTAATGCGGTCGGCATTTTAGCAATATGACAATGCACTAAATCTATTAAATCATGGGATTGAAACGGCAATTCTCCTGCAAGTAATTCATAGAAAGTTACGCCTAAAGAATAAAAATCAGTCCGATAATCTATACCTCGGTTCATTCTCCCTGTTTGTTCGGGAGAAATATAAGCCAGTGTTCCTTCTAAGACATTAGGATTCATCAAAGTTTCGGTTTCTCTGGGGAGCAGAGATGCTATACTAAAGTCAATTAATTTGACTGTTTTTGTTGGCAGATTAATTAATATATTTCTAGGATTAATATCTTTATGAATAATCCGTTCTTGATACAGTATTTCCAAAGCATTACTAATCATAATTGCGACTTTTAAAAAGTCTATCAAAGATAGTTTGTTTGCCGTTTTTATTCTCCATTCCTGAAGAGAAATACCTCCAAAGTCCTCCATGACCAAAGCATAACCATTTTTGTATGGTTCTAGGCTATAAGTTTTGATAATTAGAGGTGAGTTGATATTTTTGGCAATGGTATATTGATTGCGAAATTGTACCAGTTCGTTGAAACTGGGATAAGGATTTTTGAGTAGTTTAATAACTACAGGTAATTGGTCAACAATCCGCACAGCCCGATAAACGATTGTCCGACTACCAGCATAAATATTTTCTGTGATTTGATAGTTAGGAATTTTAATCATTATAGTTGTTTGCAGATATCAGCGTTTTTGATTTTTTTAAATCTAATAAAAATTATTTATTTTTCAGATCATATTAATTTTTTTTAAATTGTATAATACTATCGCAGATTCCACCTTTGTGAGTTACAGCCATAGCGGGCAATATGCCCGCATTAGAGAGGTTTGAACATTAATATCTGTACTTCATATAGTTGGAATTTGCTGTAATTATAACTGATTTAAAATTATACCATTTTGATACTTTTATGAAAAAATATATTTTACAAATATTTAGAGTTATTTAATAATTTATTAATAATTACTATATTAGCGGAATTTTATATTATGCCCAAATTCCTGTTTCAATAAATATTTTCTACACAACTACCCCAAGATTTTTATGTAAAATTATTTCCTGCAAAAATCTACTAGGTTGACCTGTCCAAGAAATAAATAACTGATCTCGCGCCCTGGTAATTCCCACATAAAGAAGTCGTTTTTCTAAAGCTTTTGCTTCAGCTATTTCTGCTAGGGGAGCTTGTAGATTAACTGCTCCAGCAAAAGGAAAATATTTATCCGAAACATCAACAATAAATACAACTTTAAACTCCAATCCTTTTACTTGATGTATTTTCGCCAAATTTAGTGCCACAGTAGCAGAATTCTCCTTACTACCAAATAAATAACAAGGAATTCCCGCCTCATCTAAACTACTCTGAATTGGAAGTAGTCGCCGTTGAGTCCGAGCAAAAATAGCAATTTCTTCTGGTTCCATTCCTATTTCAATTAAATCTAAAACTTGCTGAGTAATAAAATCAATCTCCTGTTTTTGAGTCTTAAAACCATTTAAAATCGGCTCAATACCTCTAAATATATCTTGAGAAATATAATGTTTTTCCTGCTCATCATACAGATTATCATTTTGATTGCCTAAAACACAATCAGCAAATACCCGAATTTGTTTAGTCGTTCGATAATTAATTTGTAAATTATAAGAACGACCTACCACATCAATACCTAACTGTTTTAGAGTAAAACCACCCGGATAAATTTTTTGCCCCGCATCTCCCACTAAGGTTAAAGAATTACTGCCAGAACCGGCCAAAGCTTTTAAAAATAATATTTCTTGAGGCTGAAAATCTTGCACTTCATCAATAATAACTGCATTAAAAGGGCTATCAAATTTTCCAGATAATATACATTTTCTAGCCAAACAACAAATACCTTGCCAGTCAGTATCACTTCTGGCATATAAAGTAAATAAAACCCTTTCTAAAATTTGCCAAACACCACGACGTTTTTCTTCATTTAAAGGATAACCTCGACCATATCGTGGAGCAACGCGATACTCTTCCCAAGTAGTAATATTTTGTGCCGAAATTATTTGATTCCATTCTTGTAATAATGAGTTTACTGGCAAAATAGAATGACGATTTTCGCAAAACTTTTTAATCAGTCTTTTGATTTCTTCATTGTCTACAGTACGAATGGAAAATTCTGCTATATCAATTATAGTTTGTGCCTGATTATATACTGTCTCAACAGTGATTTTTTGCAACTCTTTGGGAGTACATAATATTTGTAAATTTCGTTTTATATACTTGCAAAATGTCTCGTCTAAGCAGGCAAATAAAACCTGTTTATTTTGTCTGGCTAAATGTCTGGCTCTGTGTAATGAAATTACAGTTTTACCTGTGCCAGCAGCACCAGTTATTTTGAGGGAACCTTTACTATTAATGGTGGCATATTTTTGTTGTTCTGGATGCAAAAACACTAACCAAGTTGCTAGTGGTGCATGACGCATTTTTTCGATTTCTTCTATATCTTTAATTTCATAAGTATGTTCTTCAAAAAGTCCATATTTTTGATAACTTTTTTCTAGTTCTTTAATTTCTGCTTCTAATTTGGGGTCGTCAATAAATTTAGCTGATGTGGCTGATTTTATTTTTTCTTTTTTAGCAGCTATCTTATAAGCATCGTCATGTTTACCTGCATAAATAATTGTCCAGTTGTTATCTCCCTCTTGACGAATAATTGCTCTTAAAGAATCAGTAATTTTCCCTGACCAAAGTTTTTTCTTTTTGTTTTTGGCAATAATAATTCTTTCTAAGTGAATTCCTGGACTGGCAGGATTTTTGATGAATTTTCCTAAAAATTCCCAGACTCTTCTGGCATCATTAGCACTTAACTTTGATACCTCTATTGGTAAGTTTTGAGAAATCATAACTGACATAATTAATCCTCCTAAATCAATAAATTAAGTATCAATTGATAATTGGGAAACTTGGATTTTTTATTGTTAACTCAAAATCTGACTTCAGGCATAATTATGAATGATTAATACAAAACGGTTCGCAGTAAGCCAGATGGAAAAAAAGTCCGGAGTAATTTTGAGTAAACATCCATCATCAAATATCTATGAATTAGGATTTGCTGACAAAAGCACCCCCCGTATAGGTGCTATGCTTTATAAACATATTTACTTAATATAAAACTTGACAAAACATAGAAGTTATATATTAGTTTAATGTCGGCTTTTTTCTGAGAAAAGTATCTAATTCAATACACTTTTTCTCCGAATGTAGACAAGATTCTTGCTTCCCACTCTTCCCCCCTCCTCCCCCTCTTCCCACTCTCCTAGAAGGTTTTAAGAACTTCCTTATCAGGGATAGGTGTAGGCGGGGGTATTTTTGCTGTTTCTAGTAGTCAATAGTCAGTAGGAGTAGTTTCCTACGGAATGCTCCTAATTGCGGGTTTGCGACAGCATTCGGAACGAAACCACCCTTACAGTAGTCAGGATAAATGGTAAATTGAGGGAATATTATCGGCATAATTATCCCTCACCTTATAACTTTTTTACATTTATTCATCCAGCCCTAATTAATACTAGAATATTTTTGATGGAATTAATTTTCTCTATAGCAATCTCCAGAGAAGTTGAGCATGAATTTTAGTGTATTTATTGGGGATGATACTTACCACTTAATTACACAAAAACGCCAGACTTAAATTAGGATTACTAGAGAATTTTTTAGGCTATAGGTTTGAGGTAGCGAAAAAAAATTGGAATTTAATTTTATCGTAACTGGTAATTGAAATGATATCCTTCACCTCACACCTAAAATTAATTGCACTTGATAATCACGATCAGATAAATCAGATAAATAGTATATTTAGATTGAGAAGTTTTTTGATCAACTTCTGTCTGAATTTGTAATGATAAAACTGATGAACCCAAGATCGCAAACTCAAAGCCGTAAAGCAGATCATCTGAGAATCTGCCTAGAATCAGATGTCCAATTTCATAACACTACCAATGGGTTAGACCGTTACCGCTTTACCCACTGCTGTTTACCAGAAATAAACCGCAGTGAAGTAGATACAACCACTTCTTTCCTTGGGAAACAACTAGGCGCTCCACTGCTAATATCTTCGATGACTGGTGGTACTGAAGAAGCAAAAATAATTAATTCTCGGTTAGCCAAAGTTGCCCAACACTATAAAATAGCGATGGGAGTTGGTTCTGAACGGGTAGCTGTAGAAAACCCCAAGGTAGCTGATACCTTTGCTGTGCGATCGCTTGCTCCTGATATCCTTCTATTTGCAAATCTAGGAGCAGTCCAACTAAATTATGACTATGGCATCGACCAGTGCCAACAAGCGATTGACATTCTACAGGCAGATGCTCTCATTTTACATCTCAATCCTCTCCAAGAATGTATTCAGACCGAAGGTGATACTGATTTTCGGGGACTTGTTGACAAAATATCAAAATTATGTTACTCGCTACCAGTACCAGTAATTGCTAAAGAAGTAGGCAATGGTATTTCTGGGCCGATGGCAAAAAAACTGATTGATGCTGGAGTCGCAGCCATTGATGTGGCCGGAGCAGGAGGTACATCTTGGGCCAAAATTGAAGGAGAAAGAGCCAAAGATGCACGTCAGCGTAGATTAGGGAGGACCTTTGGCAACTGGGGTTTACCCACTGCTGAATGTATCATCGCCACCCGTAGAATAGCCCCAGAGATTCCTCTCATAGCTTCTGGAGGATTGCGCAACGGCTTGGACATAGCAAAAGCGATCGCTCTCGGCGCAGACCTAGCCGGACTTGCTTGGCCATTTCTTCAAGCTGCAGCCGAATCAGAAGAATCACTAGATTTGTTCGCAGATATATTAATTGCAGAAATAACCACGGTTTTATTCTGCACAGGTAATGCCAATCTATCTGAGCTTAAAAAATCTCAAACTTTGGAAAAATTAACATAATCGCGTACTAGCTGTCAGGTCTCAATGGCCTTGGAGAAATTAAAAGTCAAAAAACAAATATTTATTGCACTATGCAAATAGGGTAGGACATTGAATCAATGCTCAAACTCATTCAGAGATTACTTCTGTACGGGTGGTTAGGGTTTGCGGAGCATTCCATCGGAAACCACCCCTACTGATACCAATTACCAAAAGAAATGTTATACTTCAGCTAGACTTTAATAGTTAAATAGTTACCAAGATTTAAAGTCTTTTTTTGGCAATTATTAGTTAGTTAGTATAGATTTTTCCTAAAATTACACAAATTAAAATAGTAAGTAAGAGTTAACACCATTTCACCTTCCATCAGTAACCGAATAATTAATAGTTATTAATTAATAATTAATAACTATTAATTGTATTCCTACGGAATGCTGCGCAAACGGCTGTCGCCTACATGAACATTGTTAATTGCTGAAAAATAGCTACAGATTTCAAGTAGAGAAATACCCCTCTGAAATTACTGTAGTATCAAAATTTTCAGTCCATAAAATCTTATGTTTTGACTGTTAACTTTTGAATAAGTGACTTCCATGAAACGGTATAACTACTAAGTAAGCATTCAGCCGTCAGCTATCAGCTAGTTGACGATCAAAGCTTGATAAATTGTCTTACTACAAAAGTTGGCTCCCTTGCTCTTAAAGTCTATTTAAATTTAAACACTCTCCTTCAGGAAAGACTCTTGTTGCTGTTTGCGCAGCATTTCGCACGAAGAGCTGACAGCTAATAGCTGAATGCTTACACTACTAACTAATAGTTAATTTCCCAATTAGCAACATTAACAACACTCACTAAAAACATGAAAGATTTCTTCAAATATACTTTTGCCAGTGTAATTGGTAGCATTCTAGGAATTTCTCTAATTATCGGCTTAGGATTTGGCGGACTAATATTTTTAGTCGCTACCATCGCCAGTAAAACCAAAGACCTCGGCCCCCAAGTCAAAGATAAATCAATCCTAGTCTTCGACCTCGCCACCAATATCACAGATACCCAACCACTCTACTCCACTGGCGAAGCACTCCAAGAAGCCCTCTCCGGGGACGAGCCTGCAACCATCACCCTCCGAAATGCAATCAACACCATCGATACTGCAGCCAAAGATGACAAAATCATTGGCATTTATATCAAAGGTACTAGTAGTCCAGGTGAAACAGGATTAGCCAATCTCCAAGAAATACGCCAAGCACTTAAACGCTTCCGAGAAAGTGGTAAAACTATAATTGCTTACGATATGGACTGGACAGAACGAGAATATTATCTCGCTTCTGTAGCAAATAATATTGTGATTAATCCTTTTGGCGCTCTTGAGTTCAATGGCTTAAGTTCTCAAACCATGTTCTTAACAGGGGCTTTGAATAAATTCGGTGTTGGAGTTCAAGTAACGAGGGTGGGTAAATATAAGTCCGCCGTTGAGCCTTTTATCCGAGAAGAAATGAGTCCGGAAAACCGACAGCAAACTCTGCAACTCCTACAGGATATTTGGGCTGAATATCTGCAAACTGTTGCCACAAGTAGAGGCTTAACGACAGAGCGGTTACAGACGATAGTTAATAATCAAGGAATCTTGATGGCAAATGCTGCGGTAGATAGCAAGTTAGTTGACCGACTTGCTTACTATGATCAAGTGTTGAGTGAACTAAAAAAAATGACTGGCAAAGAAGAAGATGATAAAACTTTCCGACAAATTAGTCTCAACAACTATGCCAGAATTCCAAAGGTTACAGAAGTTGCTAATGGGGATACTGACAGCAAAAACAAAATTGCTGTAGTTTATGCAAACGGTGAGATAGTTGATGGTGCAGGTACTCCTAGACAGGTAGGAGGCGATCGCCTAGCAAGAGAATTGCGAAAGCTACGGCTTGATGACAAGGTTAAAGCTGTGGTGTTGCGAGTGAATAGCCCCGGAGGTAGTGCTTCAGCATCGGAGGTTATTGGTAGGGAGGTCAAGCTTACCAGTGAGAAAAAACCTGTAATTGTATCTATGGGAAATATCGCTGCATCTGGTGGGTATTGGATTTCGATGGATGCAGACCAAATACTTGCTGAAGCGACTACTATTACTGGTTCAATAGGAGTTTTTGGGATATTGTTCAACATTCAACAGCTAGCTAATGAAAATGGGATTACTTGGGATGTGGTAAAAATTGGTAAGTTTGCCGACTTGAATACTAGTTCTCGTCCTAAAACTGAGGAGGAGTTAACCTTGATTCAAAATATGGTAGATTCAATTTATGACCGATTTATTACAAATGTAGCTACTGCCCGTAATTTACCAAAACAAAAAGTGGCAGAAATTGCTCAAGGTAGAGTTTGGTCTGGTGCTGATGCTCAACAGTTAGGTTTGGTAGATGAAATTGGTGGTATAGAAACTGCTATTGAAGTTGCTGCGGAAACAGCCGAACTTGGAGATGATTGGAAAATTGAAGAGTATCCTGAGTCTAGTAGTTTAGAGCAACGGATTTTGCGCAGTCTTTCTGGTGTAGAAGTTGGAGAAGTTAATACTCCTGTAGACCCGCTTACGGCTGAGTTTAACAAGTTACGGGAGGAGTTGGCTAGTTTGAGAGCGATGAATGACCCCTATGGGATTTATACTCGTTTGCCTTTTAATCTGAGGATTGAGTGATTTACAGCAGTTTTTAAGTGAGTAAACCAAGGGTGAAAAATTTAGGTTTTAGGTAGTAGGTGATAGCTGAATCCTCCTTTGATATCGTGTTGGTTGGGGTGCATTCGTGTAAACCCGTAGGATTATATATACCTACTCAAGCTGGAGAAAAATATCTGTATTCTCCCTATTCTTCCTACTCCTCCAATCCCCTTCTGTCTTCAAACCCTACCTGAGCGGGCGGGGTTTAGAGGGGGAAGTTTGGGAAATGTTGGAAGTGTGGGAAGAGGGGGGGAATTTTTAAAATATATACTCTTGGTTTCAGGGTAGGATAAAAACTAAATATTTTATTTATCATATCATGTCCGGTAGCATCGGTATTGTATAGCAAAGGTAGGGAACAGGGAACAGGGAGGAAAGCTTACTCGCTGTGAAAAAAACCTTAAATTTCCTCTAGATATCCAACATTAGCTTTACACAAACGATATCAACGGACATGATATCAGTAATTATCCGGACATGATATTAAATCCAGAAGGAAAAAGATAATTCTCAGTTAACAGATACCTTCGGGGGATCGTGCAAATGAAAGTGTCTCTGAGAGTCTATCGCTGGCTGTTTCGGCATCAACCACTTACCAAAATTAGCATAGAGTGCAGGAATCACCAACAAAGTTAAGGCAGTAGAGGTAAACAGACCACCCAAAACTACAATTGCCAATGGTTGTAGAATTTCATTTCCAGCACCACTAGCGATCGCTAATGGCAACATTCCTAATGCTGAGGTAAGGGCAGTCATTAAGATAGCATTCACTCTGTCCAGAGAACCTTTGACAATTACATCCTTAATCTCCATTGCTTGAGCAAATTTGTTGTTGTAGTTATCTACCAACAATAAACCATTGCGGACGGCAACTCCAAATAGAGTAATAAATCCAATCAAAGAAGCAATTGAAATCACGCCACCCGTTAGAGCAATCGAAACAATGCCTCCTACTAACGCCAAGGGGAGGTTGAGCATAATAGCGATCGTAGCAGGAAGAGATTTTACCGAAAAGAACATCAAGATAGCAATAATGATCGCTGCTAAGATGCTGTAGAGCAAAAGATTATTAGTAGCATTTTGCTCTGCTTCAAACTGCCCTCCATATTGGATGAAGTAGCCATTAGGCAATTGCACTTTTTGGCGAATCTGGGCTTGAATATCTTCTACTACACTACCTAAGTCACGCTCGGCAACGTTAGCAGAAACAACAATTAAGCGAGAAACATCCTCTCGGTTAACCACATTAGCTCCCATACCATACTCTACTTTGGCAACCCTACCGAGGGAAATTATTTGTCCAGTGGGGGTAGAAATAGGAATGGCGCGAATAGCATCTAAATTATTACGAGCTGATTCCTGTAACCCAACAGTAATGTCGATAAGTTGTTGATTTTCCGGTACTTGTGCAACAATCTGACCATTAAGTGCTGTTTCTACCACATTTGAAATTGCCTCCATAGTTAAACCATAGTAGGCTGCTTCTTCTCGGTCATAATTAATTTGTACTTGACGGATAGGTAACTGGGGTTCAAGCTGCAAGTCTACAACTCCAGGAATAGGTTTAATAGCATCGCGCACCTGTTCTCCCACTTTTCGCAGTTCTATTAAATCTGATCCGAAGATTTTGACAGCGATGGCACTTCTGACTCCAGACAATACTTCATCCATGCGGTGAGAAATAAACCCACCAATATTTGGGGCAACACCGGGCAATTTGAGGAATGTCTCCCGCAGTTGTTTAACGCTTGCT
>JAAUYJ010113694.1_pt1 | contig 14898 bp, 12 predicted proteins | sample 7278031 | NCBI WGS metagenome assembly JAAUYJ01 (sample SAMN14350222, study PRJNA611818) | marine sediment metagenome | isolation source: surface marine sediment (1.8m) | place: French Polynesia: Moorea | collected 2018-08 | reverse complement strand
TGCAGGAGATGTAAATGGGGATGGCATTGACGATCTAATTATCGGGTCTAATAGTGCTGGCCTTAATAGTAAGAGTAACGCAGGAAAGAGTTATGTAGTCTTTGGTTCAGCTCAAGGCTTTGGCACCAGTTTAGATGTAAGTAGTCTTAATGGTGAGAAAGGTTTTGTTATCAATGGTATTGACAGTAATGATCAATCAGGAATTTCCGTCAGTGGTGCAGGAGATGTCAATGGGGATGGCATTGATGATTTCATTATTGGAGCGAATGGTGCCAATTCCAATGGTAGCTTCTATGCAGGAGAGAGTTATGTCGTCTTTGGTTCTACAAATGGCTTTGGAGCGAGTTTAGACCTCAGTAGTCTTGATGGTGCCAACGGCTTTGTTATCAATGGTGTGGATAATTTTGACTTATCAGGAAGTTCTGTTAGTGGTGCAGGAGATATTAATGGAGATGGTTTTGATGATCTGATTATTGGAGCATTTTTTGGCGATCCCAATGGGAACAGTAATGCAGGAGAGAGTTATATCGTTTTTGGTTCTGATCAAGGTTTTGGCACAAATTTAGACCTTAGTAGTCTCAATGGTACTAATGGTTTTGTCATCAATGGGATTGATGGTGGTGACTCATCAGGAAGTTCTGTTAGTGGTGCAGGAGATATTAATGGAGATGGTTTTGATGACATCATTATTGGTGGCATTTATGGCGATCCCAATGGCAACATTAATGCAGGGGAGAGTTATGTCGTCTTTGGTTCGGCTGTTGGCTTTGGAGCAAGTTTAGACCTCAGTAGTCTTGATGGTGCTAATGGTTTTGTTATCAATGGAATTGATAGTAATGACCAAACAGGAAGTTCCGTCAGTGGTGCAGGGGATCTCAATGGAGATGGTTTTGATGACCTCATTATTGGAGCAACTTATGGTGATCCCAATGGGAACAGTAACGCAGGGGAGAGTTATGTTGTCTTTGGTTCGGCTGTTGGCTTTGGAGCAAGTTTAGACCTCAGTAGTCTTGATGGTGCTAATGGTTTTATTATCAATGGAATTGATAGTAATGACCAAACAGGAAGTTCTGTCAGTGGTGCAGGGGATCTCAATGGAGATGGTTTTGATGACCTCATTATTGCCTCTAATCGCACTGGCACCAATGGGGGGGAGAGTTATGTGGTTTTTGGTACCAGTAACGATGATATGAACAATACAAATTTAGCTCCCACAGGAATTAGTTTAGATAATGCAACCATCGCTGAAAATAGTGCCAATGACACTATTGTTGGCATCTTAACCACCACCGATCCCAATCTAGAAGACACTCATACTTACACCCTCCTTGATGATGCACAAGGACGTTTTAAAATTGTTGGTGAGCAACTGCAAGTGGCTGATAGTACCTTATTAGATTTTGAGGCCAATACTAGCCATATTATTGAAATCCAAACTACTGATAATAATGGCTTAAGTTTCACGGATCAATTCACCATTGGTCTCAGTAATATTGATCCCTTTTCCATTACAATTAATGACGCGTTTCAAAGCAATCTTCTCGAAAGCTATGCAGTCTCTCAAGATACAAACCAAGGAGTTGTTAATTATTTTGACAATGAATTAGAGGTGCAAATTGTTAATAATGCCTGGAAAGATTTGGACTTAGGTAGTTACAATATTACGGCTGATACTGTTCTTTCTTTTGAGTTTCGTAGTGATGAACAAGGGGAGCTTCATGGGATTGGCTTTGATAATAATGATAATATTTCTGATGCGGGTACGGCTTTATTTCAACTCTATGGAAATCAAACCTGGAGGGGTAGTGAGCAGACTTTTAATAACTACAATGCAGGGGAAATATGGAAGCGTTATACCATCGATGTTGGTAGCTTTTTCAGAGGAAACTATGACCGTTTAGTTTTCTTTAATGATAACGACACTGATAATAATTTAGGCGGTTCTAGTCAATTCCGTAACATTGTTATTTCAGAAGATCCTACGGCGATACCGACTTCTAACAATGAACTCATCGTGACAGTGGGTGAAAATACTATTAGTCAATCCCTAGAAAGTTATGGAAATGACTCACCAGTGATTCAAGATACACCTGAAGCAGTGGTAACTTACGATCATAATGGAAATGAGGTACAAATTGATAACAATGGTTGGAAAGATTTAGATATTACCAATTACACTGTGACAGAAAATACCCGTCTCCGTTTTGAATTCCGTAGCGAAGATGAAGGAGAAATTCATGGAATTGGATTAGATAATGATGATGATTTATTGAATAATAACAATAGCATCTTCCAACTATACGGAACTCAAACATTTGCTAACCAAGAGTTTAATGATTATCAAGGGTTAAATGATATTGATGCGGTTGATGGTTGGAAATCTTATGATATTAGTCTGGGTCAATATTTTACCGGAGACTATGATCGTTTAGTTTTCTTTACTGATAATGACACCCCTGATAATTTAGGTGGTTCTAGTCAATTCCGGAATATTGTCATCGAAGAGGTTATATAGACTTACTCAAACCTCCTCATAAGAAGGTTTGATGTTATCTTCTTGTTCCGTCTTAGCCGTGTTGATACTCACCAGCCCACAAGCTGACACAGTGGAGCGGCTCCTAGATCAAATATTAGGAAGTGCTTCGCACTTAATATCTTGGTCGAATTTTCATCCCTTCGGTAAAACCGAGGGTCTTCAATGCTACATTTTAGGACAGGAAAAAGGATCATAGAAATATTGGTTCTATGATCTTTCTATTAGTCTACGAGTGATAGAAATCTGTCTATTGAACCAGATTAACACCAACAATACGGCGGTTATCATCAAATATAAAGAAAAATTGTCTAATTCCCTTCTGGAATTTGGCTTCCACTACCACAATATCCACTGAGTCAACACTGGAACCAGGGCGAACTTCAATATTTTCAATACGTTCAAAAAGTCCATTTTCCTGTTGAATTTCTTGCCATGCTCTTTGTAGTCGGGTGGGCAAAATCTCTGTTTTCAGGGAAGAATGCAAATAACCCCTAGCCCTAGTAAAATCATTAACTGCCACAGAATTGATAACAATCTGAGCAATTTCTTCAACGGAAGCGACATTGGGAAAATCAACCCCAACCACTTGCCCACTCTTGTTAAAAGTAACAACGAATTCATCGGTTGTATCGTTAAAGGCTGTTTTTACTACCACAATATCAGCGTTAATGGTTGGTATAACCCTATAACCGACAATTTTATTAACTGGACCCGTTAACTCAATTAGATTATTCCAAATTTCTGAAATTTGGTCTGCGGTTAACTGAATAGCCAAGTCACGACTTAACAATCTTCTGACCTGATCATAATTTTGGTCATTTAACAGTTGAATCACTTGAGCCGCTTTCTTTTTTAATCCCTCTTCATCTACGTTATCAGCAGATTGAACTAATTTAACGGGAGGAGGGGGACTCAACTTAACTTGTGCGTTTGCAGTTAAGTTACTCATTGTTGTCATTAGGGTGAATACCAGTAAGGGTAGTCCTTTGCGCTTTAGTGATGTTAAAGACCAGTTCATATAAGTTTTGTACTCCTCAACCATTTCGTGAATCAGTTAATGGGTGGTGTGGAAACCCCCTATCTATTTTATGGGTCATTGTCCCTAAGTTCTACAACGAAAAATTATTTGTCTAGGTTCCTTAATCAATCAATTTTTTTAGACAAATCTTAATGTTTTTTTCGTGACTTTTCAATTAGGGTTGGCCAAATAAAGGTCTTTGTAACATGGCAGTATTCACATCACTCCAAACCCTCCACCTCCAGGTGTTTCAATAATAAAACTATCCCCAGATTCCATTTCTACAGTTGCGGTACTATTTAATATCTCTTCTCTTCCATCTTTGCGCTTAACCCAATTTTTTCCTACTTTTCCTGCTTCTGCCCCTGCTAAACCAAAAGGAGCAATTCCTCTATTTCCTGACAAAATATTGGCGGTCATGGGTTCTAAAAATTTGATATTTCTCATAACACCATTTCCTCCAGAATGTTGACCTTTTCCTCCACTATTTTCTCGAATTTTAAACGCTTCTACTAAGACGGGATAACGAAATTCTAAGACTTCTGGATCAGTTAATCTAGAGTTAGTCATGTGGGTATGAACTGCATCGGTTCCATTAAATTTAATTCCAGCACCTGAACCACCACAAATAGTCTCATAATATTGATATTTTTCATTTCCAAAAGTGAAGTTATTCATGGTTCCTTGAGAGGCCGCTAATACCCCTAATGCACCGTATAAAGCATCAACAATTACCTGGGAAGTTTCTACGTTGCCAGCTACCACAGCAGCCGGATATTGAGGGTTTAACATACTACCTTCAGGAATAATTAAATGTAGGGGTTTGAGACAGCCGGCATTGAGGGGAATATTATCATCGACGAGGGTACGAAAAACATATAAAACAGCAGCTTGAGTAACAGCTTTTGGTGCATTAAAATTAGTTTTTAATTGTTCAGAAGTTCCTGTAAAATCGATAGTCGCACTACGAGTATGATTATCAATAGTAACCTTGATTTTGATTACTGCACCTTGATCCATTTGATAAATAAATTCTCCATCCGTTAAAACATCAATAGCTTTTCTGACACATTCTTCCGCATTATCTTGAACAAATTTCATATAGGATTGTACTGGTTCTAAACCATATTGAATAATCATTTTTTTTAGTTCTTGTACTCCTTTTTTGTTGGCTGCAATTTGTGCTTTAAAATCAGCAATATTTTGCTCAATGTTTCTTGCCGGATATTTATTATCAGATAAAATATCTCTAACTTCTTGTTCTCTAAACTTTTCTTTTTCGACTAATAAAAAGTTATCAAATAAGATACCTTCTTCTACAATTGAGGTAGAATTAGGGGGCATAGAACCGGGTGTTATTCCCCCAATATCTGCTTGATGTCCTCTTGATGCTACATAAAATAAAACTTTTTGATTTTGATTATCAAAAACAGGAGTGATAGCGGTTACATCGGGTAAATGAGTTCCCCCATTGTAGGGATTATTAGACAGATAAACATCTCCAGATTGTAGCTGATTGCCCTTATCTTCAATGAGACTTTTTACACTTTCACTCATACTGCCTAAATGGACAGGAATATGAGGTGCATTGGCTACTAATAACCCTTGTTGATCGAAGATTGCACAGGAAAAATCTAGGCGTTCTTTAATATTAACTGAAGAGGCGGTATTTTGTAGAGTAATCCCCATTTGTTCGGCAATAAATTGATAGAGATTTTTGAATATTTCTAGGTAAATCGGATCAGGTTTGGATAGGTTTAACATCATTGGGTTATGGAATATAATAGTTATTTTTAATTTAAGATAATCTTGAGATAGTATTCTACTATAATTATTTCATCTTTTTCTATACATATCGTTAATTTTGGTAATAATATCCTGACAGTGCAAATCCAGTAATTTGTTGTTCTCAACTTTGGGATAAAATTGATGCAGAATGAATTAAATCAAATTGAGGTTAAGGTAAAATCTTAATTTAGAGATCACCTAATTAAAAGAATAATCGTTGTTTTGTTACCAAATAATTTCAGTAATATCTAAACTATTTGCAGTTTCTTGTTCACAAAGATCAAGGAAATAATTATATACTGGATCAAAATCTTTTGTCTGAGCCTGATCTTCTAATTTTTTATAAACTTTACATAATGTTTTAACAGAAGTATGGTGAACAATATATTTTTGATGTGATTGCCTATTGGCACGAACACAGGAACTATAAGTACAAGATACCTTTAAAAAGTATTTTTGTACTGCCAATGTAATTATTTGTTACAAATTTATTGTATAAGGATGAATAAACAAATATTAAATAGACTGAACGTTTCAGCATTAGAATTGATTAACTTCTGTCAAAAAAATCATATCCTTCAATTGTCGGTGTTTGGTTCTGTTCTCAGGGAGGATTTTACCAAAACAAGCGATATTGATTTTCTTGTAGTCTTCAATCCTAAAATTAAACTCAGCTTAATGGATTTAGTTGGTATCCAATACAAACTTGAGGAAAAAATTGGACGAAAAGTAGACTTAATTGAAAAACGGTCTATTGAAAATAGTCATAACTGGATTCGTCGTAAAAACATTTTGGAAACTGCTACTATTATCTATGAATCAGGACAAATCTTATCTGCTTGATATGGCAAAATTATGTCGAACCATTCTCCGATTAACTGATGGTATGACTGAAACTGATTTTTACTCTGATGAAAGAACCCAATTGGCAGTTTTATATGAAATCACCATTATTGGTGAAGTGGTTAAAAGACTTTCTCCTGATTTTCGTCAATCTCATCCAGATATTAAGTGGAGACAAATTGCTGGCATGAGAGATAGACTGGTTCATGATTACGATGAGGTTAATCTTGATTTAGTATGGCAAGTCATTAACAATTTTATCCCTGAACTTTTAGTTTATATTACGCCTTTACTGCCAAGATTAGAGGACAAATTATAATGATAAATGAAAAAATTAAACTAAGCTAAAAAATAGTTTTGTACAAAAATTTTTGTACAAAACTAAACCTCTAAAATAAGTGATTATACTTTATGCTCATCCTGACAAAGAACGAGATGATTATACTTAGTTAACTTTGCATTCCAATGAGGTTCAACCATAATGGTACTAATCTTTTCAACTATAATTGCTGGCCCTTTAATCACATCTTGTGGTTGTAAGTCTTCTCTTTTATAAATTGGGGTATCTTGCCATTTATTTTCCGTAAATACTGGCACAATTTCTATGGTTTTTGGCAACTCATCTAAGGGACGAATACGAGTTATTAAGGGTTCATCGGGACTATCCATAATTTGAATAATTTCCACAGAAATAGATTCTACAATCAGCATTTTTTGAGGTTGAATAAAACCGTATCTTAACTGATGTTCTTCCTCAAAACTTTTCTGCATTATTGTCACATCATTAGCAAAGTTGACTAATAAAGTTGAGTCAGTGCCTTGATACTTTAAAGTGACTTTAGGGACAATTTTTTCTCCTTTAATAGATTCATGGATATCTAGTTCTTTCCTGACTTCCTTTTCTAAGGACTTAATGATGTGTTTTAAATCAGGAATTAAGTTGTAGTTTAATGGTTTTTCGAGGCTACTTTCTTTAATAACCCTGATATCAGCTAAACCCATTCCATAAGCACTTAAACCACCTGCATAGGGATGAAGGAATACGGTTTTAATTCCCAAAGTATCGGCAATTAAACAAGCTACTTGACCCCCTGCTCCCCCAAAGGTACATAAAGTATAATGAGTAACATCATACCCTTTTTGGAGGCTGATTTTTTTAATCGCATTGGCCATATTTTCTACAGCAATTTTAATAAAACCTGCTGCAATTAGTTCAGGACTATTTTGATGATTAGTAACTTGATAAATTTTTTGAGATAGTTCTAGAAATTTTTTATTAACTATCTCTTTATCTAACGGTAAATTACCTTCTTTTCCGAAAATATGGGGAAAATATTGAGGCTGAATTTTTCCTAACATTACGTTAGCATCGGTTACCGCTAAAGAACCTCCTCGACGGTAACAAGCAGGACCAGGATTAGCTCCAGCAGATTCTGGCCCAACTTTAAAACTAGCACCATCAAAGTTCAAAATGGAGCCGCCACCAGCAGCAACGGTGTGAATACTTAATACTGGGACTTGCATTCTAGCACCAGCAATTTCATTGTCGAGTTGTCGTTCATATTCTCCTTTAAAATGAGCAACATCTGTAGATGTTCCTCCCATATCAAAGGTAATAATTTCTTTAAAACCCGCTCTTAAACTGGTTTGTACTGCTCCCACAATTCCACCAGCAGGGCCAGATAAAATACTGTCCTTACCTTGAAATTTATGGGCATCAATCAATCCTCCATCTGATTTCATGAACATCAATTTTGTATCAGGCAATTGACTAGAAACTTGATCAACATAGCGTCTTAAAATAGGTGACAAATAAGCATCAACAACCGTTGTGTCTCCTCTAGAAACCAGTTTCATTAAAGGACTAACTTGATGAGAGATAGAAATCTGAGTAAAACCGATAGTTTTAGCAATTTCTGCTACTTGATTTTCATGATTTGGATAACGATAACTGTGCATAAAAACAATGGCACAGCTTCTTATTCCTTGTTGATAAACTTGTTGTAAATCTTTTGTTACTTTTTCTACGTTAACAGGAATTAGTTCATTCCCATTGGTGTCATATCTTTCTTCTACTTCAATAACTAATTCATATAACATAGAAGGTAAAATAATTTGACGGGCAAAAATATTAGGACGATTTTGATAACCTATTCTTAGCGCATCTTTAAACCCTTTTGTTATTAATAAAACTGTGGGATCACCGTGTCTTTCTAGTAGCGCATTAGTGGCAACGGTTGTACCCATTTTCACTACTTCTATTTTTTCCCTTGCTATGGGTTCATTATCAGCAAGACATAGTATATCTCTAATACCTTTAATAACAGCATCTTGATATCTTTCAGGGTTTTCTGAGAGTAATTTATAGACAATTATCCATTTTTTATGAGGTAAAGGAACAATTAAATATTGTTCTTGTTTTTGGGATAATTGCTTGATGATTTCTGGATCATTAACAACTGCAACAATGTCGGTAAAAGTACCACCACGATCTACAAAAAATTGAATCATTGTCTTGATTGATTGTCTTTAAATTTACACTACAATTGCAATACCAATAAAACAACTTCTATTGGTATTAAAAAAAATTGACTACAGTTATGCTTTGATATCTGTGATAAACATATATCCTGGTGCGTGAGTAATCGCAAAATTAACCCCACTATTCTTAATAGCTAACTGTGGAGTAACGCCACAAGCCCAAAATACAGGTATTTCTTCATCTTTAATGCTAACTTGGTCTCCAAAATCTGGTTTATTAATATTACTAATACCAATTTTTGTAGGATCTCCAAAATGAATTGGTGCGCCATGAGCTTTAGGAAATTTACTGGTAATTTCTACTGCTTTAATGGCTTGAATTGGAGTGAAAGGACGCATAGAAACCACTAAATCACCTGAAAAAGAACCAGCCGTTTCACAGGGGATATTGCTAATATACATGGGTACATTTTTGTTTTCTTCAATGTGTCTAACGGGTAAATTTGCCTCTATCATTGCTGCTTCAAAACTGAAAGAACAACCAATTAAAAAAGCAACAAAATCATCTCGCCAATATTGCCTAATATCCCTTACTTTTTCTAATAATTCCCCATTCTGAAAAATATTATACAGAGGTAAATCAGTCCTTAAATCTGCTCCAGGAGCAACCATTTTGGGTTCAAAACTGCCTACATCAGTCACGTCGAGAATAGGACATGGTTTAGGATTTCTATGACAGAAAAGTAAAAAATCAAAGGCTGATTTTTGGGAAATAATAACAAGATTAGCTTGTAAATATTTGTCACATAAACCAGTGGTTGGTCTCATGAATTTTCCTGTTCTAATTAATCTACGAATCTGTTCAGTTGTTCTATTTTCTAAGTTCTCCACTGATGATTCCTCTTTTAAATATTGGTTCCTATTCTCACAATAACAACTGTTGAGAAACTTGTCTGCTATCAATATCGAAAATGTTTGCTATAAATGTATTTAAACTGTATCCCATTGCCATTTTTCTCTGTTTTTATTAAATTTAATTTTAGCAATTTCTGTCGGAGGATTAAGGCGATCGCCATTTTCTATAAATTCTATTTTCCCAGTTACTCCATTAATTATTTTCTGATTTCTCTTCAAAAAAATATCCATCTTTTCTGATAAATCTTGATGATTATTAATTGAGTATTTTTCTAAAGTTCTAAAAACAGTTAATACAGCATCAAAAGCAGTCGCACTTCTCCAAGTTAAGTTATTATCTCCCCATAGTTTTCTTCCAAGACTACAAAAGTTTGTTGACATATTATTATTACTATTAATTCCATTATTGCTACTATTAAAATGCCAAGGTATACAAGCAATAATATTCATATTTTCGTGAGTAATTAACTCTAGCTGCTTAAGTTCATCAACCCAATAAATAACATTTTCTTGGTAAAAAGTTGCTGATCCTGCAATCAAGCAATTACTCACATTTAGTCTACTAATAAACCCCGTATTATTAAGTGAATTTGGTTCAATTCCACCATCAGGAATTATAAATATAATATCAACATTTTTATCTATTATTTGAGTTAAATATGAACGTATTTTGTGACGATTTCCACCTAAATTACTATAATCACCTAAGTGGTTAAATAGACTTTTATTTTGTTTTAAACAAGTTTTAATTGTCTTTTGATAAGATGAACTATAACTACTATTTTGATTATAAATAATAGAAGTATTTTGATACTTATTATCTGTAGATATTTCAGTTAAATAATTAACTAATTTTTGACCAGCAATCATATCTTTAGTGTTTAATCTATAAAAAACCCATTTTTCTCCTTCTGATAAATCAGAAAGCTCATTAGATGTACTACTAAAATTAAGCAATACCATACCATGCTTTGAATAGATAGGAATTGCTTTTTTTGTCATTTCTGATGAATAATGACCTAAAACAGCAATAATATTTAATTCTGAGCATAATTCACATAATTTTTCTGCTATTTTATTAGTAGAAAAATGTATATTATTAGGTTCATTAACAATAAGAATTTTAATCACTATTTTTTGAGTATTTTGATTGATACTAAAAAATTGTTGCTGCAATTCCTCTATATATTCTAAGTTTGATAAATGTTGATATATAGAATAATTAATAAGAGATTGAATTTGAGCAATACCTCTTAAAATTTCACTAGCAACTTTACCTTGATTATGATGAAAAGGTACAACTATGGCTAAAGTATAAATCTTAACTTCTTCTTCTTCCAAGGTATTTTTATATTGCTCAATCAAGCAATTATTTAAGTAAATTAAAGTTTCTGGATTACCTACGCTATAACGTTCTTTTTCTTTTTTCCAAGCTGATAAAAACAAGCGATATGCTTTATAAAATAAACCCATTTTATAAGCTTCTATCCCTTCAATTTGATTCTGAACAATATCTTTTTCTTGCGAAAAGATAAATAATTGATTACCCAAACTACTTTGAAAGTTATCATCATTTAGTTGAAGGGGTGGATTAAGTCGATAATTGTTACTAGGATCAAGTAAAAAATTTAATATTCTAGTCCAATTTCCAGCAATTTCTGCTTGTTCAACTCTCATTAATTGTGCTATTCTTGGGTAAATGTATTTGTTTAAGCGATCTCGAATCCCTTGTGCTGTGATATTCTGTTGTTCTGCAATCTCATTATTAATACATCCTAACAAGAATAAAGCAATAATATTTTCATCATGTTCTTGAATTTTTCCATTTCCTGGCTCCTGTAGAATATCATCTATAAATTTATCAATATCAGCTTTCAACCTTTCAATAATTTGCTGTTTAATTATTCTATCCATTGATTACCTCGGTTTTCTCATTACGATAATTCAATTCAATGGTAATTAAACTTATTAATTAGGGAAACAATGATTATAGAAAAATTTTATATAACTATAAAACTTACATTCTGTCAAACCAGAAGACTTCTTTTAAAAGTCTAGAATGGCTTGTTAATTTTTATTGATAAATTAATTATTTCTAATACCAATTAATCCCTTTCATTGTATTTTCAAGTTCTTCAATCAAATTATCTAAATTAATTTGTTTCTCTTCAAAACAAACAGGAGGAAAAGGATCGCATTGATAATAAATTAATTTAATTTGACCTTTATTAACAGCAATGATAGCCACTTCTTCCTGAAAGTTATAATTATCAATAATCCCTAAAATCTCCTGTATTTTACCTTCAACTTTTTTATTTAATTCCTCAAGAGATTGCCGGGAACAACGAATAAAATGGGGCTCAGGTTCCAAATCAATTCCTAAGACATCTTTTTCTTCTTCCCACTCATTTTTTAAACCCCAAGCCAACGCCCCTAAATTCTGTTTATTTTCATCAACAAACCGATCCAATTGATATCGCCATTGATTTTCTAAATTATCTGGAAGAGAATCACCGAATTGTATCATTAATCACCTCAAATTCAAGTATCTAGACAACAATAAACGTTACTGGTTAAGTTAAGCAGAGGAGCGGAGGAGCATGGGAGCCAGGGAGTAGAAATAGGTTGATGCAATTCTTTCTATAACTTTAGATACTTCATTCTATTTACTTTCGATTACTGAGGATTGAATCAAAGTTTTGTTTTGTAGGGGCTTAATAATATTAAGCCCTTAGAAAATCAAATTAACGGCCAGGAATAGTATATTTAAAGTCCGTTGAACCGGTATAACTCGACTCTTGTGCCAGAGTTTCAGGAAGTTGTGTGCCCGATAATTTTTCTCCATTAATTACCCAAGTAGGATAGGATTGAATTTCAGCAGCAATACAAGCGTCAGTTTGAGGGTTTTTTCCTCTAGGATCGCATTCGATATAAGAAACTTTCTCAAATGCTTCTTGACCAAAGACTTGTTTTTGGTTGAAACAATGATTACACCAAAAAGCCCCGTACATTTTCGCATCCACTGAGGTTAAATGTTCAGCTAACTCTATTTCCGAACGACCGGACTCCGTTGTGATTTCCCAGCCGTAGGGAGCTTGGGGTTGTACAGCAGGGGGTTCAACGGGAATACGTCCATCGGCAGTGGGTTGATTAATAGGAGCATAAATTGCTAAGGTTCCCACCAAAGTTATCATGGCCACCACAATCGGTATAAAAAAGAGTTGGCCAACTTCTTCCCAGTATCGCCCAAAAATACTCAGCCCCATTAAGCCGAGGGAAAAGAGAGCCGAACCGATACAGTAGTAACAAAGGGATTGTAACTCAGTAGCTAAAATGTACATTAAATAGCCACTGAATATTGCCATAGAGGTTCCTCCAGCCAAAAGAAACAACCAAGTCCATTCGTCTAGTTGTTTTCTAAAGGTTTTTTTACCTTCTGGTTTGATCAGTAAAGGACCTAAAGAAGCAACAGACATACTACCATAGGCTAGGAAGCCAAATAAGCTTAAGGGTAAACCAAAAACAATGGCATAGGGACTATCCAAAACACTCTTGCAGCCAGCTTCGAGGGCTTCTCCACTCCCCGCACCACAAGCCACGTCTCCCCCTGTTAGTTTAGCAATAGTCAAATACGCCGTTAAAACAGCCCCGGCAATGGCGATTGCCCCAATAATCGGACGGGACCAACGATAAATCCAAGGAACCGAACGTCTGCTACGAATCATAATTGTTCTTTAATTTAGTTATCAATTATTTCTGATTTTAGCAACGGCTTAGGATCTCAGTCTTATAGGTTGCTGAGATTTTGATTTTTCTTTAGATAGGCTAACTTCTTTGGCAGCCTCCACAAATTGAGCTACACGAATGGGATCAACAGTTTCATTGATTTTTCCGTGACGTTTCAGGGAACTGGCTACAATCACCCCATCAGCCGCTTGCATCAATGTTCCAATATTATCCCAATCTGCCCCACTCCCGATAAACACAGGGGTTCCCTGGGCGGCGTTAACAGCTAATTCTAGGTCTTCAAGACTGGGAGGGCTACCGGTTGCCCAACCCGAAAGAATTACTCCGTCAGCTAGTCCCCTTTGGATGGTATCGTGTACTGCTGTGGTTAAATTGGGGGTTCCCAAGGGGCGAGCGTGTTTAACCAAAACATCCGCTAAAATGGCTACATCAGCCCCTAAACCTCGACGGTATCTTAAAAGTTCGTGGGCGTTCCCTTCAATGAGTCCCTGATCAGTTGCCATAATGCCCGTTAAGACGTTGACTCGGATAAATTGGGCGTTGATCGTAGAAGCAATAGCCATGGCCCCTATTGCGTCATTACGTAGCAGGTTTATGCCCACAGGAACCACTACCAAATTTTTAATGCGATCCACAATCAAGGTCATGGCACTGATCACTACTGGATCAACCCTTTCTTTGGTAAACGGGGCATCAAAAAAGTTTTCGACGATAATGCCATCCACCCCTCCTGCGGCCAGGGCGGTGGCTTCTTGTTCGGCCCGTTCAATCACTGCAGTCAAACTGCCTCCCCAACGTGGAGACGTGGGTAAGGGTAACAGATGAACGACCCCGATGACTGGGTTTGTCCTGTTGAATATTGAAATCAAGTCCACGCTTATCTACCTAACGGTCGACTACGGTTGCTACCGTCTCATATTTAGTTCCAATTACAGATTGTATCTTATTGAGGCAACCGATGGGAGATGTGGGAAGTGTGGGAGGAAACAGCAGAAAACGATTAAAGAGGGCCTACTTCTTTTGTTTGAATAGAGAATAACTACCACTGATAGCCGCAAACGCCAACAAACTAGCCAAAGAAGCAGGTTCAGGAACAGAAGTAGCTACAATTTGACCTCTAATGATACCGCCAGGATCATTCACAGAGTGAAGGTTAATATAAAAATCCGTGTCTTCCCCGGATGCAGTGGCTAGTAATCCAGGGACAACTGTAGCTAAAGGCACAGCAGAGGGATCATCTGAGTCCCAAACCCCTGAGATGGTGGTTGATTCATCTAGAGGATTGAAGGTAACAACCCGATCATCTAAGTCTTGATCTGGTTGAAAAATACCAAAAACAACCCCTCCATTTTGTCCACGGGGGGCTTGATGGATATGAAGTGCAGTAGCAACATCTAAGGGATTAGAGGGGCTGGGTACAGGAGATAAACTGCTAAAATCAATACCAAAGATGGTAATACTTTGACATCTCCTTTGGTTGAAACACAAAGGATTCTAAGCGGATGTTGTGAAGGTGGTTAAAAACACACCTTCACAACGCTTACGATATAATTTATTTAAGTTTTTATAC
>JAAUYJ010140080.1_pt1 | contig 14900 bp, 23 predicted proteins | sample 7278031 | NCBI WGS metagenome assembly JAAUYJ01 (sample SAMN14350222, study PRJNA611818) | marine sediment metagenome | isolation source: surface marine sediment (1.8m) | place: French Polynesia: Moorea | collected 2018-08 | reverse complement strand
TGAGATGCCTGTGCGGCCAATCTGCGCCGCTGGGTTGGCTGAAACATCTACCTTCTCGGCAGTCCATTGCCCTAAAAGCATGCCATTGCAGTATACAGTTGCGGTGTTGTCGATGCGAAGCACACGTACAGTATAATCTGTATCAACTTCGGCACTTCTTAGGTCTACTGTATTGTAGGCCCCTGAACCTGCGAGCAAGCTACGGATTAAAACCAATTTCCCGTCAACCACATAAAGACCGATGCGGCTTTGGCTTCCTTCACGTAAGGCCTGCCATAGACGACGCGAGGTTGTTACGTTAACACCAGTCCGAAAGCTGTACGTGCAGTCAAAATCTTCTGAAAGAAGATGCGCACCTACAGCACTCGGCAAGTTTAATACCTGCGTTGACTCGGAGAATCTCAAAGCTGGCACATTGCCTACCTTCAGCGGATATCCTTTGCTTGCCAGGGCTTCAGTGCCATGCACTTTGCAAATCTGCTGCTGAAGTAGATCCGGACGGCCAATGCGTTTTTTGCGTGCATGCTCAAGCTGTGCGAGATATCCACCGCGCTTGTGAAATTGTTTGTTCGAGAGATTACGCATTGCGCTTTCCTTTCGGAGGGTACTGAACGAGCAGGTAGACCACTGCGGCCACAAAGCCGAGGAGCATCACTCCGGCTACCAGAATGCCGTATTTCGGGATGAAGTGGCCCATGCAACCGAGCGCGATGCTGGATGCGATACTGACCACCCCCCAGAGCTTTCTGACATAGCTGGTGAACAGGATCGCGATACCGGCAACCAACAGTGCTACTGCTGAATAGTGATAAATCTTAACATTGTCAAAAGCGGCCATAACGGCCATGTAGTCGCGCTGTGTACCGAAAGAGATAATAATGGTGCCGTCTGGAGTGATCTCAAACGTGGTAGGCGATTCGGAGGCCTGTGGCTGGTTAAGTGTCATCTCTTTCTCGCCACACTTATAAGCAAACTGACCGGCTGACGGCTCCTTCTGGAAGACCGCACAACCGGCCAGAATGACCGTGGCTAAGAGAGTGATCATCGCTTTCATCGCATTACTTATCCTTCTTGATTTCTGCGAGGAGTTTTTTGCGCTCAAGGCAGAACTTCCAAAGATGAGTCACGATCAGGATCAGCGAGAGTAACAGGCCGACGAGTGAGGCAAGTTTGCCAATGTCGGCAGGTATGCACCCGAAACGAGTCACAACGTCAGACGCGACCGTTCCGGCTGATACCGCAACCCCGGTTGTTGGCTTCATGGCAGCAGCTTTAATTGCCCCCTGTACTGCTGTCATGGTATTAGTCATCTGCTTCAATCTCATCTTCTGCTTCAGCTTCACGCTTCGCTTTGACCATCATTCGGAGTTCATGGAGGGTTGGGACTTTCTCAGCCCGTTCGTTGATCATCTGACGCAGTACTTCGGTCTCTTCTTCCAACTGCTTCTTCAGATCTGCAATCAGCTTGCGCTGTGCATCGAGTTCGTCTACCGGCTCGTCTTCTTCGTCTTCCGGATCTTCTTCAACTACGGTTTCGGTAGCCTGGGCAACACTTGGAGCTTCCTGTACCACCTGATCACCTCCGCTGGCATTGACAGTTTCAGTGCTAGGGGTTTCGGTTTGATTTCCGGTCTCCGTCGTTGGTACAGTTGTAGGCTTTTCACCGGCCAGAGCCGCATCGATCACGCTCTTCTCAAGCGCCTTGATCGCCATCGCGTTGTCAACTCGACTTGCACGGGCCACAGTCTTCCCATTGACTGCATGAGTGATTCCGAGGAAGGTGGCGGCTTCTTTGATGTCGTCAGCATCGATGTCCAGAATCTTCTTCTTGAGGTCGGCTTCTGGGCAATTGTAGATCTCTGAAATTACACGTTTCACTTTGGTTCCTCCGCTTCTGGTTGAGGGTGCCCGCCTGCCACCGAGGGAAAGAGACAGTGGACAGGCGGGGCTTAGTTCATTGGGAGTTAGCCAAATTCGAATTACGCCTTGGACTTCAGGAACGCCATCGGGATGCGCTTACGGTCGTATACACGAGTCCAGTTAGCGGCATCAGTCAGTTCCGCCCAAGTCGGACTGGAGCCGTTCGCGGCCAAAGTGCCGTTGTATTTGTAGCCCACAGGATGCACGGCCAGCTCAACACGGCTGTAGATGGTTTCCTGACCACCACCGTTACCGGCGTCTTCATCGCGAGTAACCGCAGTCGGAACCTTCGGAGAACCGTGGCCAATAGCAAAGCAGTTGTTGCCGTACAGCACGGACGTGAAGATCGGATCACCTGCATTCGGATCTACCGGAAGGGAGTCATCCATCACAACGCGGCGGTTTTTGTAAGTGGCAATCTGGCCTTTACCTTCGCTGTCCGGAATGTAAACGATCTGGTCGTTTTCGAGCAGGGTGGCCATAACCAGCGAGTGAACGCCGATCGAGCTCAGTTCGCCCATGCGGTCGCCCATGGTGACCATGGCCTGAATGAAGCCTGTGCCGGTAAACTTACCATCACCAGTGCCGGTGATATCTTCCACCATATCGCCACCGTTATTAGCGATGTTATCGGCAATGAGGCCTGCGGAAGACTTCAGCATGATGTTCTGGCGCTGTGTCAGCCAGAATTTTGCCAGCTGAGTCTGGACAGCACCGAGCGGATCAGAGCCGTAGAGAGCAGCAGACAGGTCCATGCTGGACCAAGATTCGTTTCGGGACTGACGGATCAGAGTTTCAGCCAGGCCGGAGAGTTTCTGCGGCGTGGATTTGTCAGTCGGATCGTCATTGGAAACGTTGGATTCGTCTTCGCCCAGAGCTTTCAGGAAGCGCTTGGAGAAGGTTTTGCCGCCAACGGGACCGTTAAGGAACGCATTGATTTCCGGATCAATGAAAGCGATGCCGGACTGAATCCATGCATCGAGAGTGATAGACGTCTGGATCATGCCAGCATTGAACAGCTCAGGCGAGACAATCAGATCAGTAAGACGTGTCATGGTTTTAACCTCCTTGGTTCTTTGCTGAGGTCAGCGACTCCAGCGGTTAGTTTTCGTAACAGCCTCGTCGCCCATGGCACCCGAGCTTGTAAGTGGAGCGGGTGGCAGGGATCGAACCTGCGCGGAAGTGGTTGGAAACCACTTGCTCTACCAACTGAGCTACACCAGCATTTTCACCGACACATTGCCCTGTGAACGCAAAAACAGATCGCACACTTGTGTACGACCTGTCAAACGGAAAAGTAACACAATGTGTTACATTAGATGCCGAGGCTTACACCTGCTGCCTCTGCCAGAGATTTGGCACGGCTTGGATCTTCAACGTAGATTTTGTTCTGTTCAGTCACGTTCCAGCTTTCTTCCTTCCAAGGGTTTGCCCCTTTCTGCTGGTGCTTCTTATTGCCACGGGAACGGCCACCAGTGCTTTCTGCTTCCCAGTGCGGCATTGCATCCAGCTTCTTCTCAAGCCACTGTGCAGGCGTCAATCCAGCACCGAGTGAGCAGGTCGCTTTGGTTACCGGCTGGCCGGCTTCGTTCAGCTCCAGATCTGCGGCCGCGTGCATCTTCACGTCAACCATGGCCGAATCTGCCACAGAGCCGGTAGCCTGGGCGGCATTAACTGCAGCAATCTCGATCTTAGCACGGTTGCTTTCAGTGCGCAGAGTGCCAAGCTCACTGGTCAGCTGTTCGGTCTTCTGGTTCGCAGCTGTCAAATCGCGGGTGAGGTTCTTGGTACGCACTTCGACCATCGCCTCTACCTGAGCATCCGTATCGCCGCCAGTGACTTTCAGGCGGGCATTCTCTTCCTGCAGGGCTGAGATGGTTTCCGGTGTATGATCTCCGAACTTAGCAATCACGCCTTTGTAGCGGGCAACGTCATCACGGGCCGCTGTCAGCGAGGTCTGCATTGTGGTAAACTCTGCTTCAGGCTTTGCACCATCAACCTGCAGAACCCACTTACCATCGACCTCCTTGTAGTAGCTTTTCAGTGCTTCAGGGATCTCGGCTTCGGTATTGTATACGAACTTCAACATGTCTCTTTCTCCTTTGTTTGGTTAAATTCCTGCGCGTCTGAATGCCGCGCTTTCGATCTTGCGTAACTGGTCTAGCGTGTATCTCTGGTTGTTGTGGTCGACAAAGCTACTCAGGCTCAAACCGCCTTTCTTGAACAACTGGTACCGCGTTGGCCCTAGCACTTCTTTCTGGAACCAAGCAGGCTGACGCTTCAGCCATGTCTGATAGCTGGTCTTTGCTCCTGTTCGGCCAATGTTCGCCTTTTTCCATGCCTCACGCTGTCTGGCAATTGCCTGATTGCGTTGCTTTACGCTCCAGGCTTTCCACTTGTCATTACCGGCCTTTTCGTGAGCTTCCTTCCGGAACCGCTTTTCGCGCTCTTTGCGGGTGTCGCTATCTCTGACGAATGGTCGATCACCGATCTGTCCATCTTCAGCCATCGCGTTAGTGACGGGGACTCTAAGCGAACGGCAATTCGGGTGTAGGGGAGGGACTGGCCCCTCTCCGACCTTGAATCGCTGACCATCAAGCGCGGCACATTCAGACGACGTGCGCCCGTCGAGAGTCGCCTGAAAGATCTCGTAGGCAATGAGCCTGCTATTTGCATCGTAAAACTCCTGTTGGGCCTGATTGCTCACGCCATTGGTTATCGTTCTGGAGATCGTGTTCGCTTGGCTGGTGGTCATGTGCTTCATGATCCCATCGGTGAACTTGGACTCGCGGGTACCACGGATCGCACGGACGATTTCATTCTGGCTATCACCGTTGGCAATGCCGATCCGCACCCGGGCCATGATCTTGTTTAGCTGACCCTGCTTTGATCCATCAAACCAGTCCTGAATCGGATATCCAGAATACGGCGTGGTGGCCGTCAGGCGGTTCAGGGCCGATGCTGATGGTTTGGTAAGGGCTGATATCTGGGAAGCCGGTAGCGAGGCCGATACGACCTTTGACGCGGTATCTACCTCGTGTTTGATTAGCTCGTCCAGATCCTTCACGTACCAGTCGCGGGCCTCGTCGTAGGTTCCTCCTAGAGACTTGGCCAGATCAGTCTGCAATCTGCCAAGGGCGGCCACCTGCTTACGGCTGAAGGCTCCCATTTGCAGGATATCCTCCAGATGATCACGGATGATAGCACCACGCAGGCGATTGCCTTTGTTCAGCATCTTGGCGATCTGAGCCGACTGCTCGGCCGACAATCGCTGTAGATAGATGCGATGTCGGACAAGCAGGTCTAAGATGTCATCGTATTGTTTCATGCGTCACATTTTCCGTTTTTCTATTCCGTGTCAGTCTCTTCTTCCTCGTCCTCCTCGATGGGCTCCTCGTCCTCATCGTCGAAGGTTGAGCTGGTCGGCTCCGGAGGTGCGAAATCAAGTAGCTCTTCCATGATCTTCTCTTTCTCGGTTTCCCAATCGAGTGATGTGTAGCCGCGATCCTTCATCCAACCGTGAATAGATTCGTATGCGATCGGCGCACCCTGCATCTTGGCACCCATCAGGCTGGAGAGGTCTGCGGCAGTCAGGTTGTCCTCGATGAAGTCCATATTTGGATCCACTACGACCTCTGAGAAGTTTGCTCCGGACCATTCGCAAATGATCTCCAGCATCTTGAGCATTGCGGCCTTGCCGGTCGCTACGATGGTCTTCACGCTGGCTGTCTTGCTCGACATGCGGTTCTCAAGAGCGTTGCCGGATTCCGGTCCCATTTCGACAAATGACACACCTCGGCGGGTTGCCTCGTTTTTCAGGTCGGTAACAGCAGTGCGAGCCGCGTCCAGAGCATTGCCAGCAATCTCAGCATAGCCGAACTTTGCGTCTTTATTGTCGCTGTACAGACATGAGTACGATCCGATCACGGCATTCTTGATTTGATCTTCCTGCACACCTGTGGCCGTTAGCGTGGCCTGGCTACCAAAGAACAGGCCGGAACGGTAATCCGCATCTTGCCGATATGTGGCCAACGCCAGATTGGCAATTGAAAGCAGCGGAGGCTTGGAAACTGAGGTCGTCGTATCGCGGCTGTTGGCAAACACGAACGGAATGCGGTCCAGCGTCTTATTGCCGATCGCAGGGCGAACGATGTCGAAATCGTCTTCATCCGGTGTTTCCGTGATCTGTCCAATGTTGTCGGTCGTGTACTGGCCATAACCCTGATCGTCCAGAAACAGCACGAGATAGCTTTCGGACTCTTCCCATGTTCCATTCTCGAACGACATGCCGGATTCGTTGAGCACAACAAACGTCAGCACTTCCTCTCCGTCGATGAACGCAGAGTTCCAGTTCTCAATCGATTCCGCGCAGTACACGCTGACGTATGGCAGATCACTCGCCTTGGAGCCTTCTTTCACATCTGCAAGCATGCCCATGCGGCCTTTTTCGATCTGCTGGCGGTTCATGTACCGGATCAGCGTATGGATGTTGTAGCCGTCCGGAGTCATCTGCTTCTCGTATTCCTCAAGTTTGGCAGGCAGTTCGATCGTGGCCTCTTTCGAGTGCATCAGGCCGAGGATGGCTTCTGCTGTTTCCTCTGGGAAATTCGTGTAAACGGCCCGCTTTTTGTAGGCGTCATACACTGCGATCTTATCGGCATTTTCAAGTTTCAGCATGCCGTCAGTCATCGGCAGATACGTCTCTCCGGCCTCCTTGACGGTCTTTTCGCCTTCGATAGTGTCTGACATCTGCTTCCAGTAGCCAACATTTGCCGTGTATTCTGGGTGTACGTGTGCTGCATCTTGGTTGTTCATTAGTGTGTTCCTCCTAACGTTACTGATCCTGCCACCTCTGGGCTGATGAAGAACTCCTCAACAGCATCGAACATTGGGTCGCACTGGTCATCGTGCGCATGGCTGTCGTTGGCAGTGAACGAAACCACTTCTTTCTCGAAATCTCCGGCAAACTCCACTCGCGGGGGCGGAAACATGACCATTCCGGACTGAATGTACGGAGCTGATGACATGGCCCGCGTGGTCTTGTCCCTGTGTCTTGGCTTGGCAAACAGCGGTACCGTTACCTGTTTGCGCATGGTCTGAATGAATCCGATCGCAATGGCTGCCTCTTCAACTTTCCAGGCTTTGATTGACGGATACTCAGTCTTCCACCTGTTGAGCACGCGGGTAGCAGTTGCTACGAGTTCAGGTGATTCCCACTTGCCGCGAATCTGGTCAATCAGGTAGATTTTGCATTCAAACAGGCCCCACAGCTGGAATACGGAATAGTCGTTCTCTTCGCCCTTTTTGCCTGCGGTATCGGTAAAAATGATAAGCTTCTCGAAGTGAGGCGGCAGTGCTTCCCATCTGCGGAACCACTTCTTCTTGAAGATGCCGCCGCCGAGCGGGGTAGGTGCCTGCTGATACTGGCCGGTGTACGTGTACTCGTCTTCGTCACGCATGGCGATGAGCATTTCCACCGTGTGCATTTCAGGCCAAAGAGCTTCGCATCGGATCACATTGCCCTTGTCGTCGCGTATCTCGATCAGGGCAGGCAGGCAAAGCAGTTCGAACTTGAACTCTTTCGATTTGAGCAGCATGGCCGTGTAATCGTCTTCGTGCAATCTCTGCATGATGCAGATCACGGGAGTACTGCTCGGGCTGTTACGGCGCGATTTAACGGTCGAGTTCCACTTGCGGTTAACCTTCTTACGTTCGGTATCCGAGTAAGCATCCTCGGGTTTCAGCGGATCATCGATCAGGATAGCGCCATAGAACCGGTAGTTTCCGGTCTCTGTACAGGTCTCGTCCTGTGCACCAGCACCGAAGCCTGTTATCTGGCCACCTGATGCCCTGGCACGAAACTCGCCGCCGCTTTTCGTCTCCCATTGCTTGGATGAGGACTTTGAGCGGTTCAGGGCAGAGTCAGGGAAGAGCTGTTCGTACTGGGGGGTGCGCATAGTCTCTCTTACGCTGTCAGAATTGTCGCAGGCGAGGTCATCGGAATACGAGAGGTGCAGGAAGTTGCAGTCAGGATTCTTGGCATACGCCCAAGATGTGAACAGTTTAACGACCAGTTCGGTCTTAGAATAGCGGGGCGGAACGTTGATGATCTGATACGTCACGCGCCCATAGAAGATATCCATAAGCGCGTTCACGATGTCGAAGTGATGCCGGTTCCACCGGAAGACTTTCCGCTCCGACCACCAGAAGAACGCATCCACATGAGCACAGAAGTTTCCTAGCAGAACAGTGCGCAATGCCTCTGTGCCTACCTCTGTCGTTAGATACTCTGAGAACTCTCGCGGGTGCATGTCTGGTCATCATTTCCGTTTCTTTTTGGACTTTTGTCGCTGTTTCTTGCGCTGGTTGCGCGTCTGGCGATCGGTGACCATCATCATCGGATCACATTTAGCCTTCTGACGGACTTCTCTTTGAGCATGCTTCATGAAGTGCTTGCGCTTTGAGCGAGGCATGTCCTCGATGACCTTGAGCAGGAAAGGCACGCCATTGACGTAAATGCCCCACTGGCCGGTATTGTACTGAAAGCGCACAGCTTCGTCGCCAAAGTCGCCTGTGCGGGCTTCTTCCTCTCCGGAGATGATGCGCATCTCCTCGAATTTCTCGCGTGTTACGCCGATGGTCTGCATATCCATTACGCACCACCTTTCAGCGCTGATTCCCAGCACTCAACACGTTCGCTGGTAACGCAGGTGGTTTGATCTTCGCCGTTCTGGAAGCAGCTGACAGCATCACCCAGGGCCTTTTCGAGAGCGGCGATTCGCTGGTCCTTCGGTCCTTCACCGTTCTCAATTGCTGAGTGAAGCATGCTTACGATGCCCGCCGTCGTCATGACCAGGTGCTTATTTCCGTAGGCATCCACCATCTGCAGGTCAACGGTTGGCTTTCCGCTGACAGTGCCTTTGTCAACGATCAGAGCATTCTCAATGCGTACCATGTTCCAGTTTTCGTTGTATTTCGGCGCGTCTTCTGGCTTTGCGAATCGTTTAACTGTTACCGAGTCTGTTACCATTTCTTTCCCTTTCCGGCCTATACGGCCTTGTCATCAATTCCGTGATACTTCTGCAAAAGTCCTTCAGTCTCAGCGGCCACCGCCTTGGCATACTCTTCAGGGCTGGCCTTCTCTTTGGGCGACATGCTGCCGTCTGACGATCGGTTATCTACAATCTGCGTCTTGGCATAGCCGCGCTTCTTCTGCTTCGTTGTCAGGTAGAACTCAATGGCCCTCAAATCACCTTCTTTGACATGCTTTGCCAGCTGAGACTCTGCTACATCGCCTAGTAGTTCATCCTCACTTTCGATCCAATCCCTTACATCCTGTAGCTCATCGCGATAGGTGTGGACGGTCTGGCGCGAACAGTTCAGACGTTTGGCAATCACAGATAAGAACCCGCCTGATCCTTCCACGGCCTTCTTAAATCTGGCCTTGGTGAACTTTCGGTTCTTCCATTTATTGATTTCTGTTTTTGCAGCCATCGTTCGCGCGCGTGTGAGTGTCCAAAGTGTCAAAAGTTATTCAGCTTCAGCGGCCAGATGATCCGGATCAGAGGCGCATACTCATGGCTCATGTCCCAATTGAGCGTTGCGCTGATGATTTCGGCATTTGTGCAGGTGTGAGCAAACGGCTCTTTGCGGATGATGCCTGCCAGTACTGCTGAGTACAGGCTGACATCGTTCGAATGCACCTTGAAGCCGGAAGCCGCGGCCAGGCGATCGCATGTAAAGTTGCCGGAGCAACCGACAGTCACATCTGTGTATTTGCCCTTTGCCAGTTCCAATGCCCGCTGAACTGCGTTGTGGTCTTCGGTGTAAATCGGCGGATAGGTGTTAATTCGCGTTGAGTGATTACCCTGCCAGCGGCCATATTCTCCGTTTTTGACGAGACAGCCCTCATCCCACTCAAGGTTGAAGTACCCGTCAATCGCGGCCATCGCTTTGTTGATCTTCTTCGCTTCCATCAAAACAACTCCGTTTGCGTTACTTTCGGGCCTTTCCGGACGGTCATGCCAAACTCAGAGCATTCGTATCCGGCCTTGGTGAACCATTCGGCAACGAGCTTACGGTGGCACTCGTTCCAATCTTTCTCGTAGCAGCAGAGGGCAACCATCTCGTGACGCGGGTTGCGCTTTGAGATCTCCGCGTACATCGTGTGCGGGTTGCGCTTTGCAAGGATCTCTTTGAACCTGCGGTCGTACTCTTCGCCGACTGGCAGTTTGATCATGTCGCCGGTCGGTGCAAGGCTCGTGCACCATCCCTCGAGGTCCTTTGCCCACTTCGGATTGAAACGCGCAATGCTGACGACTGCGACACCCGCGGCCTTCAGTTGCTTATACTTTCCGAAATGTGAGACATACAGTTTGATGGCTTTCCCTTCCATGGCTGTTCTCCTTCGTTTAGTTTTTCTGGTCGTTTAACTCAAGATAAAAGTAACACAATGTGTTACAAAAAGCACGTGTTTAATACCCGTATGCGTTGATGATTTCCCGCGCCTCTACGGCTCGAACGCGGTATTTTTGACCAAATTCGCCGTCTGGCATGTCAGCGAGCTCTACGCGCAAGTGATCTGCAAAATCGGCATGGTTGATTCCGTAGGATGCTTTGAACTTGGACTTCGGTACGCCGCCGTCCCAATCCCTGAACATCTCGGCTGGAGTGGACTCTCTGGCAGACTTTCCTTCCTGCAGTGGGGTAGGGGTCTCTTTAGCCTGTCTCCGGACGTAGCCGCGCAAATAGCCGATCGGATTCTTTGGCGCTTCCAGCATGTTCGCAGTGTCGGCTACGAACTGGTTCACCAGTATCGTGCGATCACCTTGGCAGAGGGCCAGCTCTTGAGCGATGTGCTCAGGCACCAGTGAGGAAAATTCCTGTCTGGCCATAATGATCGATACGCAGTCATCAGTATACCCGCCAACACGCCCGCGTATGCTCTCTCTCAGTATCTTCTTATCTTCTTCTCTTCTTACTTCGTTGTTGATTGCGTGTTGATTGCGTGTTGATTGCGTGTTGCTCTCCGTGTTGCTTTGCGTGTTGGTGCTGGACTCCTGACCTTGATATTCCTCCCAGTTTGAAAGGGTGATAATCAAAAATCTGCTTGTTGCTCTGCTTGTTATTTCCCGTGTTGATTTTAGCTTGTTTAGCGAAGTGCGCACCATTTGCACTGTTAAACCGGTCCTCTCGGCTAGGGTACCTAATGCCACGGCCAATTGACCGGCCTCTATCGTGTATCCCTTGAACCGGCCAGGCTCGTGATTGGCGTTCAGAAGCAGATCCAGAAAGACATCTTTCGTGTTCTGATCCTTGTACCATTCCCACTTCTTGAAAGCTCGATACAGCTTCACGTAGCCGTTAAGCATGGCTCAATCCTCCTGAGTCTCTGAATCCAATAAAGCGGCCACCGACCTCTGCCAAGTCGTTCAGCAAGCTACGCATGCTCTCTCTGGCGGCATCGAGACTAACTCCCGTTTTCGACGCAAGGTCGGCGGCGTGTAAATCCACCAATAATTCAACGTTCTCCACTAAAGCACCTACTTCCCTTGATTTATTAATCCTGTAACACACAGCAACACACGTGTGCACAAAAAAAGGCCACTAATTACCGTCTCGCATGAGGCCGTTTTCGATCAGCCATGTGTTGATATGACTGACGGACTGTTCGGCGCTATACGCCACACTACCGCCGTATTCGACCAGCATGCGCTGTGGTTCAGAAGACCACTTCCCGTTGTTCCGTTTCAGCTCCAGCTCAAAGAATAAACCTTCATTGTGCAGGATCAGCAGATCCAGAATCAGCGGGTTCTCTTTACACTTATGCAGGTGGACGTACCAACCGGCCCTCGGTTTGCCGGCTTTGATGGCCTTCGGCGTTCTGGGCTGAAACCCGAGATACTGAAGATACCGTTCCACTTTTTCCTGAATCTCAGCTTCGCTGGCATTCCTGGCATGCTCGATCTGCTCGGCCACGGTCTTGACCTTGAATCTGGCCTTGTCCTCATCGGACATGCATCTAACGATGTTCTCTGGGAGAACTGTGCTGCTTAAAGTCATTACTCTGCCTCCTTAAATTTCTCGCACGCCGGAAGACGCGCTCTGACCTTCTTGATTCCGAACTGGGTCTTATTACAGGGAGTCTCCTTGCAGTAGATCCAATCGTCCCGATAGTAGTGCGGCCTGTCGATGTTGGCGCATAGGCCGCAAACCTGACCGGCACCGGCGTGTACCTTGGCCGCAGTTTATTTCCGGCGCGGCTGTCCCGTTCTGTTGGAATTACCACTCCGCATCAATAAAGGCATGATCTTCATCCACGTAAATTTTCCCGCACAACCCGCAATCATCAGCCACACACATCACCGCATCATCATCGCGATAGTACCCAAGCTCAACTTCAGCATCAGGCAAATCAGTTTCAACGTACACCGGAGATCCACACGCCGGACACGTCATCGCGTGTTCTTCCGGATATTTAACAGGTCTCTTTTTCATCGTTCACCCTTCGATTGACTTTTCCCAAATTTCGCTATGCACCTCTGCAATGATTTCTGGATTCCCGTCCATCTCATCCGCAACACAAACCCTTAAATGGCGACTGAGCGCAGTTTCTACAGCTCGTTCAACCAATTCTTTGTCGGTACATTCTCCAGTTGGCTCGATTGGTTTCTTTTCGTCCGCTACATCAAACACAACCTCGCACGTCACCTCGCACGTCACTTCAAACACCTTTTTAGCCATCGTCTTTCTCCTTCGTTTAATAAAATTCAAACCAGTTCATTCACCCTATCGCGACAACGCGCCGGGATTCGATCAACATCAACCCCGCTCAGGGTGATGAAAGTCGTTAAAACGGGATATCGTCTTCGTACTCATCGAAATCATCCGGTACCATATCGTCCGGAGGCGGCTCCTCTGCTTGTTCTCCGCGCTTGCTGACTGCAACCATCTTCCAGACTTGGAGGTTATTGAACCACCGGCCATTGTATTCGCGGCCGCGAATGTCGAACGTGACATCAACTTCATCTCCCTGACGGAAATCGTCTAGCAGAGTCACCTTGTCCTGACAGCACTGCATGATGATCTCTTGCGGGTACTTGCCATCCTGTACGTACAGCACGAACTCGCGGACCGTAAATCCTGACGCGAACGTCTTCGGTTCCAGAACGTGCTTGATCTTGCCTCTTAATTCATGGGCCATTATATCCACTCCTTTGCGGTTAAAACAAAGGCGTCACATTTTTCGAATTTCGATAGAGTGACGCCGGTTAAGTAAGTTCTTTCGGGGTAGTGCTTCTTCGTGATCTGGTCTTCGTCCCTGATCGCGACATACGCCTCAGCAATGTGCCTGGCATTGCAGTCGGCCAAAGCAGTCGTGTTGGTGGTGCCGTTCCGGAAGCGCATCGTGAAAAACATCCTTGCGGAATCCATGTGCTTCCTGAGCTTCCGCATCCGGATCGTTGACGCACTCGGCTTCTGATCGACCTCGATGGTTTCCACATGGCCGTCTTTCCAGATCGGCGTTTTGGAACAGTGAATCGCCCGCTGTTGCTCTGCCATGGCCAGAATCTCATCTCGTCTGGCAAACAGGGCTTCTCTCGTGATGCTGGCCATTATGCTGACTCCGAGGCTATGAGCCGAACACCTGCCAATTCGCAGGCCCAATCAAGAACCCATTTGAATTTCGGGGCTGGTTGAATCGGAATCGGCTTTCCGGCGAGGGTTGCTTCACGTATCTGTCTGGCCCATGATTCTGCTAGGGCCTTCCTGTTATCGTGATATCCTCTCGAAATGGATATCCATTGACCAAATGACACTCCGTGAGTTCCGTATGTTTCATAGGCATTCAAGTACTCCGTGCGTTGATATTTCGGCATCTTGCACCACCAGTCCTTGAACTGCTCGAACTCAGAATCAGGCCAAATCCATAGGATGCATGCGGCCTCTTGCTCTGGTATGCCGTAGAAGTTTAGCTCAGCTTGTTCCTCCACTTACACACCTCCCACGAGGTTGAGGTGGCTCTCGTCGTGAGTCCGGTGGATCTGCATCCCGAATAGAGGTTTTGACAGGCTGATATGCTGAGCCAGCTCTGCTGCCTGCCGCAATCCAACGTACACTCGTTCCGGATCATCACCGGTCAGGTTCTTGTACTTCTGCACATCGCGTTTGATTTTCTCTAGGATCATTTTGGGCCCACTTTCATTTTGCATTTGTGTTCGTTGAAGATCACGCCCCGGCGCTTCAGCTCCACATGCACCATCGGCAGACCGTTGACCAGCACCGTCACATCATAGCGGTTGGCCCGCGCACCCTCTGCTTCATACTGGTTGATCACCTGTAGGGAGTTGTTATGGATGTGCTGTTTGTCGATCAGGTAAATATTTTTGACCGTACCGTCATCGCGCTTCAGTACCTGAATATGATCCTCCTGAATGCGCGTCGTTTTCTCAATGATACCGTCGTTGGCTCCGGCTATACAGGTGGAAAAGAAATGCTCCCACTCCGCATCGGAAAAGGTGATCCGGTTCAGCTTTTCAAGCTGGCAGCGAAGATTGGTAATCAGATCTTTCTCCGAAGTAATCTTCAGGTACTCATAGGCCTGCAGTTCCAGCAGCTTGATAAAGTCGTTTTCCAGCTCGGCCTCCGACTGATAGGCCGTTTCCCGCACCCGGTCGCACAGATATTCAGCGACCACTGTGCTTTCATCGGAAAGCGCAATCGGTTCAATTCGATAAGGTACGGGATCTTCGCTCATGCGGCCTCCTTGAAACTGAGTAATCGGTCTCGATAGTATTCATATTGCTGGCGACGGGCATTGATTTCGGCGGGCAGTCCGGCAGAGAGGTCGTTTACCAGCGCATCAAACTTATCCAGAATGGACACAATGCGTTCCTGCGCATCTACTGGAACCGCAGGAATTGGAATTTTATTTAGATTGGCCTTATTGAGCTTTGGTTGAGCGGCACCGCTAATAAATG
>JAAUYJ010134948.1_pt1 | contig 14914 bp, 7 predicted proteins | sample 7278031 | NCBI WGS metagenome assembly JAAUYJ01 (sample SAMN14350222, study PRJNA611818) | marine sediment metagenome | isolation source: surface marine sediment (1.8m) | place: French Polynesia: Moorea | collected 2018-08 | reverse complement strand
TATCCCAAAGTATCAACCCTTCAAGAAACCCCATTCAACCCTGAAGGCCAAGAAAATTCTGGGACTGAAACCATCAGCGAACCAGTAATCTTAGGATCGTCTTCAAATCCTGTTGAATATTATCCCAAAGTATCTGATATCCGAGAAACTCCCTCAACTTCTGAAACCTTGGAAGACTCTGATCTAGAAACTGAAAATAAAGACACACTATCAAGCCTGGATGCCCCTTCCTCAGAATCTCCCTTAGAAAAAGCGAGCGCAGCAGAATCTGATCTTGGACAAGAGATAGCCCAAGAAGCTACCCCAGAAGCGCAACCAGATAGTTCCCCCGCTCCGGAAATAGAGGAATCCCCAGTGGTTCCTATTCCTGAAGGGATTCCCACCCCTGAAATTGAAACCGAAGAGGTAGAAAGCACTGGAGAAGAACCCCGCGTATTAGTGGTAGAAGTCGTAGTAGAAGGGGCCGATCCCGAACTCGAAAACTTAGTTTACAACACAGTCCAAACTCGGCCAGGCCGCACCGCCACTCGTTCCCAACTGCAAGAAGACGTTAACGCCATTTATGCCACCGGATTTTTTGCCAACGTGCAAGTGCTTCCGGCGGATACTCCTTTAGGGGTACAAATCACTTATAAAGTAGAACTGAACCCTGTTTTAGAACAGGTAGTGGTTAGTACAGTTCCTGATGTTGAAGATCAGCGCGTCTTACCCCCAGAAACCGTCCAAGAAATTTTTGGGGAGCAATATGGCAAAACATTGAATCTTCGTGACCTACAAGATGGGATCAAACAAGTCAATGAATGGTACGCCGAACAGGGATTTGACTTAGCCCAAGTAATCGGCTCCCCGGAAGTCAGTGAAGATGGTATTGTAACCTTAATCATTGCTGAAGGGGTCATTGAAAATATCGAAGTTCGCTTCTTCGATGCTGAAGACGAATCCGTTGACGGGAGAACCCGTGATTTTATCGTTACCCGTGAAATGCAGTTACAACCAGGGAGGGTTTTTAACCGTAGAACAGCCCAATTTGATTTACAACGGATTTTTGGCTTAGGATTATTTGAGGATGTGCGCATTTCCTTCAGTCCAGGAGAAGATCCCAGAGAAGTAATTGTTAATGTGGATGTGGTGGAAGGAAACACCGGCTCGTTAGCTGCAGGAACAGGAATCAGTTCCAGTAGTGGCTTGTTTGGAACCGTTAGTTACCAAGAACAAAACCTGGGAGGAAATGGTCAAACCCTCGGTGGAGAGGTACAACTGGGGGAACGGGAATTACTGCTTGATGTTAGTTTTACCGATCCTTGGATTGCTGGTGATCCCTTCCGTACTGCTTACACCGTTAATGGGTTTCGTCGTCGTACCATTTCTCTCGTTTTTGACGGGGATGACACCTCCATCCGAACCTTCAACGGTTTTGACAGTCCTCGGGTTATTCGTACAGGAGGGGGAATTTCTTTTGCTCGCCCCTTAGCCGATGATCCATTTACGAAACCTGACTGGCGATTTACAGCAGGGGTCAATTATCAACGGGTACAAATCGAAAACGCTGACGGCGATATCGCCCCCTTTTCGGCCCCCATTAATGGCTTTGACTCTCAACCCTTAGCGTTTAGTGATTCGGGACGAGATGATTTATTTACTTTAACCTTTGCGGCGGCTCAAGATTTTCGTAACAACCCCCTACGCCCCACCAGTGGCCATCTTATCCGTTTAGGAGTTGAACAAACTCTCCCTGTGGGATCGGGTAGCATCGCTTTTACTCGATTACGGGGTAACTATAGTTATTACATTCCAGTGGATTTTATTGACCTAGGGTTTATTGACGAAGATCAACCCAAACCCCAAGCTTTTGCGTTTAATGTCCAGGCTGGAACAGTTATCGAGGATTTACCCCCCTATGAAGCTTTTGTCATTGGTGGTAGTAACTCGGTTCGAGGTTATGCAGAAGGGGAACTGGGTAATGGACGCAGTTACTTCCAAGCCACCGCAGAATATCGTTTCCCCATTATTCCCGCAGTAGGGGCCGCTATTTTCTTTGATTACGGTAGCACTATTAAATCTCAGCGATCGGTTCGTGGGATTCCTGGGGTGGTGCGGGGTTTACCCAGTGATGGTTATGGTTATGGTATTGGGGTTAGGATTCAATCCCCTGTGGGTCCGATTCGGGTTGATTATGGGGTTAATGATGAAGGAGATTCTCGTATTCATTTTGGAATTGGGGAGAGATTTTAGTGTGGGGGCATAATAACATTATCAATACAAAGTTTCTCCTTTTTTAGAATATATATTTTCCCATTTTAAACCTTTATTTTGATACAGTTGTTTTCAGTCATCAAATAAAACATCACCACAGCAGAGGCATAAGATTATGATACGAGATCCGCTTATTATCGTAGAGTAATATTCTTTCTCCCCCTGCTCCCTCTACCTTCTTAAAATGATTATCTACTTTCTAAAGCGGATTTGGTATGATGCCTACCTACAACTTGTCTCTATAAACCTAGTCATTGTTTTAATCGCTCTTCTATCATTAACCTGATTGCTATATATTCGATAGTAAAAATCTAAGAGTAGATTTGAGATAAAATATTGATACAATCAACTGAAAAATGCTATAACTTTTGACTTCAAACTTCATTGAAGAAAATTTAATTATGACATCAACCATTGAAAAAGAATTTACAGTATCAGGAATTGGCTTACATTATGGAGTCGAAACTAAAGTAACAATTTTGCCAGCAAAGTCTGGAGAGGGACGTTATTTTGTCCGGGTTGATTTACCTGAAAAACAAGTTATTCCCGCTCATATTTCTTCTGTCAAACAAACCAGATTATCAACGGAGTTGGGTGTTAATAATGCCACCATTCGCACTGTAGAACATTTATTGGCAGCGTTAACTGGATGTGGCATTGACAACGCTTGTATTGAAATTGATGGGCCAGAAGTACCCTTATTAGATGGCTCGGCTAAAAATTGGGTGGATGCTCTGACGAAATCGGGTTTTACGCCCTCGCAAATGGCGGTAGGAAGCCCCGTTACTGATCCCATCTGGGTTAGGGATGGAGATATGTTTGTTGCGGCACTTCCTGCTCCAGAAATCCGCTTGAGCTATGGCATTGATTTTCCCTATGAAGCCATTGGCAATCAATGGGTGAGTTGGAGTCCAAAACAAGACCCTTTTCTGGATTTTATTGCCCCTGCTAGAACTTTTGGTTTTGCTGATCAAATTGAACAGTTGAAACAAGCAGGATTAATTAAAGGGGGAAGCTTAGATAATGCTTTAGTTTGCGATCGCCAGGGTTGGCTTAATCCTCCCCTACGCTTTGATAATGAACCCGTTCGTCATAAACTGTTGGATTTGGTGGGAGATTTAAGTTTACTGGGAACCATTCCTCAAGCTCATTTTTTAGCCTATAAAGCCAGTCATAAACTTCATGTACAATTGGCTCAGGAAATCGCAAAATTGTTAAAATGATCAACAGTCATAAAACAAAATTTTAATTATGCCAACTTGGTCACAATCTCTTGCCAAACCAGCCTCAGAATTTCCGTTAAAATCTCTATCCATCCTATCAGGAAAACTACCCGATGGACTTCGAGGAACATTATATAGAAATGGTCCAGGAAGACTAGAAAGAGGTCAAGAAAAAGTTGGTCATTGGTTTGATGGAGATGGGGCGATTTTAGCGGTTCATTTAACCGAAGAAGGGGCAACTGCTACTTACCGTTATGTTCAAACAGAAGGGTATCAAAAGGAAGCTCAAGCTAACCGTTTTTTATACCCTAACTATGGCATGACGGTTCCGGGTCCTTTTTGGAGAACTTGGGGCAAAGAGGTAAAAAATGGGGCGAATACATCAGTTTTAGCTTTACCGGATAAACTTTTAGCTTTATGGGAAGGGGCCAATCCTCATGCTTTAAATTTAGATACTTTAGAAACAAAAGGCCTGGATAATTTATCTAATTTAGACCCCAACCAACCCTTTTCTGCTCATCCTAAAATTGATTATCAAACTGGCACTATTTATAACTTTGGTATTAGTTTAGGGGCAAAAGTTATTCTTAATCTTTATAAAAGTGATGCTACAGGAAAGGTCATCCAAAAATCAACTTATCCTTTAAAGGGATTGCGTATTGTTCATGATTTTGTTTTAGCTGGACCTTATTTAATCTTTTTTGTTCCTCCTATTCGTATCAAGATATTACCCACTGCTTTAGGATTTTCAAGTTTAAGTGAAGCAATGCAATGGAAACCAGAATTAGGAACAGAAATTTTAATCTTTGATCGAGAGACATTATCATTAGTTAGTAAAGGAAAAACTGATCCTTGGTTTCAATGGCATTATAGTAATGGTTGTGTTAGTAAAAATAATAATGTTATTGTAGAATTTGTTCGTTATGAAAATTTTTCTACCAATCAAAACTTAAAAGAAGTTGCCACAGGAAAAATAAAAACCCCTGCTAAAGGAACCCTGTGGGAAGTAGAAATTAATCCGAAAACATCTCAAGTGATTCGTCAAGAAAAATTATTAGATAGAGCCTTAGAGTTTCCTGTTATTCCTAATCATCAAACTGGAGAAAATTGGCGTTATACTTATTTATCGGTTTATCGAGATAATGCTAATTTATCTCAAGAACTACTAGGAGCAATCGCCCGTTTTGATCGAAAATTAAAAACGATTACGATAGCCGATATGGGAGAAAATAAATACCCTTCTGAACCCATTTTTGTTCCCCACCAACCCCAGTCGGAAACAGGCTGGGTGTTAACTGTTGTTTATGATGGAAATGAACATCAATCAGAACTGAGGATTTATGATAGTGAGGCATTAAATGATCATCCCTTGTGTCGTTTGGCCTTACCGAATGTCATTCCTCTGGGGTTTCATGGAACTTGGAAACAGGCATAAGAATTTAATTTTTGTCTTCTTAAGATCGTGGTTATTTTTCTTGTGGTAAATCTATAAATACCCTTTCTCCTGCCATTAGACCAGAAATAATTTGGGTTTTATCCTCTAAAACTTGACCAATGGTAACCGCTTGAAATTGAGGCTGCTCCTTTTCATCGGCCACCATTACCCCGGTTTCACCGTCTTGGGTGACAATGGCCACTGTGGGAACCACCAAAGCATCACTGAGTTGTTGACCTAAAAAGGTAACATCCGTATTCATCCGTGATAATAACTTATCTTGACCGGTAACTAGGGCGATAGTCACTTCAAAAGAAGTCACATTCTGTTCCACAACTGCCTCTGGAGCGATTAACACCACTTGTCCTTTAAAAACTTGATTGGGATAAGCATCAGCACGAATGGCAACGGGTTGACCTTTCTGAATCATAGCAATATCAACCTCTGGAACTTGAGCCACCACTTTCAAACCTCTAGCAAGGGCTATGATGGAACTGGAGGTAGCCGAAGCGGTACTCGAAGCAGAGGTTGTCGGAGTAACAAAAGACCCAGGAGTGGCATATTTCTGGGTAACAATGCCATCAAAGGGGGCACGGATGGCTGTATCTTGGAATTGAATTACCACCTGTTCTAGGTTCGCTTGAGCCGCTTCAACGGCAGATTCTAGGGCTGCTATTTCTGTTTGAGCGGTTCTTTTGCGTTCTTCAAGTTGAATTTGTGCCTCGGCCATGGCTGCTTGGGCTTGTAGGGCTTCTTGTTGAAATTGGCTAATTTCTGGGTTTTGTGTGTTCTTTGCTTGTTCTAATCTAGTTTGTAATTCAATAAAATCGGCTAAGGCATTGTCATAGGCATTAATCAATTCTCGATATCTATCTCTGGTAATGGCACCTTCATCCAAAAGTTTTGCGTTATCTTGGACACGGGATTGAGCCAATTGAAGACGGGATTGGGCCGACATAATTTGAGCTTCAATTTGAGTGATATCTTTGGGAATTCTTTGATTGGCTTGTTCGAGGTTTGCTTTAGCCGCTTCTAGTTGTGCCTGTGACTGTATGTAGCGAGTTTGCGCCTGTTGAATTGCACTGGGAATACGAACTTTAGCCGCTTCTAGTTCGGCGATCGCCTGATTATAGTTAGCTTCAGCAAATTTTCCTTCTACTTTGATTTCTGTATGTTCCATCAAGGCCAAAATTTGTCCTTGTTTGACCGTCATTCCTTGTTCTACCCGCAATTCTACCAGTCGCCCTGGATTTTTGGGGCTAATATTAACACTTTCAATGGGTTCTACTACTGCGCTGGCTTCAATGTCAACCGCTAGGGTTTCTCGTTTGGCTACGACTGTAATTTTGTCTATTTCGCTTTGGGTAAGGGGGGTTGTTGCCATTCGATAGGTTAATCCCCCAACTAGGAGCAATCCCCCTGTCATCATGGCTAAAATCCAAGGAAGGGGATGATTTAATTTACTAGACATGGGAATCTGCATAAGATTTTTTAAATTTAGTCGTAGAATTAAAATTTATTGTTTCTATCTTAAACACAAAGAGATCACTCCTGCTATTTTCAGGTCACCTTTTCGATTATGGTAACCATTGAGGTTTAAATCCAAAAATCAATTCTTGTGGTTGAATCTTTAAAGATGGGTTCGTTTCTTTTAAATCGGGTAGGGGCAGTAACCAGACTCGCCCATCAGCAATGGCTTGCTTTTGGGTTGTCAGTAAATCTGAGCCTGACTGGGCTACTTTAGTCACAACTTGATCGAACAATAATCCTACCCCATCTGGTGACATACTCAAAACCACATCTCGATAATTAGGTAAGGCTAATAAGGGTAAATCTGTGCCTTTTTCGGTATTGATGACCGATAAAAAGGGTTCTTCGCGATATTGTCCTCTTTCTTCTTGAATGACATCTATTTTTAAACAGTAAATATCCTGTTCATCTCTCGGTTCAAATTGACAATCCAAAACGGGATAAGGAGTCCGAAAGAGTTCTTTGGTTTCCCCTTCGATGTTAACCATCATTAGAGAACGAGTGTAATCTATATTATCTTTAAGGAGTAAGAGTTTTTCTCCATTGGCAGAAAATCCGAGGCTTTTTTGATAATTCTGAAAAATACGAGATGTTCCCCCATTGGCTCCCAAGGGAACCATCCTTATCCCCCCTTCTTGAGTAACAGCTAGACGTTTTCCATCAGGAGAAATGGCAAATTCTGAACCAGGAATTCCTAAAGGTGTAGGCGGCTCGTTTTCTTTGATCATCCACAAACTGGCATCATTTTTGTTTTCATGATTAACTCGTTCAACAATGATATTTTGGCCGTTTTTTGAGAGTTCAAAACTAACATTTTGATATTCTTTGGCATCGAGAATTGGTTTTAATTTTCCTGCTCTGGGAGGATTGTTTTTCAACGGAGATAGATTAAACCCTGTTGTTACGGTATATAGTTCTTGTTTCGCTAATCCTTGATTACGAAAAGTTGGCTCAAATGCACTAAATAAAATCTTCTCACTATCAGGGTAAATTCTAAAATCTGTTACTACTAAATCCTGAGGGGTTAAAATTGTTTTTTTAGGTTGATTAAGATTTTGATTGAGATTGGTAAGATTGTATAATATTAACCGTCCTTTTTCTTCTCCTTCGATCCCAATATAGGCAAAAACTCGGTCACGGGTACTAAATAAACTACTAAATGAATTGAGGGATGATTCTCGATTTTGACTTTCATTCTTAGGCTGAACATTTTCTAATTCTAACTTTATCTGATAGTTAGTCCCATAAATTGGGAGATCGTTTAGGGTATAAATTAATGTTCTTCCTTGCCAAACAATTCTTCCTGGTAGGGGCGGCTCAATAATAAGATTTTTTTCAACACTATTGGTATCAACGGAGCGATTAAAACTGAGGGTAAAGCTTTTATCTTTTACGCCAACTTTTCTACCCTGCCAACTAAAATAGCTAACCTGTAAGGGAACTTGTTCTCCTTTCACTAATAGGGTTGCTATAGAGAAAATTAGTATTAAGATACAACCGATAACTATCCAGTCAAATTGATTAAGTTTTTTGATAAAAGTTTTGATTTTAAAGTTTTTTTTGAGCGATTTAATCATAATTTTCAGAATTAATTCTCTAATATCTCAATCGTGCCTTGCTGCCCATCAATTTTTACCCGTTGGCCTTCTTTTAATAATTCAGTAGCATGGTCAATATTCATGACTGCAGGAATACCATATTCGCGGGCAATAATAGCACCATGAGATAAGGCACCACCTACTTCTGCTATGATACCATTTGCTCTTGCTAATAGCGGCCCCCAACCTGAGTCAACATAGGGAACAACTAAAATACTGTCTTTTTTAAGGTCTGTTATTTGTTGAAAATTATGACAAATTTTGACGTATCCTTCTACTGTTCCGAAACTGGCCCCAATTCCTTGTAATTGATGACTTGATTTGATTAACATAGGTGAGTTTGGTTCTATAATTGTGGGGATATTTCCATATACTACATAAGGGATATTTTTTAGAGATTTATTGATTTTAAAGGTTTGTTTTCTTTGAGATATTAGATCTTTTATTTTATATTTATTATTATTATCTATTGCTTTAATTTCTTCTTGTATTTCATCATAAGTTAAGTCGAAAATCTCTTGAGAATTATTGATTATATTTTGCTCTATTAAGTAGTCAGCCAACCTGAGAAAAGACCATCTTAATTGTGCTAAAAATTGGGAGTAAACCTCAGTTATTTTTCCTTTCAAATCAAGTCGTTTTTGAACTTCCTTGGTTTGCCAATTGTTTTGATAATTTTTAGGACTATGATTAATATCATTACTATTAATTATTAGTTGAGTAAAGAGTTTTTTTACCAGTTCCGGATCATCGCCCCAACGGGGAACAGAAATATCTGTAGCTACATCACTTAAATAACCATAATTCTCTATAACTTGATTCAATTTTATAATAATTTCTTGACCTGATGGAGTTATTTCTAAAATAGAAAACAAGTGCTGATAGTTATTGATTTCTTCTCTATTAATGAGTGAATTCGTTTGATTAACCAATGTTTCTAAAGATTTTAAAGCAGCAATTTCTGGAGTCCCATTGTTGTTAAGTCTTTCAGGGGATACTTTTAAAATAGCTTGTCTTAATGCTAAACTTAAAGGGGCTAAAATACTATAATAAGTTGCTGATTTTAGTAACAACAATATTGTTTCAATTTGTTGCAATAATTGTTCAGGGGATAAGTCTTTAATCTCTTGCTGTTTTAATTGTTCTAATTGTGGCTTAAATGTGCTTTTATAATCTTGATAAAAATCTTTTTCTAAACTCCATTCTTTCTTGAATAACCTTAATAAACCAGGTAAATTACTCAAGGTGGATAATAAGGAGGGTTTGGTCATTTTTGCTCCTCTGGTTAAAAAGTCTAAACTTTCTGGAGGAAGCCCCATGCGTCTAAAAATTTTTCCCAATAAAGTTGCATTAAAATAAGCTTGTTGGTAATGTAAGGTAGCCGTTTGATTAAAATCTAAGTCTTCTGTTTTCTCCTTTAAAACTAGGGTAAAAATATCCCCCCATACCCCACAAGTTAACGGTTGATTAATTGACCAAGTTAGGGGACGTATCACTCCAGGAATAACTTCTGAAGCAATTTTTCGTGTCCAAATAGGCTTTAAATTAGTAATAGTTCTTGTTTGTAATAGCCATAAATTTTCCCCATCATAACTCCATTCTATATCCTGGGGAATCCCATGATATAAGGTTTCTAAATCCCTGGCTAATATGGCAACTTTTTCGATGATAAATGCGGGAACTTCTTGCAATTTATTTTTGTCTAAATCCTCAATTTTAATAGCATCATTTTCGAGTTGCTCATAAACTTGAACTTTATATTGTTCAGGGGTAATTTTTCCGGAAACAATTTTATTTGCTGCCCCAGGTAGTGCCTCAATAATGACACAATTATTGAGAGGATTAACTGGATCTCTGCTAAATGCAACCCCAGAAAAAGTAGCAAATACTTGTTTTTGAATTAATAAAGTAATTCCCTCATCATCTTGCCCTTTATCTCGACGATATCTAACCGCATGGGGATGATTATACGCCACTAAACAATCCAAAATTGCTGTTTTTAAAGATCCTTGATTAGTAATATTTAAACAGGTTAAATATTGTCCGGCTGCTGAAGCAGTTTCTGTATCTTCTCCCATAGCAGAAGAACGCACCACAAAAGGATTTTCTAAACTGGGCTCAAGATAGTTTAATAAGAGATCAGGATCATCCCCTGGCAAGAAAATCCATCCATTAGGAACATCATAACCTAAGCTTTTTAGATAAGCCAAATTAGCTGCTTTTTTGCCCACTTTTTGAGCATCTAATTTATCATTTAAAGAGAGAAGAGATTTTTCACCGCGAAAGAAATTAAACATTGTTTTAGAAGAAGATTTGACTCCAGTTTCTGGTAAAGATAAATCATCAGGAATCTTATAAAAAATCCAAGCCATTAACCCTGATAAGAACCAAGCAAGACCAATATATCCTGAATCATAAGGATGTCTTACCGTTAAAATAAATGCTAACAAAATAAGGGCAAACAAACGCCCTGTAACCCGATCTCGAAAAATAGTAAAACTACTCAAACTAATTAATGCCGTTAAAAAAGTAGCAGCCCAATCATGAACTATCATTCCCCAAAATAAATTAGTAGTTCCTGCCCCTTTTCCCATCCAATATCTACCTATAATTAAGGCGATTAAAGCCATTAATTCCCATAAAGGTTGAGTTGGAAAAAAATAACGGGCTAATAAAACAGCAATAATACCTTTTCCTGCTTCTGATAATACTGCTAAAATACCAACGAAAGTTCCCCCATGATAAAAAGCAGCCGATACGGAAACATTACCGGTTCCTAGGGTTGATAATTTTTTACCCTTTAACCCATAAGTTAGCCATTCAATTAAAGGAACTCCCCCCAATAAAGGACATAAACAAAAAATAATTAAAGAACCTAAAATAGATGTCATAGTCAATAAGAATTTAAAATTTAGAATTTAGAATTATCGCTCCGCTCGAAGTCAGAAGTGCCTCACTACTTTTGAGCACCATCGCACAGAAGTTTTTTTGTAAATAATGTGATGGTTAAGACTGCCTACTTTCTATGTGAGAATTGGGTTTAAGATCCCCGCTATAAATTTATTTTAGCGGTCAAAAATTTAGTGCTCGGTTACAATACCTCACTAAATTTTTACTTCTGACTTCACACTTCTGACTTCTGACTTCATGAATATCAACCCTTAAATTAATTGCAGAATATCTTTAATCATAATCATCCTGGGCTGATGATTAAAGTAATTTATGTTATCTTTAGTTTTGAGTCACAAAAAATTTTATTTAAGATTTTTATTCCTTGATTATGACCGTTTCTCCTAACCCACAGTTTAAAGCACCTGTCAAGAAATTAAAAAACAATGATAGAGGGCTAATCCTTAAACTACTTCCTTATATCCGTCGTCATCCTCGCCTTTTATGGTTGTCTGTGGTTCTATTAATACCCTTATCCGTTGCAGGGGCAATACAACCTCTCGTTATCGGGCAGGCAGTCTCTTTATTGCGTCAAGAATCCACCTGGGGATTTCTGCAAACTGTATCCTTAGAAAAGGGATTACAATATCTAACGATTTTATTACTGATAACGATTATTGTTCGCTTAGTTTGTAGCTCATCCCAAGGATTTATTATACAAAAATTAGGACAAAATATTACAGCGAATATTAGGGAAGATTTATTTTCCCATGTTACTTCCTTGGGAAGTAGTTTTTTTAATCGGACTCCTGTGGGTCGTTTAATTACTCGTTTAACCAGTGATGTTGAAGCATTAGGAGATGTATTTGCCAGTGGAGCTATTGGGGTGATTAGCGACGCTATCTATATCCTAGTAATCATTTTCACCATGTTTACCCTGCAAGCAAAACTGGCTTTAATGTTATTAATGATGATGGTTCCTATCACAGCATTAATAGTCTATTTTCAGGCAGAATATCGAAAAGCAAATTATCAAGGGCGGGAAAAATTATCAGAATTAAATTCTATCTTACAGGAAAATATCGCCGGAATTAACGTGGTGCAATTATTTCGGCGAGAACAGTTTAATAGTGAATTATTTAGAAAAATAAATCATGATTATCGTCAAGCAACCAACAAAACAATTTTTAATGATTCGGCGGTTTCCGCCACATTAGAATGGATTAGTTTAGTGGCAATTGCTGGAGTTTTGTGGTTAGGAGGACGTTTAATCATTGATGATGCCATTACCTTTGGAACCCTATCTGCTTTTATTTTATATGCTCAACGTTTATTTAATCCTCTGCGTCAATTTGCTGATAAATTTACCATGTTTCAGGCTGGTTTCACCGCCATCGAAAGGATTACGGAGTTAATGAAAGAACCCATAGAAATTAAAGAAAGTCATAAAGATATTCAGTTTTTAGAAAGTCGTAAATATGAGGATAAACTTGGAGAAATTTGCTTTGATAATGTCTGGTTTGGCTATAAACCCGATGAGTTTGTTCTCAAAGGTTTAAACTTTAGCATTGCACCAGGGGAAAAAGTTGCTTTGGTAGGTCCAACCGGTGCGGGAAAAAGTTCAATTGTTCGTCTCTTATCCCGTCTTTATGAACCCACTCAAGGGAGAATTTTAATTGATGGGGTGGACATTAAAGATATTGCTAAAAAGGACTTGAGACGATATGTGGGCATGATTTTACAAGAAAGTTTTTTGTTTGCTGGAGATGTGAAACGAAACATTACCCTGGGGGAAGATTATCCTTTAGAAGAAGTGCAAAAAGCAGCTAAATTAACCAATGTTGACCGCTTAATTGAAGACCTTCCCCAAGGGTATAATACCCAACTCAGAGAAAGAGGAACCAATTTATCAGGGGGACAAAAACAACTCCTGGCTTTTGCTAGAGTTGCCATTCGTAACCCTCATATTTTAGTATTAGATGAAGCCACATCCAGTTTAGATGTGAGAACGGAAGCTTTAATTCAACAAGCCTTAGATAAGTTATTAGTTGATCGAACGGCTGTGATTATTGCTCATCGTTTATCTACCATTCGAGATGTGGATAAAATTATTGTCTTAAAACAAGGAGAAATAGTAGAATCTGGCTCCCATCAACAATTACTGAGTCAACAGGGTTTGTATCATAGTTTATATCAGTTACAAATGATGGGATATGAGGAGTAGATAAAATTAGGTAGCGTCAATCAGAATGGATAATGGATAATGGATAATGGATAATGGATAATGGATAATTTATCTTCTTCTAGAAGTATCTAGCTAATTTTTTTTAACTCAATTATCGTAGATTATTTAATAGTGTTAATCAGATGGAATCCAAATTAAAACCAGCCATTAAAGAAAACTATTTTTTGCAATTGATTACTAATTGTATTAAAGTTCTTTCTACAGTTTTTATTAGTGGTGCTATACTCTGGGAATTGGGAAATATTTATGCTAGGGCCAAGGGTTGGGATTTTATTAATCAGTTGAACTGGATTTTTCTAATAGATAGAGTGGCCTTAATTAGTCATGGCGTTGAAGCCATAATTGCTGCTTATTACGCTAAATTACAAAATAAAAATCCTTATCAGCATAGTGTTTACACCTTTTTTGTGGGAACCATTGGTTTATTAGAATTAAAAAGAAAACAACAGGTACAAGAATAAATGACTATTTTTACATTACGCTCAGTCAAGAAAGATTTTGGCATCAAAGAAATTTTAAAAGAGGCAACTTTTAGCCTAGAGGAAGGGGATAAAGTTGGTTTAATTGGCACCAATGGCTCTGGAAAATCCACCCTGTTGAAAATGATAGCAGGATTAGAGCCCATTGATGAAGGGGAAGTCTGGATTAATTCAGGGTCAAAAATTGTCTACCTGCCACAACAACCTAATTTAGATGAAAATTGTACGGTTTTGGAACAGGTTTTTGCTGATTGTGGTGAACAAATGGCCCTAGTTAGAGAGTATGAACAAATCTCTCATCAACTGGCCCATGATTCTGATAATACTGATAGTTTGATGTCCCGTTTATCAGCAGTTACTCAACAGATTGAAACCTTAGATGCTTGGGCATTAGAGACGAATGCGAAAATTATTTTAAGTCAATTAGGAATTGATGATTTTGATGTCAAAATTGGAGACTTATCGGGGGGATATCGTAAAAGAATTGCTTTAGCATCTGGTTTATTATCTGATCCTGATGTGTTGTTAATGGATGAGCCAACTAACCATTTAGATGCGATGTCTGTGGAGTGGTTACAAGGTTATTTAAGGCGTTATTCTGGAGCATTATTATTAATTACTCATGATCGCTATTTCTTAGATAAAGTGACTAATCGTATCATTGAAATTGATAGAGGCGATCTCTATGGATATTCAGGAAACTACTCTTATTTTTTAGAAAAAAAAGCAGAAGCAGAAGTATCAGAAATTAGTAGCCAAAAGAAACACGCAGGAGTTTTAAGAAGGGAATTAGAATGGTTAAAAAGAGGGCCAAAAGCAAGAAGCACAAAACAGAAAGCTCGTATTGATCGCATTCATGAAATGCAAAATAAAGAGTTTAGACAAGCTCAAGGTAAAGTAGAAATTAGTACGGCGACTCGTCGCATTGGTAAAAAAGTTATTGAGTTAGAAAAAATTAATAAATCCTATGATGATCGGGTTTTAATCAAAGATTTTACCTATATTTTTAGTCCTCAAGATAGAGTCGGTATCATTGGCAAAAATGGTGCTGGAAAGTCAACATTGATGAATATTATTACAGAAAAAATAAGACCGGATTCAGGAAAGGTTGATATTGGAACAACGATTCATTTTGGCTATTTTGATCAACATTCTGAAGATTTATTAATTAATGAAAATCAGCGAGTGATTGATTATTTAAAAGATGTAGCAGAGTTAGTCAAAACTGCTGATGGGAGTGTCATTACTGCGTCACAAATGTT
>JAAUYJ010226576.1_pt1 | contig 14918 bp, 16 predicted proteins | sample 7278031 | NCBI WGS metagenome assembly JAAUYJ01 (sample SAMN14350222, study PRJNA611818) | marine sediment metagenome | isolation source: surface marine sediment (1.8m) | place: French Polynesia: Moorea | collected 2018-08 | reverse complement strand
CGGATTATCATTGAAACTCCCACATCCCTCACCGCGCCCTGTTTGTTCCATCTGCCCCCCTCCCAGAAGGCTTATACTGACCCCCCACCCTGTCTCACTTTTTTGTCGCCCCCTCCCTCCGATTTTTTCGGTGCCCCCGTAGGGCCAAGATACATTGCGGGTACGTACTTGGACCCGGCTGGAAGTAGTTTGCTACGAGTACGTAGACGCCTGGTTCCGGCACAGTTCCTGTCACGTCCAAAAGGGGCTGGCCAGGGTCGATCCTGATCAGCTGTGTGTCCGGGTTGAGGAGGCCCGGAGGTAGGGTGTCGGCGCTCTGTGGAGGATTTATGCATGTGTATGTCAGAAATGCCAGATCTCGTATTTAGCGTTATCAAACTCACCTCCGCTCCCGGCCCGACAAAGCTAATGACCTGGCTCCCCTCCGGCGGCGCCGGGAACTCGTCCTGCACGCATTGGCCGCCTTCCGCCGCGCTCCTGGTGCACTTGGCCCTGGGCGTCACGTAGTCGATAGACCAATCCTGCAACGGGATAGCCACGATGGAGTCGACGCCCAGCACTAGGTCCTCGTCGTCGCCGTTGCCCAGGCGGACGCGCGCGTCGTCGCCGCGAGGGAAGTCGAACTGGGCCACGCGGCCGCGGGAGTCCGTCACCACCTGGCGACACAGCGAGCTGTAGGGGCAGCTGAAGATGTAGGCCTGTCCGGAGGCGTCCTCCTCCCCGTCATCGCCGGCGGAGGAATAGACGTCCTCTCCGCCGTCGGTGGCCGTCACGTCAAGGTACTTGGTCTCGTTGCGCCGGATCTCCTCCCCAGGAGGGGTGAAGAAGGCGATGGCCAATACGTGCTTGCCAGGCTCGCGCAGGCCGATCTGTGGAAAAGTGGAGAACAAAAGCATTAGCTTCATATTCGACTTTCTGATTACGATTTTTTTTTCTCACTGGGAACTCCACGTCAGGCTGCCACCTGGCAACCGTCGCGAGCTTCCTTGACCCAAGCTCGGCCAGAATCCTCTCGTCAGAGTCCCACGAATAGACCTAGGAAAGGACAAGAAAAGTAAATTGAAGTATACTATATCAAACAGGTCCAAAAAGAACATTCACCTGTCCTCCTCCTCCGCCAGGCCTCTCGGCGTAGTCCGCCCACCCGGTGGGGAACCCCTCGGCGTCCGGGTACACAAAGTGCCGGCAGAAGGCTGACTCCCTCTCGGTGCCGGCGGCTCCGGCCAGGCAAGGCTCTAGCACCTGCTCCTTCAGCAGGCTCGGCTCGTAGTACTCGTTTGGAACGAGTACAAAGTAATCCTGTACAGGAGGAAAAAAAGTCAACCCCAAAAGTTTTCTGACGCACTATATCCAGTTGGCTGTCAACCGCATTTCTTCGTACATAGTTCATATCGCGTGTCGCATCTTGTGAGAATAGTACAGGACCTACAGGACCTACCTCACTGCGTATGCAACGAACTTAGCGTACGTACTTCAATCCCCAAACAAGGAAAAAGACCATTTCTTTCTTACATCTTGTGACAGTACGTACTTTGGCGAAGCATTCATTGTCAATCAACAAGGGGGACAACTCAATATACTGTGGCATTGTTCCTGGAACAATGCCCCACCCATCTCCAGGTCCTCCTCACTGTTCTTCTCAAGCGTGATATTAAGTTAGTTGTTTTCGAGACTTCCTCCCCTCTCCCTGAGTGTCGTCGGCCCCTCAAGCAACTAATTTTCCGCTCGGGAGAAGCACGCACGAGAGGACATTCTTCGACGCCGCGTAAACTTCCACAAAAGTAACTATAGAGTCTTTCTAATGCCAAAAGAGTCAACTTCAATACAATTCAAAAGTGACTCACCACGAGGATCTCCCTTGCCTCCGGGTCGTCGTTGACGATCTTGACTGCCACGGTCCAGGTGCCTGGGTCCAGGTCGAAGGGGACGGCGTAGATACCCTTGTCGCCAGACACAGTCACGAACTGCGGGTTGGCCTCGCCAGTGGGCGACAGACGAAACTGAAATAAATATATAGAAAGGGAGATGCATGCCGTACTTTGCTTGAATACTTTGCTAACTGTGCTAGGCGTCTTTAATAATGGGAGAGCCACGACCGAGTGTTTTCGAGGAACACCTGCGCAAACCATTTTTTCCGTCGAGAGGCATTTTCTTCATGCCTCAAAGAAATTCCTTTGAATCGCCAGCAGTTTGTAGCAGTTCTTTAAACTAGATTTATGTTCTTTTTCACGAGCCCCAGAAAAAGAAAAATCCCCCCTAAAGGAGCTTGCCTTCATGCCTCAGAGGATATATATAAGGGTCTCAATAAGACATCATTCATTCTCCCAGTCCCATGTGCCGTACGCACGAAATAGTGCATCTCTTTTTGCCTAGTCGTACATATGTGCGTTCAGTAGATGAAGGATGTGCCCACAATAATCAAATTTATCTCTTCCAATACTTTTTTCGCTGAGGTGAGCCCAAAGCGGCGTGTATGATACATAAATTGCGCGACTTCCATACTTCCAAAGTTTGCCTTTAACCTCCATTTTGCGAGGGCTTTTCGAAGCTAGAAATACACTAATACTGCTCTCCTATTTACCTGATGGGTCTGCGTGTCCCCTGCGTATGCTCCTCCCGCCGCCGCCGCCGCGGGATCCCCTTCCCCTGCCTCTCCTCCCTCGCCCGCCCCCTCCCCGGCCGGGCCGCCGTAGCCCCCGAGCGGGGACACCGTCACCTCGCCGATGAAGTCGTTGGGGTTGGGGTTGGTATAGCGCAGCACCATCCGGTACACCGAGGGAGCCGTCACCTCCACAGGGAGGAACACCTGAAGAAAAAAACCAGCGAACGTGTACAACAATGCAGAATGAATGCATTTTCAGGTAACTTCACCTCGTCTTGCAGCTGTGAGTACGAGCCGTAGCCCCTCCAGGAGTACCTTGGGAACCTCCCCTCGTCATAGCCGATGCGCACCGAGCTGTTGTCCCTCCGGTACCCGTCCTCGATCTCGTACTGGTACTGGTGCAGCGTGGGAATGTAGTATGTCGATTGGATTTCGTTGCACCTATAAAAAATAAGTATACGACATGAACAGTTGGATTGGAAAGAACTCGGGATACCGGTACATTGCTACGGCTTCAAATTTACCTCCTTCCGATCATCCCCGTCCTGCACGAGCACTGCCCGTCGGTCTTGTCGCAGATGGCGCTCTCGCCCCTGGCCACGTGGGTCCCTCCAACGTCGCAAAGGCAAGGCCTGTTATGTTCAACGAACTTGGTAGTTAAAGGTGTGAGTTGTATTGTTCCTCTTTCAACTCACGTGCATCCGAATGCGTCGCTGTCCGCCAGCCCGTAGAAGCCGTCCCTGCAAACATCGCACACCCTTGATCCGCCGACGTTTGGCTTGCAGGCGCACTGGCCGTCCTCGGGGTCGCACACGGCCACCGAGCCGATGGTGCCGGGGCGGAAGCACTCGCAGTCTGCAGAAGAGAAGTGGAAGAAAAATGATGCAACACATTCTCGGCTGCCCTCAATGCGGGCCCTTTACAAGTGCAATGAAAGTAACCATACTTAGTTGTCCATGTTCTCTAAATTGAACAAGACTCCGTTTGTATCCAAACTGTTTTTCAGCGTAATTACGTAATACGTACAAAACAAATGTAGTGGAGGTATCATTTTGCAGGCAAATGAAAAATATCTAGTTACCTTTACAGCCCTCCGGATTCCAGTCTTCCAGGTTCCAGTAGAGAGGCTTGCACGTGTCGCAGATCCTGCCGGTGACCTTGCTCTTACAGGTGCAGAGGGTTCCCTCGGGCACCGAGTCACAGCCGCCCATCTCGAAGAAGTTGGCGGTGACACCGCCGGGGTTGCAGTTGCACTCCTCGCAGAGAGGGAAGTTGTATCTGTAGGATAGTTAAACACAAAGATATGGCACTTATATTGGTGGAATTAAGGATTTCATCTCACCTCTCCGCTGCGCACATGTCGCATTTAGTGCCGACAAAGTTGGAGTGGCAGTCGCAGATGCCGCTGTCATCGCAGGTGACGCCAATTGACCCGAACGAGTCACAATTGCATGCTGGAAGGAAAAAATAGATTAATGTGATATAGTAGTATTTTCACGGCAATATTATATTTTACCTCCACATGTGGGATAGTCAAAGTATCCTGGCGAGCACTCGTTGCACTGCCTATCCCCGTAGTTGTCGTAGCATGGGCACTGGCCGTCCACCGGGTCGCACACCTCAGAGGAGGATCCCTCTTCGGAGCACTCGCACGGGGTGCAGTTCGGGTAGTCGAACCACCCTGGCTCGCACCGGTCGCACCGCTCCCCGCCGAAGCCCTCCTTGCAGATGCACTGGCCCGTGTCCTTGGCGCAGATCTCCGGCTCGGTCCCACGGGTGTCGCAGTTACACGCTGAAAACAGGAAATCAATGTGTCTGCAAATTAATAAAATGAGTGAGGCCTCGACTTACTGTCGCAGTTCGGGTAGTAGTAAAACCCGTCGGCGCATTCGTCGCACTGTCGGGCGCCGTAGTTGGAGCCGCAAGGGCACTGGCCGGTGGCGGCGTTGCAGTTGTCGCTGACCGAGCCAGTGGGATTGCAGTCGCAGGCTAGAATTAAAACATGAAATTTGGCATTTCGTCGCTGAGGCAATTTGAGAGAAGCATATAATCGTACGTTGGCAGTCTGGAAAGTTCCAGTAACCCAGGGCGCACTCGTCGCAAAAAGACCCGTTGAAATTGTAGAGGCACGGACATTGGAGACGCCCCTCGGCAACACAGATAGGGATTCCATCGTCGCTAAGCCTGAAAAGGTTTGGGATAACAAGTAGCGTTTTGGGTTGTAATATTACATGTGCTCTGTACTGAGTGCATACCTTGTTCCGTTGGAGAAGCATTCGCATGGCTTGCAGTCGGGGTAATCGTAATATCCGTCAGCACAAATGGAGCAATCATCTGCTCCTCGGAAGCCTTCTCCACACTCGCATTTTCCCGTCTCCGCCTCACAGTTACCGGTGTATCTGTGATCCTGGTCACACTGGCAAGCTGGAAAAAATAAATTGAACAAAATACATACAATGAGTCACTAATCACTATGGATATTATCATCAAATTACTATCACATACGTATGCAAGGCTCTGTGTCGTTAGGCAGCCTTCCCACAGGTCTGAAGAAGCCGTCGACGCAGGTGTGGCAGTTGATGCCGTCCGTGAACCGCTCGCACTCCTGGCAGACCCCACCGCCTTCGTAGTTGCCGTAGATGTCGAGAGAGAGGCGCTGCTCGTCCACGTCCGGGTCATAGTAGCACTTGTTTGAGTGGCCGTGGCAGTTGCAGGCCTCGCACTCGAAGGGGTCGTCCTTGGTGTACTGCCGCCACTTCTTCTGCGGGAAGTCCGGGGAGCACTCGTTGCAGTTGATGCCGGCCGTGTTGTGCTGGCAATGGCATTGGAGCAGGTCAGGATCCTCCTGAGACGGAGGGCACACGAAGGCGTGGCCGTTGCACATGCAGCGACCGCCAACGCTGATCTCCTTGATGGAGTAGTAGTACTGCGGAGAGAGAAGATGTGGAAACTTGAGCCTGACCTGATAAGGAGATTGAAGGAGTCTTCATGTTGACATTAAACAGTCCTGCGTCAAAAAGTCTACATTTCGAGTACAGTAGAAATTGGAGGATCAATAACGGCGATAATCGTCTTCCACACCGTCGTAGGCCGAGCTGCGCCGCGCTTCTGCATAGTCCGGCCGCCGGGCCTCCCTGGCGTCGATGTAGTCTGGCGGAGGAGAGATCTCCGGGCGCCGGCGAGGGTAGAAGTACCACACGGCCAGGAAGACGATGAGGAAGAAGGCGACGAGGGAGAGGCCCTGGTACTCGCCCGAGGGGTCCCCGCGGCCACGGCGCAGGTGGTCGTGGAGCTTGTCCACCTTGGGCAGGGGCAGTGCCACCTCGGCGTCGGGCGAGTAAGGCGGGAAGGTGCGCAGGTCCCCCTCGCGCCACGCCTGCAGGACGCCGAAGGAGTGCTGCAGCTCGGCCAGGATGGCGTTCTGCGTGGTCACGCGCCCGTGGTACATCTGGTGCTTGTTGAAGGCGTAGTAGGCGCCCATCAGGCACACCAGGAAGAGCACGGCCAGCACCGTCAGGTACAGTCGGTCCTCCTGCTCCTCCGAGGCCAGCTCGAGCAGCCTGCGCCGGTGGTCGCGCAGGGCCCACGCCAGGCAGCACAGGAGCATGAACAGGCCCACCAGGAAGGCCAGGTTGGACTGGAAGGACATGCGGAAGTTGAAGCTGGGCGTCTCCTCCGGGTTGGCCACGTGCCCCACGCGAACGTCCTCCATCCCGTGCATGGCCAACTCTCCACGGCAACGACGGGCACAAGAACACGGACAACACCAACGGCGGCGGGAAAACAATCTCTCTCTCTCTCTTCAAATATATTTCACAAACTAAAATTTTTTGATTTCCCCAATCAAAAGGCGAAAGCGCGAAAAAGCGCCCAAAGCGCCCTTTCTCTTTCCCCACTCTTTCCCTTCCTGTTCAAAATCAATTAAAATTCAAATTTTGGCGGGAAAAGCGTCGAGCGGGAGCTGCAGGTAATCATTAATCACTAACCACAAAGAATGTTGTACCGATAATATACCGGTAGTACTGTGATATTGATATGTTGTTGATCAAGTCTCAGTGCTAGTACTGATAATCTCATAAAATAATGCGTGGCACTTATTGCGATGTCAAATACGGAGTTGACTCCAACAGATAGTTCGGAAAAGTCCCCGCCCAACTCACCCTTCTGGTGACTGAGACGTCCCCCTGCGCCACCGACATTAGATGCCCCAACATGGTCTTGGTCTGGATGAGGCGCAGACGGATGTTGGTGGCCGTGATCCACTGCTGCAGCACCTGGTTGGAGAAGAGGTCGCTGGCGGAGGGGCGGCCCTTCAGCAGCGACACGAACACCTCGCCGTCCTCGATCGGGAGCACCTTGGAGAACTCCGTGTCGCAAATCACCTGGAAAGAAAAATTAAATTTACCTGGTATGTTTTTTGTTCTCCTCGTGAATAATTTGAATATTTACCTGGTCGTCCTCCACGATGGGCTCGTTTGCGTGCATGCCGAAGTACTTCTGGCACTCAGCGTCGTTGCCGGCAAAGTACTGCCATGGCTGCCAGGTGTCGCCGTGGTCGACCGACCGCTCCAGCGCCCACACCCCCGGCCGCGGCGAATTGGCCATGGTCACCACCACATAGGCCACCTGGAAGATTTGCTGCAGGTCGATGTCCAGCGTCACCCGGTTGTACTTGAGGCCCCTGGAGATGGGCGGGGACTGCCACCAGGTCGTCGTGTCGCCGTCGACCGCGTTCTGCCCTACGTGGACCTTCTCGGTCACATTGCTGTCGGAAGGGTAGCAAGAGTCGCAGATCTGAAATGAAGAATTTGCCATCGTTGAACGTTCCTTTCCCCGAATATTTTTATTACCTGTCCGTCCAGGATCTCAAATTGCTGCATGATCTCGAGCCTGTCGTAGCCGACGAGCTTGCAGTAGCGGTCGCCGTTGGGGATGCCTTCGCCGCAAGTGGCATTCACAGTCACCTTATCGAGAAAAGTAAAAAAAATATTTCAATCTTGTCGTAGTTGAAAGAACTTGGCAACAACCTTTCTGTTCTCCGCAATGTTGAAGTAGGGCGGGGTGAGCGTCTGCGCCGTCGTGGCGGCGGGCAGGAGGGCGGCAAACGCCGCGGCGAAGATGGTGGCGGCCATCGTCTTCTTCCTCCTCTTTCTCCCTGCCCCCATCTTGGCTAGGTGGAGGAGGGAACGGGGGAAGAAATGAATTTCGCTATTGTACGGTGTCTCCTCACAAATCACTACATAGTGTAACGTATGCTATGGTCGAGATGTCAGCAACAACTTGCTATGGGTCGCTGGACACTTTGGGCAAGAGCCACAGTCGATTTTTCGACATATGGTGACCAGCCCTACATGAAAGGGTAAAGTCTACTTTCCAACATGCCGTCCGGTCGAGCGACCGGAAAATATGAAACTAAATATGAGAAATATGACTCTGAGCAGTACTAATTTTTTTCTAGCTCTTCTTTAAGCAACTTGAAAAGTTTCTTACTGATCTAAAACACATCAAGAAGTTTTCCATGAAAAGTTTTCTATGAATGTACGCGTAAACAAATCATCCGCTTTTCTTCCTCATTCTCGCCCAAAAGAACCGTCCTCATTTCTGGTGCTGGTTTCCCGTTTCTTGTTTGGGAGAAGAATCTGCATCTGGGCGACACATGTCGAGAGCGACGATGAAAGGAAGAGAAATGCAAGAGAACACTAATTCTTTCCTTTTCTAGGTTATATTTGCTTCTGGAGATCATACACGGGCAGAAGCCTCCATGATTGTAGATTAAATACAGTACTGATCTGTGTATACCTGAAGTAGTAAATGGAAAATATAGGTATATGCAGCGCGTTATACACAGGATACTTCTGCTTGGGAAGCTCCATTTCGATCATCAACGAAGGGGTAACACCATCTTTTCAACATGTACAGGTCTCCGCTTGAAGCCTTCGCTTTTTTTGTACTGGTACTTCCATAAAAGTAAAATCTCTTGCTTTTTCTTTCTCAACGGAGGATGGCTCGAAAATCACAGCAGCGGGTGTCGACTTGGGGGTAATCGTTTGTAATAAGAAAAGCGGCGGCTTGCGAAGCGAAGAATCATTTTGACACACAGCGCTAAACATTCAAAATTCGAAAACTCATGAAAAGTAGCAAAGCGCGCGTGATGGAGAGCCGCAAAAAAAATCGACTCTCCTTCAAGCTCGTATCACAGGTCAAATAGGGAGAGGGCGGGCTCTTCTGCGTCGTCCGCGATAAACTTTTGGTTTTTTCTTCCTACCTTCCAGGCACTTTCTTCGCTACATTAATTCTTAATCCAGATCAACTACTACTTATATGGCCGAGTGACAATTGGCGTTACCACAGTCGGGCAAGCCAATAAGTTCGTTCCCCCCTCAGGCATCTGCCTCCACTCCGTCTCCTCCTCCTCCTCCTGCGACGCGAATGGACCCCTCGGAGGCACTCCTATTCCCACGGTGGCCCCTGGGAGAACCCTCGTTGGACGAGGAGGAGGAGTTGGGCATGACTTCGTCGCTCTCCCCTCGCCCCCCTCCGCCTCCGGACCCTTTGGACTCGCTCCTGCCCCTCTCTTCCACTCCATCTCCAGCCGCCGAGGCCGCCCCTCCTCCACTGTCCAGCTTCTCCAGCAACTTGCACTTGCAGCACAAGATGCAGGGGGCGGCCAGCAGGAGGAGGGGCGACGCCACCAGCAGCAGGATCCCGAAGCCGGCAAAGATGCCGATGACCTGCGCGCGGTGGATGAGGACGGAGGCGCGGGAATGACCCAGCTTGCCCTTGCAGCGGCCAGAGTCGTAGTGGCGGAGCAAAAAGTCGTCCTAGAAATGAAATTAATTTGCTTCCGTAACGAATACGTGAAATGAAGCAGATGTGTAACTCACGTCTAGCGAGGCCAGACAGAACCAGCAGAATACGTGCTTGCACCTCTTGCACATCATCTGCGCGCACCCCGCGTCCCTCTCGATGGGCACCCTGCACATGGGGCAAGGCTTGATGTCCCCGCCCAGGAAGGACGCCCCGCCCAGGAACTCCGCCGCCGGCGCCAGTCCGATCCCCCCTCCCGCCGCCTCCTGGCTCCTCACTATCTCCTCCCCGTTCTGCGCGCAGGTCTTGCCCGGGTGGAAATTAGCCGAGCACAGCGAGCAGAACTCCTTGCTGCAGCTTGGGCAGCTGACGGCCACGCCGGTCTCCTCCGCCGCCATGGCAGTCGCCGCGGCGGAGGACGACGGCTGGCAGATGTGGCAGATGGTGCCGCAGTCCGGCGCGGGGCACCACGTGCGGTTCCTGTCCAGCGCCACCTCCGTGTTGAGCCTGAACCTCCTGTGCTTCTCCGCCACGTCCCCGCCGGCGATCGCCTCCACCTCCAGCAGCTGAAGCACGCCCTGCTTCTCGCACTCGGGGTCAGGGCAGGAGATGTCGTACGCACCCTCAGACACCTCAAACATCACGTACTGAAGCATGCACTGTAATGAGAAAACGACGACAACCAATATTCAATTAATTCGCAACTATCTTAACTTATATACTGAAATATCACCTCTTTGCAAAACAAGCATCCGCAGTCCTGCAGCTTGGCCATGTCCCTGAGCGGCGAGTCCATGAGGCAAATCTTGCAGGTGAGTTCTGGCTCCTCCGTCCCTAGCGACGGCTTGCGCGGCATCATGAAGATGGAGTTCTGGCTGGGGGCGCGGGAGGTCAGGCGGGAGTTGGAGAAGGAGACCGCGTAGGAGCAGCGGGAGCACATCATAACAGAGGAGGTCGTCGAGCGGAGGCGGTTCACCGGCTGAATGCCTTGTCCGTATGGCTGAAGGGAGGAAAGAACGGCACGGATAAGAAAGCAAATATCCAACCGGTGATATGTTTGTTCTTCACAAACTCGCCTCTAAAGAGTTCACTTCGGCGAAATCTCGCCTTCACTTAGATTATTTTTCTACAGCTCGCTAATCTCCAGAAAACTCGTTATCTAGCACCAAGAAAAAAAGTGATGGGGGCTCACCGTCCTGAAGGGCGACTCGCAGCCGCTGCCGACACTGGTGAAGCTGAAAGCCGCCGTCCCTCCGGGCATCTTCCCTCCGCCCCTTCCGACGTGAGTGGGGTCGTCCTTCCTGGCGGTGGCGAGGCGGCGGAACAGGTTGAAGGAAGACTTCCTGGACCTGCTGCCAGCTCCGTAACCTCCGCCAGCCCCTCCAGCTCCTCCACCGCCTCCACCTCTTGGGACGGCGATGGGGCGGGAGGAGTTTGATGACCCCCCGGCGGGCAGGGACATCAGGGTGTTGCACTTCCTCATGGGAGGGGAGGACGGCAGCATCCCGCTGTCGGGGTCGCCCCGTTTGTTGGTGACTCCGTGGCTGATGAGGCTTTTGGTAGAAAAGTTTCTCTGGATCTCACTCTTGTTTCGGCGGGACTTTTGATGGTGGTGGTGGCTGGAGGAATGGTGGTGGTGGTTTGACGATTTTCCTCCAGCGTTACTCCCCCCGAAAGTAGAATTAGGTCCGCCGCCGCCTCCGCCTCCTCCTCCGCCCCTACTAGACGACAGTTTAGGAAAGATAAGGCTCCTCAGACTGGGCATGCTGGACATGTCTGACATGGATGTCCTCGTCAGCCATAGGGCGACCTGCTGCCTCGCCGTCAGGGGCTCGGAGGAGCGGATGTAGTGGGAGGTGGAGGTGTAGTGGGTACCTACAGATTCAGCTTGGAAGCTGTACTCTGAGAAGGCGGCGTCGCTGGCGTTGCTCTCAGGAACGTGGAAGCTGTTATCCAGCAAAGTGTTGCTGTTGATGATGTTGCTGTTGGTAGAGGTGTTTCCCGCCAGCACCTCGTCTACTGTCGGTGCAGCAATGCCGACCCCAACGATAGTGTCCGCTGTGGCGGTGGCCGTCATCCTGGCGTTGGTGCTGGAGCAGGTGTTTGTTGTAGTGGTGGCGGCGGCGGTCACCTCCTCGGGCACAGCCTCTAGGGTCCCTTCGACCTCTGTGAAGTCGAGGCGGTAGTCCTGCTTGTTGTTGACGGGGGAAGCTACGCCGCCGCCGCCTCCACCTCCAAAGAGAGCAGATGCCTGCTGCTGCTCCTCGTCCGCCTCCGGCGAAAGAAGCATGGACGTCTCCGTCGTGTCTGCTGCACTGAAGTCCCCCACTTCCGCAACAACGTCTTCTCTCTCGGCCTCCCCCCTCCTCTCTTCGTGGTCTCCCGTGACTGTGTCAGCGTCGTCGTCGGCAGCCTCCGGAGCCCCTCCGACCAGAAGGGCAGACAGCAACTCTTCAGCATCGCTACTTCCGTTGCCATCGCCCCTCTTGTTGATGTCCTTGTCTGTCGCCTCTTCTTTCGAAGCCGCCGCGTTGGCGATTGGTCCTTGATCCCCCCCAGGGACGGCCGTGAAACTCCCCTTCATCATCTCCGGCGGCGACAACTGCTGCTGCTGACGCTGGAGCGACGTCTCGTCCTCCTTCTTGGGCAACACCTCTGAGGCGGGCGCCGGCTCCAAGCCGGAAACCAGAATGCCTTGACGCTCAGCCATTGTCACGGCGGCGGAAGATGACTGTAGGGTCGACTTTTGCCGTACGTACTACCAGAGCAGTAGCATATCTGCAAGGAAGAAAAAAAATGAACAAAAACAAGCTTGACACGTGTGTATACCAATGGGAAGGAGTTTGAATGCCGTTGTTACATGACCTCGTCCTCGCAACACTATGCGAATGACCTCCCTCTCTCCCTGACCAAAACGGACTTAACTTTTAAATTATTCATTGTACGTACAGACTGGACTTGAGCCACCTATTGCACATCTTGACTCTTGAGCTACCAAAAGAACATTTACTTCTTACTATATGTAGCATTTTACTGTGGGTTCCCCGATACAAGTTCATATTGGCATTCTATGAATTACCCCGTGCACAGTTGGCTGAGTCGCTACGAAAAAAAATACGTTTCGAAAAAAATACGTTTCACAAGACGGGGAAATTCGATCCACCTTCGACTCACCCCTCCAGGACGATGAGAAGCTGTAGTATATGCACTCAATAATCGCTGACTAGGAGTCTCCACTTTCAAAGGAACAATTTTTGCTTCTACGCATATATGTACAAAGCAAGGTAGATGCAAGGCGAAATTCAAATAACGTCTTTGGCTAAATATGAGCCGACTTCAGAATGTATCTTCAATTCGCTGCAGTCCACCTTGCTTCAAATGGCGGACGACGAACAAAGCACCCCGCCACAATGACTTGACTAGGTAGGTGTGCTACCTTTCAACCCGTACGAACGACCGTGTCCTACTGCAAAACTGGGAGGTAGCTGAGGAGCTTTTGCAGATTTTTTTCCCCATGGAATCAGCTGCCCCGTACCTTGCTCCATCTCCTATCCCCCAACTGCTCGAACGACGGCTTGAGCTCCCCCCTGCCTCACCTCCCCCACCTCCCCACCTCACCTAGGCTCCTCCGTCTGTCCCGGTTCGCATCGCTGGCTTCGACGCGTGAGGGGAGGAGCGCCTTTCTTTCGATCGCGGGATGGGGAGAGGAGGAACATGCGAGAACGACATAGTGCACCTACCTAGACGTACATGTAGTACTGTAGGTAAGTTTCTCTTCCTCTCCTCCCTACCTGAGCTCATACGAACTCATACCCCGGCAAATGTGCAACAGCGCTCGAGTCTCCACACCGAAAAAACCATTCGCAGAATAAGTTTATAGACTACAGTAATTATGAACTCTATAAAAGCCTTATGCAAAGGTATTCACTACCAAAGTGTCCCACTCTTTACGCCATTAAAAAATCGGGATTTTTTTCCGTGCGCATTTCAATGGACACTTATTACTTGTTGGAGTTGAACTACTACAGTAAAAGCTGGAGGAGAACAAAGAATCGCCACGAACTCTAGCTAGATAACTGCACCAGTACTAATTGTCAATTGATCAACTCTTTTTCCCATCCACTTGAACATAAGCAGCACAAGGACGGTTGGCACAGGTGTTTTGCACCTCACCAGACCTATCTAACGTTCTGACTAAAGATAAGCCTTAAAATAATGTCAGGGCGACTCTTGTCTCACCTGCGGATTGGAATTCCACTTTTTCTTTGTTCTAGCAGCCACCTGCACGAGAACGTAGAGATCTTGCCGGTCTTCTTGTTCGCGGGAGTCTTTTGACTTCGCTTACACGATGTACATACTTGTATCTGTCAAGAGTTCTTCCGTGCATTTACTATATAGTCTGCAGTGAGAGTGCACCCTTTCGCGTGGAGCGGCCGCACTCGTCTGAAGTTTTCCTTCTCAGTCGCTCGCTCCATAGGCTTTCTCCAAAACACTTCAAGCCTTCCGTGCGGAGGCGGGCACGGGGACGGGGTCGCCGCAGAAGGAATCCTCGCTCCTCTTTTCCCATGCGGCGCCTGCGCACTTCTTTCCCCTTTTCTGTTTTCCGTGCCTGGCTTTCTCTGCGCAGGGAAATAGAGGGAACTCTCAAGGGAGGACGGGAGGGAGAGGGGCCGCAGAAAGAAAGCCTTTCTCTCTTCCCTCCTTGCAGGGGTGAATTTCGTGGATTGCCAAGTGGACGGGCACAAAACAACGGAGGAGGAACAAGGACGAAACGAAAAGGGGAAAGACCTCTCGTCCGCCGCCGCCCCTCACAACAGGGGAAAAAACGCTCAAACTTTGAACGATATTGATTGGGGGGTGGGCCGCGCGGAGGCCTACTTTCTTGCGTATGACCTGGGAACCCTGTGGCGGGAAAACGTGGGAGGGGCACTGCCCGACCTGGAGGGCGAAAGATGACGTCTCTCTCTCTCCTTCTCCCTTGGCCTAGCTAGGCTGGCAATTGTCGGCAGCAGCCTTCATCGCGCCACCCTCCCATAGCTAGGGGAGGAGCTGTACAAAAAAGGCCGAGAGAGAAAGGGGAGAGCCGCCTCCGAATCGGGCGAGTTTCTGTGTCGGGAACCGGTATAAACCGGATCTGTGAGTCGGCGAGAGCAGGCTCTCTCCCCGGGAAAAGAGTGGGAGGTGGAGGGAGGAGGAGGGTCTCTATTCTGGGAAGGTGGGGAGAAGGGGAGGAGCGAGGGGCGGTTCAATTTTGCGAGAGGGAGGAAAAGAGGAGGCCTGTTTTTGTGCGACGGAGGCTCATGCTTTATTCACGGGGAAACGGCGGCCGGCGGCGATGCCGATTGTCGACTGGCTGCAGGCCTAGTTTTTTCCCGTCTGTCATCGTTGGTGGCACCGCAGCACGAAAACGATCCATATACCGCCGTGCATTTCTAGCATTTTTCCCGACCGACGGAGGAGAAGCCTCAATTGTGGGAAATGCTTTTTTTGCTTTTTCAACACTTCGCAT
>JAAUYJ010148607.1_pt1 | contig 14918 bp, 14 predicted proteins | sample 7278031 | NCBI WGS metagenome assembly JAAUYJ01 (sample SAMN14350222, study PRJNA611818) | marine sediment metagenome | isolation source: surface marine sediment (1.8m) | place: French Polynesia: Moorea | collected 2018-08 | reverse complement strand
TGGCCGGTGGCAAACTGGTGATCTACCCGCCGCGCGTCTCGCGCTTTGAGTCCCGCAACACCGCCATCATCTGCAACACCTGCCTGTACGGCGCCACCGGTGGCAAGCTGTTTGCAGCGGGCGTGGCGGGTGAGCGCTTCGCGGTACGCAACTCCGGCGCCGTGGCAGTGGTGGAAGCGGCCGGCGATCACTGCTGTGAATACATGACCGGCGGTAACGTGATTGTGCTCGGCCCCACCGGCTACAATTTCGGTGCCGGCATGACCGGTGGGTTCGCCTACGTGCTGGATGAGGATCGCGGCTTCATCGACCGCTATAACAGCGAGCTGGTGGAGATTCACCGTATCTCCACGGAAACTTTCGAGCCCTACCGTCACCACCTGCGCGCCATGATCGGCGAGTTTGTCGATGAAACCGGTTCCCAGTGGGGGCGCACCCTGCTCGAGGAATTCACCGACTATGTCGGCAAGTTCTGGCTGGTGAAACCCAAGGCAGCAGACCTCGACCGTCTGCTCTCGCGACTGAGAAACACGGATTGATGCCATGAGTGAACGTCTCGCCAATGATTTCCAGTTCATCGATGTCGGCCGCCGCGACCCGGACAAGAAATCGATGCAGGCGCGCAAGACCGAGTATGTCGAGATCTACGAGGAGTACACCGACAACCAGGTGGCGAGCCAGGCCCACCGCTGCCTCGAGTGTGGCAACCCCTACTGCGAGTGGAAGTGCCCGGTACACAACTTCATTCCCAACTGGTTGAAGCTGATTGCCGAGGGGAACCTGTTCGAAGCGGCCGAGCTATCACACCAGACCAATACATTGCCGGAAGTCTGCGGCCGTATCTGCCCGCAGGACCGTCTCTGCGAGGGCGCCTGCACCCTGGAAGACGGGTTCGGCGCGGTGACCATCGGCTCCACCGAGAAGTACATTACCGACACGGCGCTGGCCATGGGTTGGCGCCCGGACCTGTCTGACGTCGAGCCCACCGACAAGAAGGTGGCGATTATCGGCGCCGGCCCCGCGGGGCTCGGCTGCGCCGACATCCTGGTGCGCGCCGGCGTGAAGCCGGTGCTGTTCGACCGCTACCCGGAGATCGGCGGCTTGCTGACCTTCGGCATCCCGGAGTTCAAGCTCGAGAAGTCGGTGATGACCCGACGCCGGGAAATCTTCGAAGGCATGGGCATGGAGTTCCGCCTCAACACCGAGGTGGGCCGCGACGTGATGCCGGCGGAGCTGATGGAAGAGTACGACGCGGTGTTCCTGGGCATGGGTACCTACAAGTACATGAAGGGGAACTTCCCCGGCGAGGAGATGGCCGGTGTCTATGAGGCATTGCCGTACCTGGTCGGGAACGTGAACCAAAACATGGGCTTCGAGCAGCCTGACGATGCCTTCGTGAACCTCGCCGGTAAGCGGGTGGTGGTGCTGGGCGGTGGCGATACCGCCATGGACTGCGTACGCACCGCCGTGCGCCAGCAGGCCACCTCGGTGACCTGTGCCTACCGGCGCGACGAGGAGAACATGCCAGGCTCCCGGCGCGAGGTGAAGAATGCCCGCGAGGAAGGCGTGGTGTTCCTGTTCAACCGCCAGCCGGTGGAAATCGTCGGCGATGAGAATGGCGCCACCGGCGTGAAAGTGGTTGAGACCCGCCTCGGTGAACCCGATGAAAGCGGGCGCCGTCGCCCGCAACCGATTCCGGGCAGTGAAGAAGTGCTGCCCGCAGATGCGGTGGTGATTGCCTTTGGCTTCCAACCGGACCCGCCCGCGTGGTTCAATGATGTCGAAGTGCAAACCAATGACTGGGACGGCGTGATTGCCCCCGAAGAGCAGACCTACAAATTCCAGACCACCAACCCCAAGGTATTTGCCGGCGGTGACATGGTGCGCGGTTCCGACCTTGTGGTCACCGCGATCTGGGAAGGCCGCCAGGCCGCAGAAGGGATTCTCGACTACCTGGACGTCTAATGACTGAACTGAAAAACGATCGCTTCCTGCGGGCGCTGATGCGTGAGCCCGTGGACCGTACACCGATGTGGATGATGCGCCAGGCCGGGCGCTACCTGCCCGAATACCGGGCCACCCGCGAACAGGCGGGCTCCTTCATGGACCTGTGCATGAACGCCGAGCTGGCCTGCGAGGTCACCCTGCAGCCCCTGCGCCGCTACCCCATGGATGCCGCCATCCTGTTTTCTGACATTCTCACCATTCCCGATGCCATGGGTCTGGGCCTGCACTTCGTGGAAGGTGAAGGGCCGCGCTTTCACAAGCCGGTGCGCTCGGAAGCAGAAATTGCCGCCCTCAAGGTGGTCGATGCCCGCTCTGACCTGGACTACGTGGTCAAGGCGGTCAGCACCATTCGCGAGGCACTGGCCGGCAGCATGCCGCTGATCGGCTTCTCCGGCAGCCCCTGGACCCTGGCCACCTACATGATCGAAGGCGGCAGCTCACGGGACTTTGCCCGCGCCAAGACCATGGCTTTCAACCAGCCGGAATTGATGCACCAGCTGCTGGGTGTACTGGCAGATTCGGTGGCCGACTACCTGAACGCGCAGATCGAGGCCGGTGCGCAGGCGGTGCAGATTTTCGATACCTGGGGCGGCGCCCTCGGTGACCAGGCTTACCTGGAGTTCTCTCTGGCCTATATGAAGCGCGCCATGGACAAGCTCACCCGCGAGTCGGAAGGACGTAAGGTGCCGGTGATCCTGTTTACAAAGAACGGCGGCCAGTGGCTGGAAGCGATGGCCGACACCGGCGCTGACTGCCTGGGATTGGACTGGACGACGGACATTGGTGCCGCCCGTGGACAGGTCGGTGACCGTGTCGCACTGCAGGGGAACATGGACCCTTCCTGGCTACGTGCGCAGCCCGACAAGATCAGGGACGAAGTTGCCCGCATCCTGGCGAGCTTCGGCAACGGAGAGGGTCACATCTTCAACCTGGGTCACGGCATCACGCCGGACATCAACCCGGATCACGTCACTGCCTTTGTCGACGCGGTGCAGGAACTCTCACCCCAATACCACGGCTAACACGTCATTCCCGCGGAAGCGGGAATCCACACGCCCGTCATTCCCGCGCAAGCGGGAATCCACACGCCCGTCATTCCCGCGCAAGCGGGAATCCAGTTCTTTCGCTTTAGTCGAAGATTCTGGACCCCCCTGCGCGGGCCGCCGCCTACGCGGGGGTGACAGGGTAGTCAGATGACGGGATCTTCTCCGCAGGGGAACCTCGCTAGATGTGAGGATCCTATATAACCGGGTCCTCACCGCACGGAATTGACTGGTCCATATCCAGCGCCGGCGCATCAGAAGTGGGCCGGCCGACGATCTTCGCCGGCACCCCGGCCACGGTCGTGTGCGGCGGCACATCCTGCAGTACCACACTGCCGGCACCGACCTTGGCGCCTTCGCCGACCTGGATGTTGCCGAGAATCTTGGCGCCCGCGGCAATCAGTACCCCGTCGCCGACCTTGGGGTGACGGTCGCCTTCTTCCTTGCCGGTGCCGCCGAGGGTGACCGATTGCAGGATGGAAACGTTGTTACCCACCACCGCCGTCTCACCGATCACCACGCTGGTGGCGTGGTCGAGCATGATGCCGCGGCCGATTTTCGCTGCCGGGTGAATATCAACCTGGAAGGTAGTGGACACCCGGTTCTGGAAGAAAAGTGCCATCGATTCGCGGCCATCGTTCCACAGGCAGTTGGCTACCCGGTGTGCCTGCAAGGCATGAAAGCCCTTGAAGTATATAAAGGGCACATAGAGGCTATTGCAGGCAGAGTCACGTTCTTCAATGGCGACCAGGTCGGCGCGTATTGACTCGCCGATCGACTTGCAGGATGAAAACGCGTTCTCCACAACTTCCCGCAGCAGCATGGCCGGCGCCGTCTGGCTGTCCAGCATGTGCGCCAGGTGAAAGCTCAGCGCAGACTCCAGCTTGCTGTGATTGAGGATCGTCGAGTGCAGGAAGCTGGCAAGGATAGGTTCCTTCGCGACTTCTGCCTCGGTTTCTTTGCGAATGCGATCCCAAATGGGATCGGCGCTTGCATGCATCATGCGGCTACCTCGTCTGGTGTTCCGCGGCGCTTGGCCGCGTATTGTGGCCCAGTTGACACCGGCAGCGCCACAGCTGGTGACCACTGCTTGCGTATTTACGCTCAAACAGGGTCAGCGGTTGTGCGCAGGTGAACAGCTCGCTGCTGGCGCTTTCCCCCGCAAGCTCCAGCGCGCGGGTGAACTCTTCTACATAGACCTGCCAATTGCTGCGCAGTTCGATGCTGCCGCCCAGCGCCAGCAGGGCCGGGAAGTCCGCGGAGCCGTGTACCCGCCGCTTTAGTTGACCGGGTTTGGGCCAGGGATTGGGGTAGAGCAGGTAGTGGTGCTGCAGCCGCCAGCCTGCGTCCAGGGCGAGTCGCCAGAAGTCTCCGCACTCGGCCTGTACCAGCAGGTAGTTATCATTGCCTGCGGCTGCGTGCTTCTGCAGCCGGTGGGCCGACTTGTCGAGGCCGATCACCAGGCAGTCGGGGTGGCGTTCGGCGAGCAGTGCGGTACTCATACCGGTGCCGCAGAAAGAGTCCAGCACCAGTGGCTTGCCCGCGGTCGCCACCTGTGCGCGGATGGACTCGAAGGCTGCGCGAGTGTGCCCCGCAGGCGACCGACGGCTCGGTTCCGCCAGGTGCTTGCGCACCACTGCCTCGAGCTGCTCGTGGCATGCCTGCTGGCTGCTGCTGACTTCGCGGGAATTGCCCTGCATGTGCTGGCCCGGTTTGATGTTGGCAGACTGGCCTGCCATGATAGGCCGCCTCTTCGCCGACAACAAAACTATGCGCAAGGACCTGCGTCCCTTCTGGGTCAAGAAAGCCTACGTCAATTTTAGGCACTGGTACGCCGAGCATTTTATCCGCCCCCGCTGCGATTACCTCGGCGATCACCACACCATCATGAGCCCCTGGTACGTGAAGATCTCCGGTCCCAATATCCGTATCGGCAAGTGCGTCACGCTGATCGGCGAGCGCGCGGCGCCGGTGAATCTCGGGGTCTGGGGACGCGAGCTGGACAGCGGCAGTATCACCCTCGGCGACTACGTGCTGGTGAGCCCCGGTACGCGTATCAGCGCCTCGGACGAGATCACTATCGGCGACAGCGTGATGATCGCCAACGGTGCCTATATCACCGACTCGGACTGGCATGGCATCTACGACCGCACCGCCCGGGACGACCAGGTGAAGCCGGTGCACATCGGTGAGAACGCCTGGATTGGTGATCACGCCATGGTCCTGAAGGGCGTCACCGTCGGGCAGAACAGTGTTGTGGCTGCGCGCGCCGTGGTCACCCGCGACGTGCCTGCCAATGTGGTGGTAGCGGGCAACCCGGCAAAGGTCGTGAAAGAGCTGGACCCGGAGCAGGGCTTCAAGACCCGCGCCGACTACTTTGCCGATCCGGTGGCGTTGCAGCGCTTCTTCGATTCAGTGGAGCGCGACCTGCTGGCGGAAAACCGTTTCTGGAACTGGGTGCGGGCGCTGTTCTTCCCCGGTCCCCGCGATTAGTCCTGTTTCTAGTATTGGGGGTTGAGTGCCAGCGGTGGCTCGTCGAAGGCCGCCAGCTGTTCGCGCAGCTCGAGAATATGGCTGGACCAGTAGCGGGCGTCGCCGAACCAGGGGAAGCTCTTCGGGAAGGCCGGGTCTGACCAGCGCCGCCCGAGCCAGGCGGCGTAATGCACCATGCGCATGGTGCGCAGGGACTCAATCAGGCGCAGCTCCGCCGGGTTGAATTCGCAGAACTCCTCATAGCCTGCCAGCAGCTCATCGAGCTGTGAGAGCTGCTGGGCGCGATCACCGCTCAAGAACATCCACAGGTCCTGCACCGCCGGCGCCATCACGCAGTCATCCAGGTCGACAAAATGGGCGGTATCGTCCCGCCACAGGATGTTGCCGACATGACAGTCGCCGTGGCAGCGCAGCGTTTCCACGCCGCGGTAGTGTTCCGCCACCCGCGCCACCAGGTCCTCTACCAGCGTGACATAGGGGGTGTGCAGGTCGATGGGTATGCAGTGCTCGGCCACGAACTGGTAGCTGTCCTTGAGCCAGCGCTGCGGCGTCAGCGACAGCCGCTGTTGGAAGTTGCGCGCCCTGCCCACCGCGTGGATGCGCCCCACGGTACGACCCAGTACCAGCTGGTTGTCCGGGTTATCCAGCTCCGGCGCGTGGCCGCCGCGGCGCGGAAACAGGGCGAAGCTGAAGCCTGCGTATTCGCCGATACTCTCGCCGTCGAACAGCAGCGGCGCCACCACCGAGATGTCCGCCTCTACCAGTTCGCGGGTGAAGGCGTGCTCCTCCTCGATCTGTGCACGGGTCCAGCGCTCCGGCCGGTAGAACTTGGCGATCAGTGGTTCACCGTCTTCGATGCCCACCTGGTAGACGCGGTTCTCGTAGCTGTTGAGCGCCAGCAGCCGGGCATCGCAGAGCAGGCCGCGGGACTCCACGGCCTCCATGACCAGCTCCGGGGTCAGGGAATCGTAGGGATGCTCAGTCATCGAGGCTGTCATTGAGAAGCGCCACACTTTTTACCTGCGCGAATACCTCGTCGCCCACGGCCAGTCCCAGCGTATCCACAGACTTGCGGGTTATGCGCGCCAGCAGGAACTGCTCACCCACCTTGAGCTGCACCAGCACACGGCTGCCGCCGCAGGTCTCGATGTCGGCAATCCGTGCCGGCAGCAGGTTGAGGATACTGGTCTGTCCGGGCCGCTCCAGGCACAGGCTGATATCTCGCGCCGGCAGGCGCAGTCGCAGCGGGGTGCCTGGCGGCAGGTCGAGGTGGCTCACCCACAGGGGCTGGCCCTCGAACTGCAGTCGGCTGAGTTCGTAGTCGGCATCGTGCTCTGCCACCTTTGCCCTTACCACCGCCGCGGCCTGTTCCTGGTGGGACAGGGCCAGTTCGAGCCGCGACGACAGTTCCAGCAACGGCCCCTCGGCCACCAGTTGACCGTCGTCCAACACCAGCAGGTGGTCCGCCAGTTCGGCGAGCTCTGCCATGTCGTGGCTGACGTAAATCATCGGCACATCGAGTTCGCGGCGAATCCGGGCCAGGCGGGCAAGAATATCCCGCCGACCGGCGCTGTCGATATTGGCCAGCGGCTCGTCCATCAACACCAGCCGCGGGCCCGACAACAATGCCCGGGCAATCGCCACCCGCTGCTGCTGGCCCCGGGACAGCTGGCTGCTGCGCCGCGCCAACATATCGGAGATCCCCAACCAGTCACTGACCTCAGTGAGGCCCGGGCCGTCGCGGTGCCGGCGCGAAAGTGCGAATTCCAGGTTGCCGGCCACGTCCAGGTGCGGGAACAGCCGGGCGTCCTGGAACACGTAGGCCACGTCCCGCTCTTCTGGTGCCAGCCACTGGCCGTTACCTTCGAGACGCTCATCGCCGATGCGAATGTCGCTGCCGGCATGGGCGTGGGCCAGGCCGGCGATACAGGACAACAGGCTGGTCTTGCCGCTGCCGCTGACGCCGTACACACCGGTGACGCTGCCGGCGGGCAGTACCGTATCGATAGCCAGTGAAAACTCACCGCGCCGTAACGCCAGCTTCAGGCCGATTTCGCTCATGTGCGCACCGACCAGCGACCGCTGGAGCGGTACAGCAGGAACAGGGTGACCAGCGAGAACAGCACCAGCCCGGCCGCCAGCTGGTGAGCGGCGGCAAAGTCCAGCGCCTCGACCCGGTCATAGAGCGCAATGGACAGCACCTGGGTTTCGCCTGGAATGTTGCCGCCGATCATGAGCACCACCCCGAACTCGCCCACGGTGTGCGCGAACCCCAGGCTGGCGGCCGCCAGGAAGCTGGGACGGCACAGGGGCAACACCACGCTGCGCCAGCGATCCAAGGGGCCAGCGCCAAGGGTGGCGGCAGCTTCCAGCAGGGATTCGGGGACCTGGCGGAAGGCGGCCTGCAGTGGCTGCACGACGAAGGGCAGGGAATAGAGCACCGAACCGATCACCAGGGCGCTGAAGCTGAAGGCCAGCCGGTAACCGGTGACCGCCTCCCAGGCCTGGCCAAAGGCCGACTGCGGGGCAAAGGCAATCAACAGGTAGAAGCCGAGCACGGTGGGTGGCAGTACCAGGGGCAGGGCAACCACTGCCTCTATGAAGGTGCTGGCCAGGGTCCGGCGCCGTGCCAGCCACCAGGCCAGTGGTGTTCCCAACACCAGTAGCCACAGGGTACTGACAGTGGCCAGTTCCAGGGTGAGCCAGAGTGCTTCAGTCATCCCGGGCTTCCGGCAGGGTGTAGCCCCTGTCCCCGATAAAGGCGCGAGCCGTAGGCCCGGTAAGCCAGTCTAGGAATGCGGCGGCGCGAACCGGGTGTGTGGCGTTAGCCAGTACCACCGCCTGCTGCTCGATAGGCGGGTACCACTCGGCAGGGACCGGGAGATATCGGGCCGGTTCGAAAGATGCCGCGACCAAGGCGGCATCGGCGCCGCCGGCTACCCACATCTGCATGGCCTGGCCGACATTAGCGCCGGTCAGGCGACGGGGGTTTGCAGCGGGAAAGCGGTCCAGCAACGCCTGGGCGGCGAGGCCATAGGGCGCCAGCTCGGGATTGGCTATCGCCAGGTTCAGACCGGGTTTCGACAACAGCGCCGCGATGCCCTGTTGTGCCAGTGGTTCCAGTTCCCGCTGGTAGGCCAGCACCAGTGTGCCCAGCGCATAGGTGCGGGCAGGACCCAGGGCCTGCCCCTCGTTTACCAGCCTGGCGGGTCGGGCGCTGTCGGCGGCCAGCAGCAGGTCGAAGGGCGCACCGTGGATTACCTGGGTATACAGCGCGCCGGTCGAGGCACTGCTGGTGGTAATGGTTTCGCCGGTTTCCCTGGTATAGCTGTTTACCAGGCCGGTGAGGGTGGCGGCAAAGTTGGCGGCCACAGCCACCCGCAGCGGTTCATCTTGCACAGACTGCGCTGACCACCCCGGCACGGGGGCGGCCAGTAGTCCGCACAGAAGCAGTGCTATCCGCCGCATATTGCCTTCCCTCGCCCCAAAGCGCCTAGTATCGACCAAAGCCCGGGGCTTTTCATCGTGGCTGAGGGCTGTTTATCTCCAGCTGAAGCTCTATATCCGGAGCTGAAGGCTGTCCCTTAGTGGCTGAAGGCTCCTTCACTTCAACTGCAGCGGTGTTCGAGCGCAACACCAGACGTCAACCTGGCCGGCGCCCTCGGCTTTCAGAGCCAGCGCCAGGGCATTGGCGCTGGCCCCGGTGGTCAGCACGTCATCGACAATGGCGACGGTCTGACCCTCCAGCGGCCTGGTAATGCAGAACGCGCCGCGCAGGTTGCGTTGCCGCTCGACCAGTCCCAGTTCGCGCTGGACAGTTGTGGCGCGGGTGCGGCGCGCCAGCCGCGTGTCGAGTTTGAGCTCGGTAAACTGTGGGTGCCGGGTGATTTCGCGGCCGATCTCTTGGGCCTGGTTGAAACCCCGCTGCCAGCGCCGGCGCCAGTGCAGTGGCATGGGTATCACCAGGTCCGGCAAGTTCACTTCGTGGGACGACAGGGCTCGCCGCAACAGGTAGGCCAGTACCCGCAGGCTGGGGAAGTCGCCCCGGTATTTGCCGCGGTGCACCCAGCTGCTGATCGGTTCTGTGTAGGCGCAGGCGGCGATGCAGGTGTCGAAGGCGGGTGGCTGTGCCAGGCAGCGGCCACAGATTGCATCCCTGGCGCCGGCCAGCGGTAGCGCACACTGCCCGCAGCTGTGCGTGAGCCAGGGCAGTTCGCCTTCACAGTGCAGGCAAAGCTCGATGTCGCGACCGCTGGGAAGGCCGCACAGCGCGCAGTGGCAGGGCGCGAGCTTATCCAGCGCCCACTGGATCAAGGTCTTGCTGTGCATACACGTCCCTGTGCAAAGCCAGCGTTAAAAGGGCGCCCGCGGGGGCGCTGTTTAACTTTAGTAGAGCTCCAGACGAGGTGCTAACCCTGCGTCAGGCCATATATGACCAATTGGTAATATTGACATTTTTGCCCTGTGCGGCCATCATGTGAACACTGAACACATAGGGCTGAGCCACCTGCTTTGCCCTGGCATACCGCCACTGATTTCATAAACGTTATTCCAGGAGAGTTGCAATGCTCGAATACAAGGCACCCCAGCGTGACATTCGCTTTGTCATGAACGAGTTGCTGGATTCGGACGGTCTGTACCAGACCCTGCCGGGTTTCGAGGAAGCCTCGGAAGACATGCTTAACACCATCGTCGGTGAGGCCTCCAAGTTCTGCGAGGAAGTACTGGCACCGCTGTACCAGAGCGGCGACGAAGAAGGTTGTGAGTGGAGCGAAGACGGCGTGAAGACGCCGGAAGGCTTTGCCGACGCCTACAAGCAATATGTCGAGAACGGCTGGCCGTCGCTGGCCGCCCCGGTTGAGAACGGCGGCCAGGGCCTGCCCAACCTCGCCGGCGTCATCCTCAATGAACTCACCGGCACCGCCAACTGGGCCTGGGGTATGTACCCCGGCCTCAGCCATGGCGCCGTGAAGACTATCGAGGAGCACGGCTCTGCCGACCAGAAAGACACCTATCTCACCAACCTGGTATCCGGCGAGTGGACCGGCACCATGTGCCTCACCGAAGCCCACTGCGGCTCCGACCTGGGCCTGCTGCGCACCAAGGCCGAGCCCCAGGCCGATGGCAGCTATGCCATCACCGGTACCAAGATCTTTATCTCTGCCGGTGAACACGACCTGGCGGACAACATCATTCACATCGTGCTGGCACGCCTGCCCGATGCGCCGGCCGGTACCAAGGGTATCTCCCTGTTCATTGTGCCCAAGTACATCGTCAACGAAGATGGCTCCATCGGTGAGCGCAACGGCGTGCACTGCGGCTCCATCGAAAAGAAGATGGGCATCAAGGCTTCCGCCACCTGCGTGATGAATTTTGACGGCGCCAAGGGCTACCTGATTGGCCCGGAAAACCGCGGCCTGAACGCCATGTTCACCTTCATGAACACCGCCCGCCTGGGCACCGCGGTGCAGGGCCTGGCCCACGCCGAGCTGGCCTTCCAGGGCTCCCTGAAGTACGCCCGCGAGCGCCTGGCTATGCGCTCTATCTCCGGCCCCAAGAACCCGGACGGCCCCGCCGACCCGATCATCGTGCACCCGGACGTACGGCGCATGCTGCTGACCCAGAAGGCCATCGCCGAGGGCAGCCGCGCGTTTATCTACTTCCTTGGCCAGCAGTCGGATATCGAGGAGTACGGTGAGGGCGAGGCCCAGCAGGAAGCGGCTGACCTGATGTCACTGCTGACCCCGATCGCCAAGGCCTTCATCACCGAAACCGGCTATGAAGCCGCCAATCTCGGCGTGCAGGTCTACGGCGGTCACGGCTTCATCAAGGAGTGGGGTATGGAGCAGATCGTGCGCGACGCCCGTATCGCCATGCTCTACGAGGGCACCACCGGTATCCAGGCGCTGGACCTGATCGGTCGCAAGGTGCTGGGCTCCGGCGGCAAGCTGCTGATGGGCTTCACCAAGCTGATCCACAAGTTCTGTGAAGAGCACAAGGACAATGGCGTTGGCGCCTTTGTCGAGCCGCTGGCCGCTTACAACAAGGAGTGGGGCGAGCTGACCATGAAGATCGGCGAAGCCGCCATGGAGAACCCGGATGAAGCCGGTGCCGCTGCGGTGGACTACCTGATGTATGCCGGTTACGTCACCCTGGCCTACTTCTGGGCGCAGATGGCTGCCGTGGCCCACGAGAAGCTCGAAGCCGGCACCGACGACAAGGCCTTCTACGAGGCCAAGATCCACACCGCCCACTTCTACTTTGACCGGCTGCTGCCCCGCGCGCTGACTCACAAGGAGTCCATGCTCTCTGGCGCCGGCAACCTGATGGAGATGGAAGAGGCCCTGTTCGCCTTTTAATCTCCTGTGGTAATGGCAAGTGCGGTAGAGGAAAATGGGCTCATGGAAGAGCCCAAGCTAACAGCCGAAGACCAGGCCAAGGTCGACAAGTTCGTCTCCTCCGGGATCAACTCGGTGGAGCGCAAACCCTTTCGGCCCCTTCGGCTACTGATTTTCCTGGTCGTGGTCGTCACCTGCCTCAGCGGCCTGAGCCTGCTGCTGGCGCGGGTTTCCGGGGTTTACTGACTCTTTACTAACGAGCGCGCTCTGGTATAGTAGCGCGCCTCTCCAGATGTCGGTGTGTAGCGCAGCCTGGTAGCGCACTTCCTTCGGGAGGAAGGGGTCGGAGGTTCGAATCCTCTCACACCGACCAATTCTCTTTATTTAGTCGTTGCTAATCCGGCGCCTTTCTAATCAGCAGCGTGCAGCCCGTCTCCGTGCGCACTTCGCCGTGTGAGCTTCCCGCGGGCGCAAAGTGATAATCCCCCGTCGTCAGGCGAAGGTCACCAAACCAGGTTTCTCCTTGCACCACATAGGTCTCTTCGTCCGCGGGATGGCTGTGGGCGGGGAAGGTGGCACCAGGGTCCAGCCGAACCAGCATCGACATACTGTCGCTGTCGCTGCGCAGAATCTTCACGTGGTTGCCTGGAGCGGCCTCTATCCAGGTATCCTCCTCCGAGGGCCGCGTCACGAATTCAGCACCTCGCTGGTCCGCGCTTATGCTGTCACGCAGGCCAGCCAGAATGCGGTCGCGGCGCTCAGGCCCCGGGTCGACGGGAGCTATGGCGTCGAGAAGGGCGCCGGTCACATCGTCGGGCAGCACCTTATCCTTATCTGACATCATTGACCTCCCCTCTCACCAGGGCTTCACCCAGCGCCACCAGTGCTCGCCGAATACGGGATTTCAATGAGCCCAGGGGCATTCCTGTCACCTCGGCCACCTGCTTGTGGCTGAGACCGCGAAAGAATGCCAGTGCAATCAATTGCCGATCGGTTTCCTCCATCTGCGCGAGCAGGTGTTGCGCCAGCCGGTCAGATTCCAGCGCCTGGAGCAGGTCGGGCAAATCCGCCATCAGCCCGGTGTCTCCAGGTTCTCGCGCGGCGGCTTCCAACTTGCGCAGGTCAGACTGCCGTCGTCGGTACTCATCCAGGGCGCGATTGCGACAGATCGTGAGCAGCCAGGTAATCGGGCGACCTCGACTCGCGTCATACCTGGCCGCGGTTTTCCAGGCCTCAAAGTACGTCTGCGACACCACATCCTCGGCGGCGGCCTCATCACCCAGTACCCGCAGGGCAACTGCGTACACCCTTGCCAGCGTTACCTCGTAGAGTGCCTCGAGGCCCTGCTCATCGCCGGCTGCCATTGCCCCAATCCAGCCTGTGCAGCGACGGTCGAAATCCGCGCTATCCGCTGCTCCGGGCCCTGAATCGGTTTGCTCGGTCATCGCCTGGTTCGCGCTCAGTGTCCACACTGGGATCCGTCTCGTCGCGCGACTATAGCAAAAACCGCCCGTGGGCATCTCGCCCCCTCGAAAACTATTCGAAGACGTCACCGAACCGGATGTCACCAGCCTGCTCTTAAAGGGCTTCGAGAAGCATTTGCAATTTTTTTCCTCCGCCTGCATCCATCCGCCTCCGGCTCCCGAAAAGAGGGCTGCAAGAATTGCTTGCCCTACAGGAGTATTGACTATGAGAAACCAGCTAAGCGTGATCGGGATAGCCTGCGCACTGGCGCTGTCAGGCGCTGCGTCCGCATCAAGCCACCGTGAGGCGCCCTTTATCACCAAGTACCCGCAAGCCGACGGTACCGACTTTTACCTGTTCAACAGCTATGAGCCCGGCAGGGAAGACTATGTGACCCTGATCGCCAACTATCTGCCTGTGCAGGCGGCGTACGGGGGTCCTCACTACTTTCCGCTGGACAGCGAAGCGCTGTACGAGATTCATATCGACAACGATGGTGACAGCGAAGAGGACCTGACCTTCCAGTTTCGCTTCCAGGATGTCGTTCCCGAAGGCGGAGTACCCGGGCTCACTGTTGACGGCGAGCAGATCTCCAGCGTGCTGCGGAATATCGGCCAGATCAGCAGTGATGCTGCTGACGGGCTGGCGCATTTTGAAACCTACACCCTCACCGTGGTCGAGGGCGACCGGCGCCGGGGGCAGAAACGACCCGCCACCAATTTAAGCTCAGGAAGCGAGAGCTTTACGAAGCCTTTTGATTATTCAGGCACTAAAACCTTCGGCGGCCCCGGCAACTACACAGCCTACGCCAACAGCTTCATCCATGACGTCAACATACCGGGCTGCGGCATCTCCGGCCGGGTTTTCGTGGGGCAGCGCAATGAGGCCTTCAAGCTGAGCCTCGGGGAGGTCTTTGACCTGGTGAATTTTGTACCGATTGAAGGTGACAGTGCGCCCGGTGCTGCCGATGGCGGCGGCTTCCCCGGCGGCGTTACCCAGGACCCGGAGCGCAACATCCTGGCGCGCAATAATATGACGTCCCTGGCGCTGGAGATTCACCGGGACTGCCTGACCCGGGGCGACGAACCGGTGATCGGGGCCTGGAGTACGTCCAGCCTGCGACAGGTGAACGTGCTCAACCCGAGACCCACCTTTGAACGTCCGGAAATTGCTGGTGGCCCCTGGGTGCAGGTGTCGCGGATATCGGCTCCCCTGGTGAATGAGCTTGTCATCGGATTTGACAGCAAAGACCGCTTCAACGCGTCCGAGCCGAAAAATGATGGTCAGTTCCTGACCTTTGTCACCAACCCAGGGCTACCCTTGATTCTGGACTCGCTTTTCCGCGCGCCGGTCAACCAGACGCTGGCCGCCCTGGATCCCGAGTTCACACCCTTCGACAACATTGCGCCGACCAACTTCCCGCGCAACGATCTGGTCACGGCGTTTCTCACCGGCTTCGACGGTCTGAACCAGCCCGCAAATGTGGTGCCGGGAGAGATGCTGCGACTGAACACGGCGATTGCCCCCACCCCCCGTGCCGACCAGCACCCGCTGGGCGTGGCCGCGGGTGACC
>JAAUYJ010134029.1_pt1 | contig 14941 bp, 14 predicted proteins | sample 7278031 | NCBI WGS metagenome assembly JAAUYJ01 (sample SAMN14350222, study PRJNA611818) | marine sediment metagenome | isolation source: surface marine sediment (1.8m) | place: French Polynesia: Moorea | collected 2018-08 | reverse complement strand
GAGCAAAAAGCACTGTGGATTCAAAGATCAAGTGAGCGCTCGTCCATCTGGTGAGACCTGCGGGCTTCGCCCTGCGCCTGCTCCCGTGATCCTGGTGAGAACTGCGGGCTAGGGGTCTGCAACATGTGTGTGACAGGCGGGCAAATTCAGCAGACATCTGTCATCATATCGCCCACCGGTGAGAGTAGCGAGCTCACGATATTCGTAACCTGGCAATCTTTTAATGGGATTGCAGTGACACATAATGCCTTGATTTAAATGCAGCAAGTCCCAAATTGTTGATACCGAGTTTGGTATTTCAGATCAATATTAAACCGAATCGCAGGCATCCTGAGTATCCGGCTGTATAATGCCCGAAATCCATCCGGCGCCGAAGAAAGAAAATCGCCGGCTGGGAATCAAATGGACGAAATATCAAGCTAATTCATGATTAAACACCGCGCATGCCATTTTTGGTTTTTGCAGTTGTTGCTTCTAGTGCCTCTACTTTTCTCTGCTTCGACCCAGGCTGAAACGAACAGGGACACGGAGGCGTCGCGTTATCTGGAACAATTACTGAAAAATAACCCCAAGCGGTTGCCAGAACTGAATGAAGCTGCCGTCACTGATTTTTACCGTCAGCGCCAGTATAGACTGCTGTGGTCGAATGATTTGGGCCGCCTGGACCGTGCCTATGATTTATTGCACGTCATTATTCATGCGCAGGACGAGGGTCTGGAGCCGTCCGATTATTATCTTGATGCTATTCGTAGCTATTGGAATTCCGCGCAATTAGGCGATAGCGTCCAGCTCGACCTGTTACTGTCTTCAGCTTTGTACCGATACGCCAATGATGTCTACGCCGGCAGATTCGACCCACTAAAAGTGGATACCGAGTGGAATATCCAAAATGAAGCGATCGATATCCACAGGCTTTTTTCACAAATTGCACGGCGCCCGTCGATAGAAGACATACTGACACAACTGCCGCCGCAACATGCTGGATATCAGCGCTTGAAAGATCAATTGTACTACTATCGCGAACTCGAGCGGCAAGGTGGATGGCAGCGTCTGACGTGGGGGCCGGTTTTGGAACTCGGTGTACAGCATCAACAGGTGCTTGAGTTAAAGCGACGACTCGAAGTGTCGGGTGACCTGGTCGATCACCCGTTTCCTGAGATGGATATTTTCGATCGCTGGCTCGAACAAGCCGTGGTACATTTTCAGCAAAGACATGGCCTCAAAGCCGATGGTAAAGTCGGGCCACAAACACGGCGGTCATTGAATACCAGTCTGGGTGATAGAATCCGTCAGATCCGCGTCAACCTGGAACGCTGGCGCTGGCTCAAACGTGATTTGGGAAAACGTTATCTGATGGTCAATATGACCGGATTTGAGCTGTACATCATCCAGGATGAAGACGTCGTTTTGTCCATGCCGGTTATCATTGGCAAGCCCTATCGAGCGACACCGACGTTCTCAGGTCTGGTCAGTTATATGGAATACAATCCGTTCTGGACAATTCCGATCAACCTGGTCTTTGCGGATGTTATTCCGCGACAAATCGATGATCCGACCTATATGGAACGCAAATCTATCAAGCTCTATCGAGGTTGGACCAAACCCCGTGAAATCGATCCACAAACAGTAGACTGGAGTAGCGTGAGCAAAGAGCGGTTTCCCTACTGGTTACGGCAGGAACCCGGGCCAAAAAACGCGTTGGGCAGGGTCAAGTTCATTGTCTCCAATCCATATGAAATCTATTTGCACGGCACACCGGACACGCACCTGTTTGATCGTGTCATCCGCAGCTTTAGCTCAGGCTGTATACGTGTCAAGGACCCGGTGGCGCTGGCTGCCTTCTTACTGAACGACGGTAGCCACCAGAAGCAGGAGGACGTGCTGGAGCATATTCATCAGGGTGCCAATCAGGGCGTGATCCTGCCGATTGCGGTACCGATATATCTGGTCTACTGGACTTCCTGGGTGGAACAGGATGGCACACTCAACTTCAGAAAAGATATTTATAATCGCGATGCCCTGCTAAATGAACTATTTGGTTGATAGCTTGTCAAAGCGCCGTAATGATTATTGTGCTGAATGAAACCAAAAAAGCTTTAAAATCCAGAACGATCCACTATATTCCTGTTATCCAGCCATCTGATAGATATTCTTTTTTGTAATGCGAGTCGAAACCAAAGTACAAAGCTCACTAAAGCTAAGCCGTAGAGATTTCCTGACATCATTGACAGGCGTTGCCGTGGCAGTGTCCGCGCCCGGTGCTGCGATAGCGTCTGCCACGCTGCCCGCACGTGACCGTGAACTGTCTTTTTATAACACGCATACCGGCGAAAAGCTGGCTGCCACTTTCTGGTCTGAGGGTAACTATCTCGATGATGGCATCGAAGCGATCAGTTGGTTGCTCAGAGATCACCGTGCCGGGGTGGCGGGATCGATGGATCCGCAGTTGCTCGATTTGCTGCACCAGCTGCAGACCAGTGTTGATCATAAGGGGCAATTTCACGTGATTTCAGGCTACCGTTCGCCAAAGACCAATGAAATGTTAGCCAAACGCAGCTCAGGTGTCGCCAAGCGCAGCTATCACATGCAGGGTAAAGCAATCGATGTACGTCTGCCAGGTTTTGATACGCGACAACTTCGTAAAGCAGCGCTCAATTTGAAGGCTGGCGGGGTTGGCTACTACGCCAAATCAGACTTTATTCATCTGGATGTTGGCCGGGTTCGATACTGGTAAGTTTCGCGTGAACGATCCCTTTCATACGGCGCCCTAGCGCCGCTGTCCAGGGCCTGTACGAGCGGCTTCAGCCGCGAATAAACTGCGAGGCCATCACTATCGCGGCTGAAGCCGCTCCTACGGTTGATCTGCAGCGATAAGGTACGCTGTGTGAACCCTATACGCTGAAACCACGCCAGCGGCGCCAACAGCAGTAGCAGCCAGGGATCCAATGCACCGCCTTCCTTTAACGGATAGAAACAGCGTCCGCTGCCAATGAGGCAGTTAAGCCGCAGCTCTCAACTGGTTCAAAGACCATTATCAACGGGCGAGCAATGCGGGCGAGCACAGCAGCGTACGATTTTCTTCTTTAACAGTGCGTTAGCCACCGGGCAATATTCGCATTACCGGCTTCGACCACGGATTGGCATAGCAATACGCGTTGCTACCGCATATGAGCCCATTCGATTCAGTTTGTTGTGACCGCGGTTCGGTAAAACGCAAGAATACACCCAGTGCCATCAATAGGAGTGCGGTACTGGCAATGATTGCAACCGGATAATACAGGTTGCCTGCCAGATCCAGTTGGCTGTATTTGATCACCATTAACAGCCCTTCCAGTACCAGAGCAACGCAGACAATACTGACGAAACGTGGCAAGGTGCGCCTTAACACGATGACTATATCATCGCTTTTATGCTTGCCGCCGTATTCACGCTGCACCACCAGGCCCAGTTCATAGGTCGCCAGGGAGATGACGGCCATGTTGATCGCTTTGAGTAAACCTCCAATCAGACTGATATCGCCCGTTATCGATTGATACAGGCCCTGAATAGCAATGCCCGAGAGTGCGATCGCGAGCGTAAAAAAAATCAGCATGAAGCTGCTCACCATGATGAATTGATACTTGTCGATGGCTCTATTAGTTATCACAACGTTATCCTCACAAAGAGTCGCGGGTCAGATCTATGGAATGTTTTTTATCTCATTTATTGTTTATAGTACTGACAGGTCTTACTGCTTCCGCATCGAAGACAAGGTCGTCGACGGTTACGCGCCTGTGGAGCCTGTTTTGGTGCTTTTTGTGATCTAATGCTAGGAATTTTCCGCCCGGTAAAAGTTCCATATAAAAGTGCAGTATTCGTGGCCGTTGGCATGGTAGAGTGTTGGCCGTTCAGTTGATCAACAGGTAAGCACATGAAAATACAATCATTCTCAGCAGCCTTCACCACCAACAAGGTGGCTGAGAGCAGGGACTTTTATGTCAAATATTTTGATGCAAAAGTGATGTTCGATTGTGGCTGGTACGTCAATCTCTCATTTGGTAGTGAAACGACCACGCTCCAGTTCATGTCTCCGCAGCAGCCTGAGCATCAACTAAGCAGCGGTGCCGGGCTGCTATTCAATTTCTCTGTAGAAGATGTGGACGAGGTATATCAAAAACTGACGCAGGCAGGGCTCGCAGTCGTCGTCCCACTCGAGGATCATCCATGGGGTGATCGGGGTTTCGCGATCCAGGATCCCAATGGCATTAGCCTGTATATTTATTCTGGGCGCGAGCCAACAGTGGATTTCAAGAATTATTATAAGTAAAGGCGCAAAGGTGTTTTCAACATAGAAACAACTGCGGAGCTGCAGTACTGCCTTCTGCTATCGAATTAGTGATGGCGTAACAGGGATTTAACCTCACAAAGTAGCAAGCGGTATCGAGTATTGTGTGGGGTATCCGCGTTGGTAAAAAAGCTCAGGTGGTCAAGAGTACAGCATGCTATTCATGGGAGCCTATCACGGGTAAGGTATTTACATCCACGCTGTACTCGAAAGATATGGTATCGACGGCAGTGCCTATTTGTTTGGCTTATTAAGCACCAACAGCAGCAAAACTGCGTCATCGCGAGCGTTAGCGCGGCGATCTTTTGCACCATTGGGTTACCCCGTAAGAGATTACTTCGTTCCTCGCAATGACGGTAGAGTCCATATTACGCTTGAGTAAGTGCCAATAGGTCAAGACACCGGTTGAGCCGTTCTTCTACTTTGTCAAAGCGTCATTTATTTTTATGTATCGATCACCGAGGCTGGTTAAATTGACTAATATTAGGTAACTGCCTATTTTAGGCGTCCTGCAGCCACTTTGGAGCTTGAAATGTCGTTACGTTTGGCGGCCGATCCGGTCGAATGTCTAAGCGCCTTTCTCCGGGAGTATCCAGCTGATGCGCATAAGCTGATGCATCAGTTCCTGGCATTGGGGCGATCTTTGCTGTTGCGAAGTGACCTGCTCGATGCCTACAAGGCGCTGTGTGAAGCCCCCGATGACAAACAACGTCTGTCGTCGATTGCCGACTGCTTTCAGGCTTGCCAGGAGGCGGTACTCAACCATGCCTGGATCGTATTTGCCTTTCGCCGCCGGGTGGCGCGCTGGAGTTACCTGCGTGTTCACGTCGAGACCATGGATGTTGAAGAGGTTCAAGCCAATGAGTTTCTGCGCTTCAAGGAACACTTGATCACCCACCAGCCCGAAGATGCGTTTATGCTGGAAATTGACCTGGCTCCCTTCGACCGCGAATTCCACAAGTTGCACGAGCCGGATTCCATTGGTCGCGGCGTCGAGTTTCTCAATCGCCGTCTATCCAGTCACCTGTTTGAAGAGATGGGAAAAAAGGCCGAGCATGTACTCGAGTTCCTCAGCGTTCACCGCTATCGCAATCAGCAGCTCATGCTGAATGACAATATCAGGGACTTACAAGTTTTGCGCGATGCGCTGCGTGTCGCCATGCAGCTTCTCAGAGAACGGCCACAAAATATGCCATGGGAACAAACAGTGCATGACCTGAGGTCGCTGGGATTCGAACCAGGCTGGGGGCGTGATGCGGAGCGAACTCGAGAGACCATGCGCCTGCTGCTGGAAATACTTGAAGCCCCGTCGCCCGACAATCTCGAAACGTTTCTCGGACGCGTGCCGATGATCTTTTCGTTGGCGATCATTTCGCCACACGGATACTTCGGCCAGTCGAATGTGCTCGGCCGTCCGGATACGGGTGGCCAGGTGGTCTATATCCTTGACCAGGTACGCGCCCTGGAACAGGAGATGTACAACCGACTGTATACGCAGGGGCTGGACATCAGTCCGCAGATCATGGTGATCACCCGGTTGATACCTGAGGCCGACGACACGAGCTGTGATCAGCGTATCGAGCATATCGCCGGTACGCGTAACGCTCGCATTTTACGGGTACCATTCCACAGCGCATCCGGAGAAATCATACGCCCGTGGATTTCGCGTTTCGACATCTGGCCGTACCTGGAGCGATTCGCCAACGACGCCGAGCGTGAGCTACTGGCCGAGTTGGGAGGACGGCCGGATCTGATCATCGGTAATTATTCCGATGGTAATCTGGTGGCGTCATTGATGACTCGGCGTCTGGGTGTAACTCAGTGCAACATCGCCCATGCTCTGGAGAAAACCAAGTACCTGTACTCAGATCTTTACTGGAAGGAAAACGAGCCTCAATACCATTTCTCCTGCCAGTTTACTGCTGACCTGATTGCGATGAACACGGCGGATTTCATTATCACCAGCACGTATCAGGAGATAGCGGGGACCCAAGACAACCTTGGCCAATACGAAAGCTATGTTAGTTTCACGATGCCGGGACTGTATCGAGTGCTACATGGCGTCGACGTCTACGATCCTAAATTCAACATCTTATCACCCGGCGCAGATCCCCAGGTGTATTTTCCATACACCGAGTCGGATCGTCGCTTCAAACATCTACACGACGAAATTGAGACACTGATCTACGGCGATAATAAAGTGATTCCGAGCCGTGGTGTATTAACCGATGCGGACAAACCGCTCATTTTTACACTGGCCCGCATGGATCGGATCAAGAACGTCACTGGGCTGGTGGAGTGGTACGGTAAAGATAACGACCTACGCGCCGAGGCAAACCTGTTGGTTGCATCTGGGCACATCGATCCTGCGGATTCCGAGGATGAAGAAGAGCGAAGCCAGATCAAACGTATGCACGAGTTGATGGACGACTATGAGCTCGACGGACAAGTCCGCTGGATCGAACGGCAGGTCGACAAAGAACGCAATAGCGAGATTTATCGTTACGTCGCCGACCGGCGTGGTATTTTCGTCCAGCCGGCGTTATTCGAAGCCTTCGGTCTGACGGTGATCGAGGCCATGGGATGCGGCTTGCCTACGTTTGCTACCTGCTATGGTGGTCCTGCCGAGATCATTGAAGATGGTAAATCGGGTTTTCACATCGACCCCAACCATGGCGAACTGGCGGCGCAACGCATCGCCAAATTCCTCGAGCTCTGCCAGGACGACGACTACCATTGGAAACATGTGTCCCAGAGCGGTCTCGAACGGGTCAATGCTCGTTATACCTGGCGGCTATATGCTGAACGAATGATGACTCTGTCACGTATATACGGTTTCTGGAAGCACGTCAGCGGTCTTAAGCGCACCGAGACGCGTCGCCATCTGGATATGTTTTACGCCCTGCAATTTCGCCCGCTGGCATTGGCGCTGGACGACGACCAAAAGACGTAGGAGTTGAGTCCGCTGTCGCATTAGCCGTGACCTTCAGTAAAATGGTGCTATGGTAATTCTTAACCGCACACAATCACGAAAAATTTTGCTGCTTGCCTATCTTCTGTTTGCTGCCAGCATGATATTACCAACGATTTCGGCTGACCTGGGAAGAAATAGCGGCCCTGCTCAGCCGGGTTATAAAGTATTTCTTGGCGGTCCTGTGGCGGCTGTTGGCATCATTCTCGAACCCGGTGGCAAGCAAAACAATCGCAATCTGGGTATTTTCTACCTGATCACCTGGTTTGCGAATCTGGCGCTGTTACTGCCGTTTCTCCGTCTGTTATCTCTAACGGCGCGGCGTCTGGTGGCTGCGTTGTTCACCGTCCTGGCCTGGTCTGTAGTAGGCAGTTATTTGATGATTCCAGACAATTTAATACGAGAAATCGGTGTTGGCTATTATCTATGGTCGGCGTCGATTACGATGATCCTGTTATTTTTTCTTGTCCATACAGGATCCTCCGAACGTTTCGACTTGTCGAAAGGACGACGCTGAATCGGCTGCGGCTGCGCTGAAATTCCGTGGTTCGTGATCTATAACGTAGGTATAACGCTAGCAGTGAATGACGAGCCTGCGCCGGGTTGTTAGATCCAGGTTAGAAGTGCAGGCTAGTGCATTCTTTCTCTTATTTTCTGGCTACATATGCGCATTCCTATAAGAATACAACTGAGCAGGCGATGTCGACGCTGTGGCCTGCGATATCCACGAGACCAAACGAACTGCCCTCATTGTCAGGGACTTACGGATGAGCAAGTGCTGAAAATCAGGACACGGCACAGACGTGAGTTGGCGGATAATGATCAACTGGGACGGTTGCTGTTATACATTGCTGGTTTGCTGGTCGTGGTGTTAGTGATATTCTCGTTGAAGAGCGACTGACTTATCGGCGCTGGCGTGCACAAAAGGGGGACCATGGGGTTCGCGCCAGACAGATGAGAAACATCAACCATATCGACAATTGCAGGCCGATTGAACGTCAATTGGCAATGAAGAAAAATCAAGTGGGAACGCTGATACCGGGATATGCTCGCTGATCCCCGTTGCTAGATCGCGAAGACGCCTTTATGACATCTGACCAACTCTTGTTACTCGCGGTGCTCGTTGCAGTGATGACCATGTTTTTGTGGGATCGATGGCGGCACGACCTGGTTGCAATGGGCGCCTTGCTCATCTGTGTGCTAACCGGATTGGTGCCGAGCAACGAGGCATTCAGTGGGTTTGGTCATCCGGCGGTGATCACCGTCGCTTGTGTCCTCGTGCTGGGGCACGGTTTACAGCTTTCAGGTGCAATCGATGCTTTGACTGCACGTTTGCTTCCCAGATCAGCGGGTCCGGTAGTCAGTGTGCTGGCCTTGATTGGCCTGGCCGCGCTGCTGTCGGCTTTCATGAATAACGTCGGTGCGCTGGCCCTGTTAATGCCAGTCGCTATTCAAATGGCAGCAAAACTTGAGCTTCCGCCGGGCAAGGTGCTGATGCCATTGGCTTTTGGTTCGATTCTCGGTGGCATGACGACGCTCATAGGGACACCCCCCAACCTGATTGTCTCGGAATTTCGGGCCAATACCGGCATGGGTGTTTTTCATATGTTCGATTTTACTCCGGTTGGTCTAGCGGTCTCGGTTGTTGGCATCCTGTTTATCGGTCTGGTCGGATGGCGCCTGGTGCCCAGGCGAGAGCGGGTTGATACCAGCAGTTTTGATAGCGGGCTCTACCTGAGTGAAGTTCGTATTATTGCCGGCAGCAAGGCGGAGAACAAACAATTACACGAAGCAGAACAACTGCTGGATGAAGCCGATGCACAGGTGGTCGGCATGATCCGCCAGGGTGTCAGAATATCTGCCCCAAATCCGTGGCGTGTCCTCAGGGAGGGGGATATCCTGATAATCGAGGTCGAGCCTGAATCGCTGGCCAAGGCGCTCTCGATTCTGGGCCTTAAACTGGAAGAAGATGTGCCTACCGAAACAGAGAGCGAAAATGGCGGGCAGACGGATACAACGCAAACAAAACGTGAGCGGGCACAGAGCGATCCCGGAGGGGGAGAGCAGGACGACAAGGATAAGCCTAAACAGAGCGAGGTCGAAATCCAGGAACTGGTTGTTATGCCGACTGCACTATTAATTGGGCGTTCGGCAAAGGCCATCAATCTACGCAACCAGTACGGTATCAACTTACTGGCTATCTCACGACGGGGACGTCACTCAGTGCGTCGCCTGCGCTCGACACCGATTGAGGCCGGCGACGTCCTGCTGATGCAAGGTACGCCCGAGGCACTGTCTGGTTTTGCCGCGCTATTCAATTGCCTGCCACTGGCCCAACGCGACATCCACGTCCCCAAAAAAGGGCAGGCACTGACCGCCGCATTGATCATGGCCGTGGCCGTAGTTGCCGCTGCGTTCGGGTTGTTCCCTGTCGCCATTTTGTTTGCAATTGCAGTGGCAGCCTATGTCTTGCTCAACATTGTCCCGTTACGTTCGGTTTACACGACGATTGATTGGCCGGTTATCGTGTTGCTGGCGGCGATGCTCCCTGTTGCGGACGCCGTGGCAACAACCGGTACCGCAGATTTGATTGCGCAGTTTATGATGGATCATGTCACTCAAGATCAGGCGATTGTTGGTTTGATCGCTCTCATGGTGATCACGATGTTCATCTCCGATCTGGTAAACAACACGGCCACTGCTGCAGTCATGTGCCCAATCGCAATCAGCAGTGCCACGCAGCTCGGCGTCAATGCCGATGCCTTTCTTATGGCCATCGCGATAGGCGCCTCATGTGCATTCCTGACGCCAATCGGTCATCAGAACAACACCCTGATTCTGGGTCCGGGTGGCTTCCGCTTCGGCGATTACTGGCGTTTGGGTATCGTACTCGAGATCATTGTCGTGTGTGTGAGCATCCCGGTGATACTTTTAGTTTGGCCGCTTTGATCCGAGGGCCTGTTAACAGCTATAGAACACGAGGAAAATAAAATGGATATCAATGCCTTACCTGAATATGACATGAGCGACAATCCAACGAACTGTTGCCCTAGATTCAACCCGAACGGATGGGACGAACAGCAACTACACTTCAGAGACAAGCTTTTTGTCAAGGCGACGACCCGTAGTATTTTTCATATACCGCTGAACATGGGAACGGTGTTTCCTGAGGTATTCAAAGCTATCGAAAAAGCGGGTGGGCAAGACCTGCAACAATTCATAGTATTATCTCGTGATCCTTCTGCCTGGCGAGGCGAGCATTATTTCTCGGTGACCAGGGATGTGCCAGGACAGATGATGGTGCAGATGACGGGCGACTACATGATGCGTGTTTTCGAGGGCCCTTATCGAGATGCGCCAAAATGGGAAAAGGCGATGCAAGCGTATGTTACCAGCAAAGGCAAAGAGGTGAAGCAAACCTACTTCTTCTATACAACGTGCCCGAAATGCGCAAAATTCTACGGTAAAAACTATGTTGTCGTTGTTTCTGAAGTCGTATGATCGATTTTTTTTGAGCTCCATATCAGGGTGATTAGTGCGGGTGTGTTACCAAAGGTTCAGCCTTAAAAACGCAGGCTAGGCGGTCATATGCTTAAGATATTGCGTGTGGTGATAGCCATCAGTTCGATCTGTGCAATGCATAGCGTACTCGCGCAGGATCTCGAACCACGTGCCTATGTGAATACACCGACCGGATTGAACTTTTTGCTGGCTGGGTACCAGTATTCTGAGGGTGCTTTGCTGTTTGATCCAGTACTGCCCATCACCGACGCCAACGCCAGGGTGAACATGGCATTTCTCGGATATGTACGAACCCTGGGAATCGCCGATAAATCCGCAAAGGTCGGGCTGGTTGTGCCGACCGCCGGGCTGGATGCCACGGGCTATGTGGATGAGGAGTTTAGAACCCGCGAACAGAGTGGTCTGGCCGATCCCGCTTTCTATTTCACGATCAACTTGTTCGGTGCGCCTGCACTTTCCTTCGAGGAATTCAAGAATTTCCAGCAGGATACCATCGTTGGCATGACCTTTAAGCTGACCGCGCCGATCGGTGTTTATGACAGTGACAAACTGCTGAATATCGGTACCAACCGCTGGTCTTTCGAGCCCGAGATCGGGGTCTCCAAGGCGTTTGGATCGCTAACGCTCGAGGCCGCCGCCGCTGCTTTGCTCTTCAGTGACAATGACGATTTCGATGGTGGTAAAACGCGTCAGCAAGACGCTATCTATTCGATACAAGGCCATGTCGTTTACGCATTTCGAAATGGTATCTGGGTCGCTATCGGTGCTACCTATTATTCAGGTGGCCGCACGAGCATTGATGGTGTCAGCAACAATGATCTGCAACAAAACTGGCGTGGCGGCTTCACGCTGGCTGCGCCGATCGATCGGCACCATTCGATCAAGATTTTTGGTAACAGCGGCGTCAGCACACGGACCGGTACTGACTATGATTCGCTCGGCATTGCCTGGCAGTATCGCTGGGGTAAGGGTTTCTAGCCTGCTAGCTGTCGATCGTGATTTTAGCAGTCGATGTGAATTACCGGGCTGGAGAAGCCAGAGTTGCTGGTGTGGCGTTTGAGAGTTGGATCGATAGCGAAAGCCTGGCAAGCTATAGCAGTACCGTTGAATCGGTCAACGATTATGAGCCTGGATCGTTCTACAGGCGTGAACTACCCTGTATTCTCAAATTATTATCTGAGCATCATCTGGCTCCAGCAACTATCCTCATCGATGGTTATGTCTACCTGGATGGTAGCTCGAGTCCAGGGTTAGGGCGCTATCTATACGATGCATTGGAGCACAGAGTCATGGTTATCGGCGTAGCTAAAAAGCCGTTCAAGGGCATTGATGCAGTGTATCAAGTCTATCGAGGAAACAGCTCGCGCCCACTGTATGTCACCTGCGCCGGAATCGAGCTCAGTGTCGCTAAACAACGGATTAAATCCATGCATGGTTCCTTTCGGATACCAACGATGCTAAGAAAGGTGGACCAATTATCACGAAAAACGCTCGAATAGTGCGTTAACACATCAATCGAGTGGGTCTGCAAGGCAATGTTCGTGGCTGACAGATTGGCAGTCACAACAATTTCGAATACTTGATACAACATCCGGGATAAGCGTGTTACCCTGGGCTATGCTAGTGCAGATGAGGCGGCCAGCGCTTGATTCGAAACAAAATATATCTTTTTAATCAGATACTTAATGATCCAGTTTGGCTGACAGCAACTATGGTGCCATAATTCACCTGGATCGAGTCCAACTGGGAAGCCTTTGCTGGCATGGCTGTTAAGTTTGATCAATGCCGCATCGACCCATAGATTGGAATAGATCCGGCATGCTGGCAGAGCTGCAGGTTTGTAACCCGTACGATCATGCAGGTAATGGAATGGGCAGCAAAAGTGCTTGCGCTGAGCATCGATCAAGATGTTAACATTATCGTAGATTTAGTCGCGCAACCAGAGACTGAAAAACAAGACACAACTGAAACAACCATAGGAGATAGATATAATGCAATTCACAAAGATCATTCTTTTCAGCAGCGTTTTGGCCTTGGCCAGCAGTTTCGTTTATGCTGCAGAAGCGCCCAAATTCAAGGATCTGGATGCCGACGGGAATAAAAGCCTCGATTCGAACGAATTCGCTAAAGTAAAAGCGGCGGGTATCGACAAGACGTTCAAGGAACTCGATAAAAACAAGGACGGTAAACTCGATATAAACGAATACTCGGTGATAGCAGACGAGGATTGCGAGTAGTCCGAGCAGGTATCAATGGGTCAGTGGCTGTTCATTGACAGCAACACTGACCCCTACCTAACGAGCCATGGTAAGCTGGGAGTCGACCTCAACTTACGGTTCTAGCCTTCTCACACCAATCTTACTTCGCTACGCTGACCCTACCGCATCGTACCCCGCCAACATCGAGCACGTCGATTGCCCTGATTTACTCAAAACGCGATGTATACTTGGTCGTAATGATTAAACGTAATACACTAACCAGAATGCATAAGATCTCACTATGCCCATAGACTCTTCTCAAGGCCTGCTGTTGATCGAGGACCATACCGATATCGCGGAGATGGTGACTGCCTATCTCGAAAGCAGGGGATATGATGTCGATTACGCAGCGGATGGCGTAACCGGCCTGCATCTGGCCGTCAGTCACAGCTACGATGCCATTATTCTCGACTTGATGTTGCCGGGAATGGATGGCCTCGAACTTTGTCACAAACTACGTAATGAAGCGCGCCGTGATACGCCGGTAATTATGTTGACCGCACGCGATACGCTGAACGACAAGATTACCGGCCTGGATACCGGTGCAGATGATTATATAATCAAACCTTTCGCCATACAGGAACTCGAGGCACGAGTTCGTTCGCTGATTCGTCGTCACAAAGGAGAGACAGCTAAGGAAATACTGGCCATCGGCGATTTGACGGTAGATACGGCAACGTTGATTGTAAAACGTGCTGGCAAAGAGCTCAACTTGACACCGACTGCTTTCAAGATACTGACCGTATTGATGCGCGCGTCGCCCGCAGTTGTCAGTCGTCGCGAACTGGAGCGTCAGGTTTGGGGCGATATCCTGCCTGACAGCGATACCCTTCGGAGCCACCTGTATAACTTGCGTAAAATTATCGATAAACCATTCGACCGGCAATTGTTGCACACCATTCAGGGAAGCGGATACAGGGTGGTGGATGCTGATGCAGAAACGTAATGGGCTGATCAACAAAATCAATCGGGCGTTTCTGCTGCAAGGCGCTTTAATAAGTATCGCAGCGCTGCTCAGTGTGTTTTTTGCAAACATTGTTCTTGAAGAAATCCTGATCAAACAAGCGATTAAACAAGAAGCCCAGCACTTTTGGCAGAACTATAAACAAGATCAAGCCTTTCCACTGCCCAATACGCTCAACTTGACCGGTTTTTTTGATACCGATGAACTGCCACCGGTTGTGCAAACACGCGTGCCAGCGACCCCGGGATTCTATGAATACGAAGACGATGAACTGGTTGTGTACACCAGCATCGAACAGGGTAGAACCGTCTATCTGTTATACAATCGGGGACAGGTAGATACGCTGACGGCGTACTATGGCTTGTTTCCGCTGGCATTGGTCTTGATCGTTCTGTATTTATCGCTGTGGGTGACCTACCGGTTTAGCACGAAGACGATCTCACCCGTCATCTGGTTAGCACATCAGCTGAATAAGGTCGACATTGCTTCACGTGATTTGTCGCCACTCAGATTGGAAAATTCTCCATATGATGCAGATGACGATATCCGGGTGCTGTCGGACGCAATCGTAAGTCTTGGAGAACGTCTGGATGCATTCATCGAACGCGAGCATAATTTTACGCGCGATGCCAGTCACGAGTTGCGCAGCGTCTGATAAGCTTTCATCAGCTGATAGCATGTCGACTGCGATCGTCATTACTGTGAGCGGGCTGCGCAACTCATGACTGGCATCGCGCGTAAAATTATGCTCGCGTGCGATGAATGCATCCAGACGTTCTCCAAGATTTACGATTGCATCCGACAACACCCGAATATCGTCGTCTGCATCATATGGAGAATTTTCCAATCTGAGTGGCGACAAGTCACGTGAAGCAATGTCGACCTTATTCAGCTGATGTGCT
>JAAUYJ010218851.1_pt1 | contig 14977 bp, 12 predicted proteins | sample 7278031 | NCBI WGS metagenome assembly JAAUYJ01 (sample SAMN14350222, study PRJNA611818) | marine sediment metagenome | isolation source: surface marine sediment (1.8m) | place: French Polynesia: Moorea | collected 2018-08 | reverse complement strand
ATGTATCTAGGGAGAAAGGCTCACTAGTAGTTTCCTCAACACTGTCTAATGTATTGATAAGTTCTGATTCACTATTAGTTTCCTCCACTGTCTCTGATGTATCATCCTCTTCTTCAATAGAAGGTAATTCCGCGAAAGCTTCTGTAGTACTTGCTTCTGATTCTTCCTCTATCTCTGACGTATCGAGGGAGAAATCCTCTTCTTCTAAAGAAGATAACTCTGCAAACGGCTCACTAGTGGTTTCTTGTTCAACTAAACTTTCAACACTATTATTAGTGCTTGCTTCTACTTCCCTTATAATTTTGTTTAATTCTTCTTGTTGTTGGGAAAGTTCTGAAACTTGATTTTGTATGTTCTCTCTTTCGGTTTCAAGTTGCTGTTTTTCAGTATTGAAAGTAGATATAGTTTGTTCTAATTCTTGTTTTTGGGATAAGATTGTATTTTCTGTTGCTTCTTTTTGTGCTTGTAAAGAAACAATTGTTTGATTTAATTCTTCTTGGTGCTGAGATAGTTCTGTGACTTGATTTTGTATGGTTTCTCTTTCAATTTCAAGTTGTTTTTTTTCACTATTGATTATTTCTAATTCTTCTTTTTGCTGGTCTAATAATTGGATTTTTTCTTGCCAAACACTATATTCTGTTTCTAATTCTTGTTTTTGATTGTTGATATTAGATACTACTTCTAATAATTGATTGTGTTCTGATTGAAGTGAGTTAATATTTGTTTCTACTTCTTGTAGTTGATTAGTTGCATCACTTATAGATTGCTGCAACTGTTCTTTTTGTTGTTGAAGCTGTTGAACTTTATCTGTAATTAAATTGCTATCTTCGTAATCATTTTGTTCTGATATATCGTCTCTTTTTTTGTTAGTAATTACTGTTCCTGCAAGACTAGCAGTTGCGCCTATTCCACCAGTGGCTAAAGCTTGTTTGACTTCTCCTTTGCTAACTAGCATTCCTACGCCAAAACTAACACCAAAAGCCAAGGAAGTTAATAGAACTTTATTTAAAACTTTAGATGATTCCATAATTACTGATTTGATATAAGCTAATTTGTAATGAGGCAAGCTCCATTCTTCTAGGAGCTTATGATTGCTATGTTTACTGTTAGCTAGTGATTAGCTGACTAAATCAATAATTCCCAAATCGAAGTTTAAAATTAACAAGTTCTGCTGTTCACTAATTTTTCATCATTTCTAGCTCTGCTTTTAAGTAGTCAATAAATTGTTTAGCTGTGCGTCCAGACCTTCCATTGTGGCGCGTTGACCATTGTTTGGCGCGAAATTCTAGCTCTGCTTGAGGAAGATCGATCGCTGCTTGTTGTGCTAAATGATTAACTATATCTAGGTAGGTTGCTTGATTAGCTGGTTCAAAGGTGAGGGTTAGACCAAAGCGATCGCTAAAAGATAGTTTCTCTTGTACTGTATCCCAATTATGGATTTCATCACTATCTTTGGGAAGGGGTCGATCTGCAAAAAATTCTCTAACTAGGTGTCGGCGATTGGACGTAGCATAAACAACTACATTTTTAGCTTTCGCGGTAATGTTCCCTTCTAAAACTACTTTGAGGGCTTTAAAAGCATCATCGTCTTCTTCAAAGGATAAGTCATCGACAAAGATAATAAATTTTTGTGGTACATTTCTTAACTGCTCGATAATAATAGGTAAATTATTGAGGGTAGATTTGTTAACTTCGATTAATTTTAATCCGCGATCGCCATATTCTGAGAGTAAGGCTTTAACTAAGGAGGATTTTCCTGCACCACGGCTACCATAGAGTAAGATGTGTAGGGCGGAGTAACCTGCTAAGAGAAATTCCGTGTTTTTAATTAAGGCTTGTTTTTGGGAATCATAACCGACTATTTCTGATAATTTTATGGGGTCAGGATGAGCAATTCCGATTAATTCTCCTTGTTTCCAACGAAAAGCCCAATATTTAGCAAATATACCCGTGCTATGTTGCTGATAGTAAGAAGCTAATTCTTTTAGTGTGGTTGACCAGTCAGTACTCTGATGTAAAAAAGTTTTAGAGGTGGATGGAGTTTCCCAATATAGTATTGTTTCTGGATATTGAGAGGCTGTTGTTACCCACTGGCTAATTTTTTTGGTACTGCAATTATAAAGATTTTGTAATATCTTGAGGTCATGTTTAACTGCGTTAATTAGAGAAGGGTTAAGACTATCTAGGGATTGAGTTTGAATTTTTTGGCTAAAGGGGTTGTCGTCTGTAAGTATTTGCTCAATAAGATAATCTTGCCAAGATTGATTAGTTATAGCTAGGGTCTTAAACCAACTACTATAAGCTTGTAAGCAGTCGATCGCTGTAGGTCGGTCCATTATTGTTTCGCTACTAAATATGTATAGATTGTGTAGTAGCTTGAGATAAGCTTCACCTACAGGGTTTTGAAAAACTGATTGATAGAGTAGTAATGAGGCTATTTGTTGAAGAAAATATTTGCTACTGGTAAATAATTTAGTCAATGTTCTTCCTGCAACTGCACATTAGAATATTAAATTGACATACTTATTCTGAAAGGATTAATCCTAATTTTATACCAATTTCAAAAATTACTGCTACACATATTTCGACCCGTCTGGAGTGTCTGGAGTGTGAGTCATTCCCCTTTCCAGCACTATACTCCCGCACTAAGCGTGTAGGAGGATGTAACAAAAGGGATCGGCGCGAAAGCAACCGATCTTGATACTGGGTTATTCTGCTTCTCCACCTTGGATTTTGAGAAGTAAAAAGCCCCAAGCTAGTCCTACTAGAACTAAAACGATACAGATAATTGCACCGTTGTATAACATACTTTCTGCACTCATGGTAGTTTCCTCTAATGAATAATTAAGATTTCGGCACAGGGATAGTTAACCGTCATGACCGCAGAGTCACGGCACTGGTTTTTTACTAGGGGCTTGCCCCATCTTGAAATCAATTATACAACGCTTGTGGCAACGGGTCGTTTTTTAACTTTCTTCCAAAAGAAGTCCCCCAGTTTAATGGCGGGAGGAATTTTGGGCAAAGTTTATCCAGTCAAGTAGAGAGGGTTAACATTATTGTTATATAATGCTAAGAGGTCGAAAAGAGGTAATCTATGATTCATCAAGCAGTAAAAGTTAGAATATATCCAAAGCGAGAACAATCTCTCATTTTGGCTCAACACTTTGGCTGTGCTAGGTGGTGGTGGAATTACGCTCTTAATAAGTGTATAGAAACTTATAAACAAACGGGAAAAGGATTAACTCGTTCTGCGATGAATTCAATGTTACCTCGACTCAAAAAAGAAGAGGAAACAAAATGGTTGAAAGACTGTTATTCTCAAGTACTACAATCAGTAAGTCTGAATCTTTCTAGAGCCTATTTGAACTTTTTTGCTGGTCGGGCTAAATATCCGCGATTCAAGTCAAAGTCAAAGAAACAGTCAATTCAATATCCTCAACAAGTCAAGCAAGTAGATTCTTTTCTTAAGTTCCCTGGAAGATTAGGAACAGTTAAAGCTAAAATCCATCGTCCTTTTGATGGAAAAATCAAGACTGTAACTATAACCTATACTCCGTCAGGTAAATACTACGCTTCTGTTTTATTAGAAAGAGAGGGGGATGTCAAGGGAGTTAATACTGATGGAAAAATAATTGGAATTGACCTGGGAATCAAAGACTTTGCTATTACTAATGATGGGATTAAAACTTCATTTTATGCTAACCCAAGACATTTATCTAAGCACCAAAAAAACTTAAAACGTAAGCTACAAAAACTAGCCCGAAAACAGCAAGGATCAAACAGAAGAAATAAAGCTAGAAGATTAGCAGCTAAGGTATATGAAAACATTAGTAATGTCCGTCAAGATTTTCTGCACAAATTGAGCAGAAAAATTGTGAACAATAATCAAGTTGTGGTGGTAGAAAACCTCAACGTCAAGGGCATGGTTCGTAACCACAAATTAGCCAAAGCAATATCGGATTGCAGTTGGGGAAAGTTCGTCAATTTTTTAGACTATAAGTTATCTCAAGAAGGAAAGCTATTAGTAGAAATTAACCGATTTTTTCCCAGTTCTAAGACCTGTTCGTCTTGTCATTACACAATTGATAAGTTGTCATTAGATATTCGCAGTTGGACTTGTCCTAGTTGTGGAACACATCACGACAGAGATGAAAATGCAGCAAAAAATATTAGAGCAGAAGGTATTAGGATATTGCAAACATCGTTAGGAACTAGCGATGCTGCCAATGGAGGGAATGTAAGACCGAAGCTAGGTCGTGTATTTAGATTAGGCGATTCCCTTTGAATTTGGAAGCCCTCAATTTATTGAGGGTAGTTCACAACAGAAAGACAGGAGTGGAGTAAAGAGGGGATTCAAAACAAATCCTCATCACTTTTATTTTGAGCAATGGTATCAAAATTTACACTGTATCAGTAAGTGTAGTTTGACATACACTAGAATACAAATAATTCTAAAAACTAATTTGAGTTCGATGCCCAACCCCAAGTTAATTGGAGAATAATAATTATGTCTAACAAAATTTTATGTCTTAGCTTCGCTGCTGCTGCGCTTCTTTTGACTCCTAGTTTAGTTCGTGGACAAAACGCTATTGTTCAGCAAGGAAGAACTAGTGCTAGTGCTAATGGTAAAAATAACTTTGCTGCTAGCGGAGTAAGTCAACACGCGGAACAAAATCGCTTTGGACATCGTGGTAATTCTAATCAATCAGCAATTCAACATGGAATTAGTAATACCGAAGCTAGAGGACACAATAACACTTCTATTGGTACTGTTGAACAACGCATTATTCAAAACCAATCTGGTAATCGCCATAATCTTTCCAATGGACAAAGTACGGTTCAAAATGGATTTAGCAATCAAAGAGCTATTGGGGGACGCAATGTCAATTCAGGTCATATAGGTCAATTTAGTACTCAAAATCAGTAATTCTATCGGATTGCTCCTGCGCGACAATCCTTCAACCAGAGGTTAATTGCTTGACCAATAATTCCTTGACTACTTTCAGTAGGAGGTGTTGGAGGATTGTTTTTGGCTGCATCACCAAAACTAGAAAACAGTGTCATCATTTTCCAACCCTGAGTTGTGGGAATCAAAAATAACCAGTAATAGGTTTCTCGTTCAATTTTGCGATTATTAGAATATTGTCTTTCCAAAGTAGTAAAAAATACTTGGCTAACACCTTGGTTGTGGTTAGAACTATATTCAAGTTGGGGTAGGGGTAGGGGTTGAAATTCTGCTTTTCCTGCTTCTATGATATAGGTATTAACTCCAGCATTTCGGTGACTGTGTTGGGTTCTTTGGATTACTCGATTGGCGTAATTCGGCAAATTGTCTAATAACTTACTAGTGACATCTGAAATTTCCAAGGAACAGAAATTATTTTGATAATCTAAATCTGGAAGGGATTGACCCCAAGATAATTGGGGAATAGCTAGGCAACTCAACAGGCTTGTGACTGTTAACAAGATAAATTTACCCATTGGCTTTTGATAATTGATAATTGATAATTGCTAATTGATAACTCTTAGCTAAAAATTATTTTACGGATTATTGCTTGTTGATTTTCAATACTTTCGGTAAGTTTAAATTGTACCAAAGCTCTAATTAAATTATGTTCAGGATAATCTGTTTTAAAATAAAGGTTTCCTGCTAGATAATCAGTGAAAAAACGTAAGCCTAACTCGAAAGCAATTAAACGAATTCCATCATAAAAATATTGATAGTCATAGTCTGTCAGAAAATTTTGAGCTATAGCTAGATATCCTTGCAATATTTCCCGTGCTATTTCTGTATCAAACTTAACTTGTTCCCAGTTGGGAGTTTCTTCTCCTGAAAGATTACAACCAGACCGCAGACAATCTCCTAAATCGTAATGAATTAAACCTGGTTTTACTGTATCTAAATCAATCATTGCAACTGCCTTTTTGGTATCTCGCTCTAATAAAATGTTATTAATCTTGGGGTCACCATGAATAGGACGAATAGGTAATATTCCTTGAGCTTTTGCTGTTTCTAAAACTCCTACAGATTTAGCACGTTCTTTAATAAAATTAAATCCATAATTTACTTCTACAGAAGATGCTATACTAGCAGTTTCTTGTACCTGGTAATAGTTTTTTAAATAGCTAGGAGTAATATGAAATCCAGGCAAAGTGTCCCCTAACTGATGAACAGGTAAGTCACTAATTAAACGGTGAAACATACCCAAACCGTAACCGATTTCTTGAGCTTGTTCTAAATTTTGTACCGTTTCTAAACAAAGAGCATTATCAATAAAACTCATAGCACGCCAAAAACAACCTTGAGAGTCTAGATAATGATGTTGTCTATTTTCAGTTAGTAATATTCTAGGAATTCTCCAACAGTCATTTGGGGATAATTTGCCTATAATATGCTCACTTACAAGACAAATATTATTCATTACTAATTCAGGTTGAGAAAATACTTTGGTATTCAGTAGTTGTAAAATGTAGTAAGGTTCTTCTGCTGAATCCGTAGTTACCAAGAAAGTGTTATTAATATTGCCACTGCCATACTCTTGGATGTTAGTAATTGTTTCTTGAGGTAGAAATTTTTTGGCGATCGCTATTATTTCAGACACCACTATTCATAAATTAAAATTAAACTAGTTATCAGTATTCACTATTTCTATAGCTTGAGGCTTTTTAGGTATTGTCCCAATAACTAATGGCTCATAAGCACCTAGACAAAATTATTTATATATTTACCACTTAGTTATATTATTACCTATTACTTAATAGTTTACTCCGATAATCTTGTACCATCCCAAGGACAAAACTTCCAAGAAACGTGAGCTTCTTTGCCATTAGGACACAATCGAGGAACAAATAAAGAATCTAAAGGTAACTCGATTTGAAACTGACTATCAGATACTTTTCCGATCCCTGCTAGCTGAATTTGAATAATTCCATTTTCATAGGAGGAAATCTGCTGTTTTCCATCAGAATCAACATTTTCATAGGTAAAAAAGTGGAAATTCTGACCCATATTCCCCATCATCTGACTGAGCATCGGTCGGATTGTCCTTTGTAAAAGTTCTATATCAGAAGGAATTTGCTCTAAAGCTGTAAAAGTTTGAGTCCTTCCTCTCTCATCTTCAAAAAAAACTGTCAGATTTTGTTTAACCGTAGCTTCATCATAAAATCTCGCACCACCAAAAGAAGACAATTCCCCCTGAATTACCGCCAACATAAAATAGGGACTTAGTGTATTTAATATTTCATTTCTATTTGCATCTGGTAAGGAGGGGTCTTGATGAAGAGCTACCCCCCAGAATTCTTGAGGAATCCACCACACTAGGGTAATACCTTGGTTAGAATCAGAAGCTTGAGTTTCATCAATTAAGCGGTCTATTTCCACATCTTCTAATTTCCTGGTTTCTTGAGCTAGCACTCTAGACTGCAAAAACCATCCAGATGTCAAAATATTAAGGCATATCAGAGTTAAAGTAGTTGTAAATAGTTTCACTATCACAAAAGGATTACTTATGTAGTAATCCTATTATTAATTATCAAATATTAATTATCAATTATCTTGAGTATTTAATTACCATTTCTAACCGAGACAATGCACTAGTAGCAGATTCCTTAAGATAAGTATCGACAGATTCATCATTAGACATCTTAGTTAATACTTCTTGACATCGCTCATCTTTAATTGAACCAAGAGCATTCAAGATTGCTACCTGTACTGCCAAATTATCGCTAGTTTCTAAAGTTTCTATGAGAATATCTAAAGCTGGAATTCCAATAGCTCCTAGAGCCATTACCGAAGAGATATGAACTACTGCATTATCGTCATTCATACCTGCTTTTAAGCCATCAAGACCTTCTTGGGGAAAAGGCTCATCAGGATAATTTACTGCAACCTGTGCTAAAGCTTTGGCGCAACTGGCTCGAATTGTAGAATTATCGTTGTTTATTAAAGCCTCAACCAGATAAGGTATAGAATCAAACCCAATCATCCCTAAAGTCTTAACTGAAGCTCGACGATAGGTCATATCTTCGTCTTCTAAATTCGCCATGAGTCGGGGAATAGTTGTTTCATCCCGTTGTTCCATAATCTCTAGTCCTGCTCTTTGTCGCAGGTTAGGATTTGGGTGTTTGAGTTGTTCAAATAAAGAATCTAGAGACATGATGGGGTGATATTTTTTTCTTTATTATCTTAGTTGAATGCTTATAATACAATGAAGACTCCCAGACTGCAACTTAAACTACTTTCAAGTCTAAGCAGCAGACCAAGAGTCCTCATTTACTCACAACTAGACTACCTTTCAAGGCATAAAGTCTGACTCTTAATTCCTAGAACTAGGATAGAGAGTTGATTACATAGTCTAGAAGAGCATTGTACTCAACTAAAGCTTGAGCGGACATATCGCGAGGAGCGCAACCACGAGTACGAGCAAAGCTTAAAGCTTCAATGTAAGGAGCAGTGGGAAGATTTAATGCGCGATAAACTTCGCGTTGTCCTGCAATACCCCATTCATCAAGAGGCCCAGTACCACCAACAACTAAAGAGTAGTTGATGAGACGCATATAGTGCTTGATGTCACGAAGACATTTAGCTCTGAAAGTATCAGTAGAATTAGCTTCACCAGCGTTGTTGAGGTAAGAATACTTTTTGATGCAAGCATCATAAGCTTCTTGAGCAACTGCGTCTAGATTACCAGCTAATTTTTCAGCAGCTTCTAAACGAGCAGCAGCGCGTTGTAGGCTACCTTGTACGGACTCTAAGTCAGAAGTGCTAGGGAAGCGTCCTGCAGCGTCAGCAGCAGTAACAACTGTAGTAACAACAGATTTCATAATTTTAAAGTATCTCCTGAATTGCTTTTAACAAAAGCTACAAAATATTTGCTTTAGTCAACCTAAGATAGGTCGATCTTGACTTCAATTAGGTCAAAGGGATTCTAGCTAAGACCAGCAATTACGCGATCAAAGTAGCTAGATGCTTCAGCAACGAGGCTAGCGCAACGATCTTCAGTTACAATAGCACCCATGATACGTAGTTTTGCACCAGCGAAAGATTCGCTAGGCTGATCTTTGATGTGAGCAGCAGCCTGAGCTTTCATGATTTGTACTGCACGTACAGTGGAAGTAGCAGGTACTCCAAGAGCAGTGTAAGTTTCTTTTAAGCCATTTAAGCAACGATCTTCTAATACGGAAGCATCACCAGCTAAAAGAGCATAAGTTACGTAGCGAAGGATGATTTCACCATCACGTAAGCAAGCAGCCATACGGCGGTTGGGGTAGCAGTTACCACCAGCTTGGATTAAACCTTGGTTTTCGCAAATCATACCAGCAATTGCATCAGAAACCATGCAGCTTGCGTTACTAGCAATAGCATTTACTGCATCTAATCTTCTGTTTCCTTCTGCAACGAAACTTCTGAGGGAAGCTAGTTCATCTCCACCAATACATTTGGTGCTAGCGTCTGCATTTACTACAGCTCTAGAAAAAGCGTCAAGCATTGAGCTCTCCTTAATTATGTTGACAAATTTAGTTTATTTATCGTGACGGTCAATAACTTTAACCAACGGTAAGTTTAAGCTCTCTCTTTTCTTACAGTAGAGTAGTTTTTTGCTCCGTCGATTTAAAAGATAAAAGATTGTTGTTACCAACGTCTCCTTTATTAGAAACAAAGTAATAATCTGTAATGTTTTAGTAAATCCTGTTACATTTTGGTGTGATGGGGATTGGGGAATTGGGGCACCGAAGGAGACTTCATTACAAAACCGATCTCTTTTGGCTTCAATACCTAGATATATTAAGTCTCCTCCCGGGGGGATTGGGGATTGATTGTTATTACTTGTTACTTATTAATTACTACTTACTACTTATTACTTTATTCCTGCTATCCCACCACCCTTAATCCTTCATCCTTCATCCTTCATTCCTTTGTTGACAATAGTTACCTAACCAAGCTAAACCAGCCAAAGAACGCATCGGAATCACAAATAAATCCGTTTGGGGTAATCTCAAAGATATTTCTGCACCAGGGACACCCAACCCTAACCATTGTAGAAGTGGGGATAGTTGTTCGGGATTGACATTAAAGCGACAAAAACCATTAAGCCAAGCTATTTGATTGACTAACGGCGCGATCACCTCTTCTCGAACTGCATTGATAGTAGCCTGAACTTCTGGAGACTCAGCAGCAACTAGGTGTTCTTGTCCTGTACCCAAACCAGCAGCCAATTCTACAGTTTCATAAAACATGGGTAAGATGAAGTGTTCCACCAGTCCGACTACTCCATTGACAATAGAAATAAATTGACCTGCGCTAAGTTCAACGGTTACTGTGCCATCAGCACTAGAAACTTTAACTGCACCTTGGGGATTATTAGTTAAGACTCCCACTAAAGAAGCATTATTTCTAGGATCGTGCTGTACGAATAAAGCTGTACCTTGAGAAACCACCCTCGCTTCAGGAGTAATAATATTACTCTCCCCCTGTCCTGGGCGAATCATAATCACAGCAGCACCACTAGCTAATTCAAAATTGCGTCTATTGGGGCGGAAACGAAAAATTGTACCAGCACCAGTCCTGACCAATGTACCCTCATTAAATAGCAATTCAGCACGGGAATTAGCTCCTGTCCGCACTGCATCTTGAGGGATGATTACTTCTCCTAACTTAGCGCGATTCCAAACTGACCGATTGCGACGATTAATTTCTACCTGGTTGCGTATTTTATAGACTTCTGCACGGTTTAGTACAGATTGTGCCAAAACTGAACTGGAACATAAACTAGCAAGAAGCAGACCTGTAGTTAATTGTTGAATCGGAAATAAGATTTTGTGGATGTTCAAAGCTCTGAACCCTCTGCATAGATAAATATTGGCAGACGTATCTAAATTTATCAACAAATAACAAACAATTTAATTTTATAACTGGGGTGATCAGAATTATGCTGGCAAAAAAATCTCTGTTTTGGGCTTTTGCGATCGCTGTTGGGACTCTAGTCAGCACTAGCAATGCAGAAATCACATCCAGTCAGACTCAATCTTCTGTAACTGATCATTCTTTTTCCACTCAGAGAATTTTCCCCAGAACTAATCCAGATTTACTACCTAATTTAATTAACTGGCATACCCTCATACCAAGACAGGAGTATGACCAAGTCAGTAATTTTCAATGTCAACCATCTTACTCCACTCACCAAAGTAGTACTTCAGTAACTACTATTTCCCCCTCAAGGATTCGTTACCACCATCAAGAGTTACAGCAACTAGATTAATATTATAAATAGCCTGTGTAATTTTCCCACTGCGATCGGGTATTCTGTAACAGAAGTACTTACGAGATCGTGAGGAAATGTAACAAAATATCGCACTTTTGTATAAGCTAGTTAAGTGAGTCTAGCTAATAAAGTGGTAAAGACACCAGAGGAGTCTATTGGATAAGTACAGTACATTTATCGACCGATTACAAGGTATAGTAGCCGAAAAACCTGAAAAAACTGCTTTTACTTTTTTACAGGATGGTGAAACTGAGTCTGATAATCTGAGTTATCAACAGTTAGAGACTCAAGCTAAAGCTATCGCAACTGTCTTACAGAGCTACAATGCTACTGGCGAAAGAGCATTACTCTTATATCAACCTGGATTAAAGTTTATCATCGCCTTTCTGGGTTGTTTATATGCAGGTGTAATTGCTGTACCTGCTTATCCACCCCGCGCCAACCGCTCTATTGAGAGACTTCTATCCATTGTTGCGGATGCGGATGCCAAATTTGCTCTTACTACTTTCGACTTACAAGACAAAATTGAGGGTAAGTTTCAAGAAAGCGGAAATAAATCGCTAAAATTTATCGCTACAGATACTATAGCATCTAATTTAGCTAATAATTGGCTTAATCCACTCATAAAAGCTGATAACTTAGCTTTCCTGCAATACACTAGCGGTTCTACAGGAAAACCCAAAGGAGTCATGGTAAGTCAGGCTAACTTATTAGCTAACTCTATTTCCATCAATCGTTGTTTTGAGATTGTCCGTGGACAGAGCATAGTTTCCTGGTTGCCACCCTATCACGATATGGGTCTAATTGGCGGTATTCTTCAGCCAATTTATGTAGGGACATCTATGTACATGATGCCACCAGTAAGCTTTCTACAGCGTCCTTATAGGTGGTTACAAGTAATATCTAAGTATCGGGGGAATATATCTGGCTCTCCCAATTTTGCCTATGACTTGTGTGTAAGTCAAATTACAGAAGAACAAAGAGACAGTCTCGATCTTAGTTGTTGGGAGCTAGCTTTTTCTGGTGCTGAACCAGTAAGGGAAAGTACTATTAGAAGATTTAGTGAGTATTTTAAGAGTTGTGGGTTTCGATCAAGAGCTTTTTACCCTTGTTATGGAATGGCGGAATCTACTCTTATTATTACTGGGGGAAATAAGCAAGCAGAACCAATTTCCCGAGATTTTGATAAGCAGAGTCTCGAAGAAAATCAAGCACAAGAAAATACTAATGTTTCCCCAAGCGATCGAGTAACCCTTGTTAGTTGTGGTAACAATATTGAAGGGCAACATTTAGCCATAGTAAACCCTGATACTTTAAAGCAGTGTCAAGATGGAGAAATAGGTGAAATATGGGTGAAGAGTGCTAGTACCGCTCAAGGATATTGGAACAAAGTAGAACTTACAGAATATGCTTTTAGAGCCAAATTAGAAGCCTACCCCAATGTCAATTTTTTACGCACGGGAGATTTAGGATTTATTCAAGATGGGGAATTATTCGTTACAGGAAGACTCAAAGATTTAATTATTATTCGGGGGCGCAATTATTATCCCCAGGATATAGAATTAACAGTTGATTATGCCCATGATGCCATTCGCCCTGGTGCGGTTGCTGCTTTTGCAATAGAAATAGACGGAGAAGAAAAATTAGTTGTCACCCCAGAGGTTAAACGCACCTATATCAGAAACTTAGATGTAGAAGCAGTTACTAAAGCTGTTCGCAAAGCAGTATTACAAAACCACGAATTAAATCCCCACGCCATAGTACTGATTAAAACAGGTAGCATTCCTAAAACCTCTAGTGGAAAAATACAACGTCATGCTTGCAGGGCAGGATTTCTGGGGGGAAATTTAAAGGTTGTAGGAAAATCAGTAAACAGTAATCAGTTATCAAGTAGCAGTGGTGCGCGAACTACCCGTACACAATTATCCCATATTGAAACTTGGTTGGTTGAAAACATAGCCCAGAGATTAGGAGTTAGCACAGAACAAATAGATATAGAAGAACCATTTGCTAGTTTAGGATTAGATTCGGTACAAGCTGTCAGATTATCAGCAGAATTGGAAGATTATCTCAAGGCTAAACTTTCTCCTACCCTAATTTATGACTACCCCAATATATCCAGTCTGGCAGCATATCTAACTAATTCGAGTACCAACAACCAACAACTAACCACTAACCACCAAAAACTAACCACCAACAATCAACCAATAGCAATTATTGGAATGGGTTGTCGTTTTCCTGGTGCAAAAAATCCCGAAGCATTTTGGGAACTATTAAAAGGTGGCAAAGATGCTATAAGTAAAAGCACACGCTGGAAAGGTTCAGATTACGGTGGCTTTATTGCAGACGCAGATAAGTTCGATCCGCAGTTTTTTGGCATTACTCCCCGTGAAACCCAAAGAATGGATCCTCAACAAAGACTACTCTTAGAGGTTAGTTGGGAAGCTTTAGAAAATGCTGCGATCGCATCTGAAGCTTTAGCCAACACAGCAACAGGAGTCTTTATCGGGATAAGTACTAATGATTACTCCCAACTTCAACTACATTACGGGACAGAATTAGATGCTTATGCTGGTACAGGTAACGCCCATAGTATCGCAGCTAATCGCTTATCCTACAGTTTAGACTTACGGGGTCCTTCCTTAACAGTAGATACTGCTTGTTCTTCCTCTTTGGTAGCAGTACATTTAGCTTGTCAGAGTTTGAAGCAGGGAGAATGTGAGACTGCGATCGCAGGTGGGGTAAACTTGATGTTATCCCCAGAATTAACTCAAACCTTCTCTTTAGCAGGAATGATGGCTGGTGATGGAAAATGTAAAACCTTTGACGCAAATGCAGATGGTTATGTCAGAGGGGAAGGGTGTGGAGTGATTATACTCAAACGCTTAGATGATGCGGTGAGGGATGGAGACAATATTTTAGCAGTAGTTAAAGGTTCAGCAATTAATCAGGATGGAAAGAGTAACGGTTTAACAGCCCCTAATAGTTTGGCACAACAAGCCGTAATTCGTCAGGCTTTATCCAATGCTGGAATCACAGCCCAAGATATTAATCATATTGAAGCACATGGTACAGGGACAAAGTTAGGAGATCCTATTGAAGTTAATTCCCTCAAAGCAGTATTAACTAGTGACAAGCAACAGCAAGACTTATGTTATTTATCTTCCGTTAAAACCAATATCGGACATTTAGAAGCTGCTGCGGGAATTGCAGGATTCATTAAAACCGTTTTATGTCTGCAAAATTCTGCTATTCCCCCCCATCTCAACTTTAATGACTTAAATCCTCACATCGACTTAACTAACACCCCCATTACCATTCCGACTCAATTAACAGACTGGAAAGCAGGAGACAAACCCAGATTAGCTGGTATTAGTTCCTTTGGGTTTGGTGGTACAAATGCTCATGTAATTGTGGGAGATGGAGCAAAATCAGTAGAGAAGCGAAATAGGAAGTCTCTAGGGCAAAATAATCATCCATTACATCTGTTAACCTTATCAGCGAAAAACAAACCAGCACTACAAGATTTAGTTGCACAATATCAAAACTATTTACAATATCATCCTGATGTAGCTATAGAAGATATCTGTTTTACTGCTAACACAGGGCGCACCCATTTTAACCATCGTTTAGCAATTACCACAGAGTCTATCCCACAGTTACAAGAGCAACTCGCAAGTTATATGTCAGGGGAGAAAATTCCTGGGATACTTAGT
>JAAUYJ010147644.1_pt1 | contig 14984 bp, 17 predicted proteins | sample 7278031 | NCBI WGS metagenome assembly JAAUYJ01 (sample SAMN14350222, study PRJNA611818) | marine sediment metagenome | isolation source: surface marine sediment (1.8m) | place: French Polynesia: Moorea | collected 2018-08 | reverse complement strand
CATTCAGTCAAGAGACGAGAGGGGAGGGGAGGAAGGGTACGTGGTGTCGCATCACAATGGAACGCGCTGGGCTGCAAAAGGGGCTCTTGCTGCGCTTGCGGCTGCCTTCCCTCCCCCGAAGGCTCTTAAAAAGGCCGTTGTCGCGAACCGAACGCGGATTCAACGAATTTCGCATTGACGGAATTTTATTGTTTTCTCAACCACGGCTCAACACGTTTATTTCCACAAAAGTAACTCACATCTATACAGTGCAAAACGTAGATTTCAATCTCTCCTCCCTTCCCCTCGCTTTCCTCTTCATGCTGTACGAGAGGGGTCCTCCCCTCTCTTCCTTTCTCTTCTCTCGGCCTTCTCCTCATCCTCTGTCTGCAATTTGGCTTGGTGGCTTTTCCGCCTATGAGGACAAGGAGGGGGAAAGGGGGACCGCATCAAGTTTCCACTCACACGGACGCCCTCCCGCACCGACGAGCTTTTGTTGCGAGGGCCCTGTTTGGATTGGCGCTCTACACAGATTCGGGCGGCGGAGGCGCGAAAGTTGGGCTGCTCATCGAGAAAGAGAAAGAGGGGAGAGAGGGACCAAACCGCTCAACCGCGAAGGAACAAATTTAATTTCCCCTGTTTTCTCTCTCCCCCGCTCGATAGCATCTTGTCAGACGCGCCCGGATGACTTGGATTTTCACTGTATTTTTTCGCAATCACATCCTTTTTTTAAGTCCTTTTCATTTCTTTGTAGCAAAACCACCTCTCTATTTTCTACTTTGTGTACTATTGGTGTTACAGCTCCAACAACCCATTGTCTTTGTACCTTTTCAGTTTTGAAGGAACTCCCAGGAGACGGACGAAGGGAAAATAGCTCGATTTCGTGATACGTCGATGTCGTCTATACTAATGAAAAATTCTCGCGATTCCACGGACGCAGAGCATCCAAGACCCGGGGCCAGAGTTTCCAAGGAACAATGAAAAAAAACATACCCCCAGAAAAGCGGAATCGAGCCATGTCAGGTATCCTCGATGCGGAATTTCGCTCACAGCGAGGTCTCCAATATCTTTTTCTTTTCCCCATTCTCCAAGGTGCCCTCATTTGGCCCTTCGCCGTCGCCGTTACTCTTCGTCTTTTCATCCACATCATTATCTTGGCACGCGACCTGAATCTGCACCCTGCGACGAGGAGGCCTTTTAGCGTCCTTCCTCTTCTTGTCTTTCTCATTGTTCTCTTGTTCCCAAGTTCGCGAGTCCGATTTCTCCGGCGCTACCTGCGCGCACAGTTCCCTGAGGCTGTGCTGCAAAGGGAGCGGGGATTTCACATCGATGTCCTCGCGAATAAGCACAGTCTGGCGTCCGTTTGACATGTGGTGGATCTTCTTATTCTTCCCCCTTTTCTTCTTTTCCGACCCGTTGCGCGCATCCGTGTCCTCCTCCTCCTCCTCCTCGGAGGTGGTTGAGAACCTCGCCCTGAAGCCCTTCTTCGACCTCGACTTCTTTCCGCTTCCCTGGTTGAGGCAGGGCGCGGCGGTGGAGGAGGCGGAGGCGGAAGCGGATGACGAGGACGAGGAGGAAGTCGGCAGCGATGTCGATCCGCCTTTCCTGCTCCTCCCCTCAAGATCTTGGTTTTCATTTCCGGTGTGTGGAAGGGGTATTCCGGGAGACTCCGACTGAGACGGAACGCCCGCGGGGAACAGAACTCCTCCGCCTTCTGAGGATTCTATTTTCGCCCCTCCTCCACTGTCTTCATTTTTATCCCGCGGCGCAACTTTTTTGTATCCTCCATCACATTCATTGTCGTCGCCTCCTCTTCCTAATTGCCTCCACTCTCCCTCTTCTCCTTCCTCCTTCCTCCGGAATTTGGAGTTTGTCTTGGCCTCCTCCTCCCACTTCTCCCCATTTGGTGCGCTATTAGGGATAACTTCTTCCATTTGGGCGGCCTCCCCCTCCTCCCCCTCCGGCGTCCTCTTCTTTTGAGTCCCTCTTCCGCCCAATCCGCTTACGTGGGGGTCGCAAAGAGGAGGGGGTCTGCCCTCGGCCTCGACCTCCACTTCTCCCCTTTTCACCCCCGTCTCAGACTGAGGCAACTTTTCCGATCTCGCCTCCTTCTCCTCCGCGGAGCAGGGACAGGCCGCCGCCGCTGCCGGAGAAGGGGAATCCACTCGTTTGTCCCCTCCTCCGCCGTCGCCGCCGGCATCCTGCTCCTGTACACAAAAGGAAAGGGAGGAAAGTAAGTTTTTTTCTTGGAGGTTTCTTTCCTGTCACCAAGCTACAAAAAATATAGATTGAATTGCCTGTCGCCGTGGTGAGTGTGTGGGAAGGGGGTTGCACAACTCGTACACACAACATCCGTTTTCCGAAGTGGATCGAGCCTGATCTCTACTGCAAAAGTGGGTAACAACAACAGCAAAGTGCAAAAAGGCTTCTTTTTTGATACTATGATCCGTTTACCTGTTGACCTGTGGAGGAGGAGGAAGACTCTGAGCTGCCTCCGCCTCCTTCCCCTCCGGAAGACGACGAAGCCTGCCGCGACCTCCTGATCTCAATCTCCCCATCCTCCCCGTTCCTCATAGTGATGACCGTGTTGGGGGACGGCAGAACTGTTGTCACCGCCTGAGGGGACCTCTGCAAGGCCGCGTTGCTGCTGGCCCTCCTCCTCTCGGCGGGAGAGGTGGTGAGAAAGCGGCTGTTCTCCTCCATGTTGAGGTCGGTGCCGCCGTCGGCCGGCGAAGGGGATCCCGCGGTTAACCTTAAGCACGTTTGATGTGAGCTGTTTGAAGATCGCCAACAGCAGCAACGAATATAAATTTGTGTACCTGGTGATGGCGTTTGGCACCCAGCGCGGCCTCCACCTGACGGACCCCTCAGCGTCGTCCCCCGCGCCCCTCCCGCAGGTGCAGATGAAGACGACGATGCCACCCAGGAACTTCCTGAACACGAGGCGGAAGAGGAGCCTGCGGAAGGTGGCGCACATGAAGCAGTAGATGAAGAAGTTGACGGATGAGTTGAGCGTCATGAGGAAGTGGGAGACCGATGCGCAGACGAGCGCCCAAAGGGAGATGTCGTTGCAGTCGTGGTCGATAGACTTGCGCAAGGACTCAAGAGTGAGGAACTCGTGCACGTTGAGGACGAAGCGAGGGGTGTGGCAGATGAAGAAGAGCTGGAATGGAAGGCACAAATATGTGAGCGTCAACACTTTCCATATATTCGACGTCGCTCACCAGCACGATGAAGAATAGCACCACCGCCTGTTGCGTCTCATTCGCCTTCCGCTGCGCCGGGGATATCTTTGGGGGCGCCATCCTGGGCTGCGGCGTGGAGGGGCGAGCCGAGTTGGAGTTGTTTGCGTTTGACACCGAGAGGGTGTTTGCCACCGTGCTGGGGATGACGGCGGGCCGGTTGATCATCTCCCTCCGTCGCTTGATGACCCAGTAGATGCGGTAGTTCAGGATGGTCAGAAGGACAAAGGGGATGATGCCCTGCATGGGGGAAAGGGACGTACGGTACTTTGTTTTGAAAGCGGCCTTGGGGGGATTTCTCCATTCATGGAATGCGTCAAAGAGGAGGCGAATCTCCTGTATATCAAAGGCCCTTTGAGACGAAGGAAAAACCTGTAGAATATTGTGAAGCTCTATGGGCCCCAAGGGTATATAGCCCCCTTACACAGCAGGTGCACGAAGGGCAACAAACAAAGAAGCCAACCACCTGCGCGAATTTGGCACCTAGAATTTGTTGAAAGCACTTGCAGCATGCTATCAATCGATCCCTTTGGCTTTAACTCTCCCTCTTAGGGTTTTTTTGCTCCCTTCTTCCATCGTATCCTCCTCCAATGTCATTAGCGTGTCCAAAGTCCAGTCACCGCTCAGTTTCCCCTATCCCCTTTTGTTTGTACCCTTCTCCTCCCAAATTGAAAGGAGAAAGTTTTCCCCACTTTATCAATAAGGGAATTGGAAGTAATTGATATCTACTTCACGGATAAAAGAGAAAGGAAAGTGATGCACAATACCTGCACGAGTAGTCTAGCTGCGTTGACGTAGAGGATGACGTAGGTGTCGTTGAGCCTGAGGTCGGTGGGCGAGGCCACCGTGCGGTTGACCTCCACGACCTCGTCGGTGATGGAGTCGTTCCTCAGGTGCGTCTTGACCACGAACTCGACCTCCAGGAACTTTGGAATGTTGAAGACGGCGGAGAAGACGCACACGGGTACCACGTACCCGGCCACCCTGCGCCACGGGTTGGCGCCCTTGCACTTGTTGTGGTACTCCACCGGGCGCCAGACGGCGCGGTACCGCTCCAGGGCCAGAGCCAGGGTGGTGTAGATGGAGCAGCAGAGGACGAAGTTGTGCAGCTGGTAGAGGAAGCTGCCGAAGGCGTACTCGTGCGCCTGGGAGAAGGCCGTGTGCTTGCGGACGCCCTCCAGGACTGAGCAGACGATGTACAGGTTGTCCCACAGGGAGAGGAACACCAGGAGGCGGTTGAAGATGGAGTTCATCTCCCGCGAGCAGAGCACGGGGACGGCCAGGGCGTTGGCCAGGAAGCCTACAGTGCCCACCAGGCCCTTTTGAACAGAGAGAGAAGTTTTTAGAGGAGGGATGCATGAATACTTCAGAGGTTTCAAATACGTGCTCGGAATTTCCCCAAATTTGTAAGTGTAGTAGGTATCGTACTCGAGGGCCTACGAAACTTCGTCAATTTACTGCTGTGTATCCTTCCTGAGCTCTTTGCGCACTTTTCTTCCATCAAAGTTGCGAAGTATGCAATGTAGTGGCTGCGCGAAAAGAACCCTACAAAAGAACTCGGACCTCCTTTTCGTTCGAAAAGAGGAGCAATTTTCCCATGTACTGCCATTGCCTAAGAGTCCAGGACTACAAAATTGGGCGACGCGGTTCCCAGGAGCCTTAGAGAGGCTAAATTGGGTCTGTACCCATGAAACTTTTTAAAGCTTAAAAAAGACAGAAACTTTTCAGGAGACAAAGACTCTTAAGAAATGAAATTGGACCACGTGGACCTTGCCTATTCCCAAAGATGTACTTTAAGTACGAATCGGATGCCTGCTTTGCACTTTTTTTGTCGTACTTTTCAGGAGAGGTTTCTCCTCTTCCTCTCTCCCCTTTCTCTCACCTGCAGCAGCCCCTCGAACCACCAAGAGAGGGTCATGTAGAGCTCGATCTCCCCCTGCGACAACGGGTCGCATTCCGAAGAGTTCGAGAGCGTGGCGTTGTCGATGCCTCCCGCCTCCGGAGCGAAGAGTGGGACGGGGGTGGTCGCGGTTCCGTTCATGGTTGGTTCAGCAGACAGTCTGGAATGGAGAGAGGCCTTTTGGGCTGAGGATATGGATTTGGAACTCGTGATTCTTTTCGCCCGTTTAGAGAAAGGTCACGAAATTTTAGTGACAAAATTCATTAGATCTAGAAAGTCCCTGGAAGTTAGTGCTTTCCTTTTTCAAAGAAGGGTACGTACAAGCTGGGAGCTGCAGCAAAAAATGCATCGAGTTTCCGTTGCTTCTTGCGACGTGAGAGCGCAACTGTCAAGATTTTTTGCGAGGTCTCCAAAGAGATGAGTGGTTATACCGACGACCATATGTTGGTTTAGCACAAAGAAGCCCCTTCAGCAATCCGTCCGACCATCTCTCTTCATCTTCTCGCCTTTCTCATCTCTCTCTTCCAGCGAAATTAAAAGAAAAGAAGCTTATGTTTTCGTACGTCAAATTGCCAGGAGCTGCGAAGAGAGAAAATGTAAGGTTTTTTTGGTAGTGGTGGGAAGCAAGAGAAACGTCGACCCAAGTTCCTGGAATGAAGGAAGCCAAACCGTTTTCTTTGCTAAACGGGGAATCGCTTTCGAAGAAGTCCGTGGCAGCAAGTTACCCGAGCAAGAACAAGACCGCCAGCAACCCAAGGGATTCTTCACTACATTGCAAAGCCGCGGGAGAGTCGCAGCCTTATTGTGGCGGCGGAATAAAAAATTGTTTGCGAGAAACAAAGGCGGTTGAATGCGTGCATAGCGCTGTCACTGCTGAATTATTCAGCACCCATCTGTCTCCTTGTGGCGGCAGAAACGTCTATCTTTTGCATAGTCATGGAGAAAAGGCACACACTGAACGTAGAGGGTACATACAGTATACCATGGGCGTCTGCATAAGACCGTCTTTCTTGTGCGTCGAGTCTACTGAAGGGAAGATAGGGCAGTACAAAGTGGCAAAAAAGATTTAATCTGGGAGAAAGGGTGATTGGAGGGATGGAAGAAGGACAGCCCTTGTCAGCAGGCTCTTTGAGTCGAGGACCAAGATTTGTACTTTTCTCGCCGCCTTCGCTCAAGGATCGGACTTTTGTCAACAATGGGACCCGCCGCCTCTGCCGTTCGCACCTTTACGAAGGAAGGGTGGGGGAAAAGTTTTCCGCGGTTCCTCCACATCATAAGAGAGGCGAAGCAGAGGAACCGTCTTATCCTTATCTCCCGTACAGCGGGATGGTGGCACGTTAATGCTGCCTCAGCAACCACCCTTCCCTCTCCATACTTTCGGTCGTACGGTGGAAAATGCAGGACTACTGAAAGAAATCTACCAAAAGGAAACGATAAAAAACTATATGTGAAGATCCTTTCGATCTTTTGCAAAGATGGCCTCGCTTCCGTCTTGTAGCGGGGAGAGAAAGAGCCGGCTAACGAAGGGAACAAAAAAGTCTGACGAGGGAAGAGGATGAAGAAATAACATAAATGGGCGTTTTTTGTCGTTTGCTTTCTCTCATCTGATTGAGTGGCAGTTTCCTGCAGGCTTCTAGTTCTTCTTTCCTTCACAAATGTCGACTTTTTGATGTAACAGTGCAGGAATTCGCGAAGAAAGAGGACGGGAAGTAGAAATATTTTGCTTCCTTGCTGACTTCTTACGTCGCAAAATTTTGTCGTGGCCGCAGGTGGCCGCGTGAGCTCATATTTGGCGCGGGGAGGGAGGGAGAGAGCGTTTGTTTTAGGCCAAAACTTTCCATGCTGCAGCAGGAAAACTCTCCGCTACAACAGCGGCGGCACGTACACGACAAACTACGTATGTACGTACCACGCCGCTGCCGCCAGCCGGGAAACTCCGTTCTCATCCTCCGCCCTTCAGAGGGCCACCGGCGACTCCCCTCTCTACACCTGGGTTTCCCTGCATAAATTCCTGGCGAGACTCCCTCCTCCTTCCTTAACCAGCACCCCCTTTCCCCTCCCTGAGGGAAAGAGAGTGCAGCAAGCCTCTCGGGATTCGACAAGTACGTGGGGGAAAAGCAGTGACAAACTTCCTTGATTCGTATTCGTTGGTGATTTTGCGCACTTGCACCGGATTTTTTGGAGTCTGCAAGCTGCAAAAGGCGTCTTACAAAAAACTATGGGACGAAAATTCGAGTCACGGAGGCAAGAGGTATTGCCAAGGGGCAAATTCGAAAGTGGCCTTTTTCGGGCACTCCCATTTGCCGCATAGCCACAGCGCTGTGCAGTGTACTGTACAGTGTACACGCCATATACGAAATGGGAAAAAAAGTTCCGTCAAAGAATCTCCTATGGGACTTGTTGGTATCTGCCCACCTTTACGTATCATACGTTGGTTCACTACGGAGAAAGAGGATGCTCGTAAATGAAGAAGATACGCAAGGGAATTTAAAGCCGAGTAGCAGTCAAGCTATTCTTCCCCCTCCTCCAACTCTCCCTCCCTTCCAAATTCCTAACAGACATACACAGACTGGAGATGTAGCAGCGGGAGGGGCCTACTCGTCACTGTCTGCTGAGTCTGCCCCCGGGCCAGGGCGGCTGGAGGCGAAGGGTGGGAGCCAAATTAATTTAGCTCCTTCCTGCCCCCCTTTTCCATAAAGACTCCTTTTCTTTTTTTTCCTTAAAAAAGCATGCGGCCATCTACAGCATGAGCTTAGCTGGAAAGAAAAGGAAATTAAAAGGAGGAAAGACAGGAGGGGACAAATTTTCGCTCGCCCTTTCCTTCGCCGACGACGAACTCATCTTGTGACAGACGAGACAAAAGGAGATGACGCCTTTCCCCTCCTCCTCTTACAAAATTGTATATTCAAGATTCACCCAAGTGCCCACTTCACTCGAGCTGCGGTGATATGCCAAGAGAGGGAGGGGACAATAGAATACGACACACTTGCCTCTGCTCGTGTTTCCTCCGTCGGCCTTCAGACAACTGCAGAGTGCATATGGCCTTATCCTCTCCGTTTCTTTTAGACCTTTTTTTCCTTGCCTCCGGCTCTGGCTCCGGCTCCTACGGACGGAATCGACATTTTTATGGGCAAATATCAGCTAGTCAGGTATATGGGTCCTTTGGGTGTGTTGCGTGGCATTGTTTGTCTGTTTGTCTCTCGCGCTGCCTCGGCGGCCATTGTTGCTGACATTTATTTTTTACCAGGTGTCCCTAGACTCCGGTCCGATCGGTAAACAGAGCGGAAATACACTTTACTACCCTACGTAGGGAGTAGGCCGCACACACATACACACACGGACGTAATAAAAAGAAAATCTTTTGACGAAAGTCCAACATTGTCGGGGGAAAAAATAAATTAGAGGACATTCATTCAATATTCTTTCTGTAGCAGGAGAGCTAGAACTTGGTGAAAGTTCGTCGGTGCCATTGTCTCTTTGCTAAGATAAGAAAGTGTTGAAGGAGAGGAGGGGAAAGGCGGTTAATCTCGCGCGAAAATGGTGGCTGCTGCACGGAACCCGGCCTTCCCTAACTGGACTATAGAAAGAAAGTAGAGGAATACTGCATGAAAGAAAAGGGGGGGAGGGCAGGCTCCTAAAAATGGGCTGTTAAGTCGTTGGTTGTCGCCTCTCTTTTCATCGCAAGCCCTTAACGAGGAGAGGGACATTAGCGCACTAAAAGCGTTTCCATTCCCTTCTCTTTTTTGGCAAAAAAATGTTTGCAGGTGAAAAAAAGTTTGGGGGATGCGATATTGTAGGTATCTTTGAAAAGACTTCTGGCAAGTTTCTTGCACATTTGTGCATGCATTCCCTCTCCATCCTTTGTTCCCTTATTTATTTTCGGGGAGAGTCGGGGGACTGGCTTCGTTGTATCTCAAAAGTTTTTCCGCTCTCTGTTGGCCTCGCGTCCTTTTGTATTCTTTTCTCCCCCTCCCCCCCTAAAGTTAAACAGAATGAAAAGGGTGAAGTATAAGAGGATGGACCTTCTCTTATTCCACCAGCCGGGATCCCCCCTGAGAAGCGCGTTCGTACCTTCCTCGTACGGATTTGCGAAGCACAAGGTACAGTACTTTGGCAAGCTTTTGCTTCTATGGCTTTCACCGCCGGATGCATGGGGAAAACGGTTGCTGTGTTCGTACGGCGAGGTCATCCGAGCGTTAACCTCATTTAGAACACAATGGAAAACGGGTCCGGGAGGGGAGGGGGCTCTTTATTCCGCTCCGGCTACGACTCATCTCTGGGAAAAGGGCCCGAGGGCGAGGAGGGGGGTGGCCCCGAGGAACGAAGAGGGGACAAAAATAGCGGGAAAAGGTTAGGTGGATTCTGCATTAGAGGATTTGTACCCTATTTGGGCAAAAAGGTGTCCTTGGAGCATTCTTCTTGTTTATGTGCTGAAGTGAAAAAGGGTATGTTTTAGTGGTAATGAGGTAAATTTATCCTTCATTCCTTCTTTTGTTGTATACACCGATCTATGGTGCAGTTCCGTGAGGAGAGAAGCCACACAGGCGCCGTTTTGATGTCGACCGAAAAAACGGTCTTTGAAGCTCCCATACCTCTATCATCACGACGGAAGGAGGATGAAGGAGAGAGTTATGATATCGTTGTGGGAGAGAGGAAAGGGGTTGACAAAGCCACACAACGCAATTTCTGGACCTGTGATGAACCATCTGTTGTGTCAAGCAAAGTGATAAGGGACCCTGTGGCACCAAGACGGACAGTCGGACACAAATGGTTTTCCTGTACTTTCCCAGCAAATTGTCAGACGCTTCCCAAGAAGTCGGGTATCATCTGACAACGACGCTCGGCTTCAACCCGGTAACGGAGAGTTTTGCAGAAAACATGTCTGGCCAAAAAGGAATAGGAGTGAACAAACAAGGAAAAAGCTCTTACGACTCCGATCGTCCTCACTTTCTCCGAAAAAGCCCACGATCGAAAAGAGGAGAAAAAAAGCAGACGTCTGCACCGGTCTCGTCACGGTCAGCGGTCGGGGCTCCTTTTTCTTTCGGCGGGCAGAAAAGAAGAAAGGAAGCCTGTTCTTTTCCGTGTCCGAAGTGAGGAAACACCAGCAAAAAAAACCCTTCCTCAACAGGCCCTCCTCCCTCCTTCATTCCGTGTTCAGATTGGAGGAAAAGGGGGGCCCATTAGTAGGGGGTTTCTTCTCTCCTTTCCTTCCTCCTTTTTTTCAGGCCTCAATGCATCTTTTCTGCTCACGAGAGGGGAAAATTAGCTTTTCTTTCACCCCCCTTGTTTCGCGCACGTGTGGCGGAGGTGCACGAGTTGGGAAGTGGAGAAAAAAGGAAGGATAAAAATTGGAGACGCAACAGCTGTAGCATCTTGTTTCGAAGCTCCTCCCCTCCCCACTCTATTCCCTTTTTTCCTTTTTTCATGGGCCTCTGCATCTCTTATTTCTGCATCCACCCTTTCCTCCTCCTTGTTTTGTCTCGAGAAGCGCGATCGAAATTCGGGTCATTTGGGCGAACAATTGAGTTTTACTACTCTACAAAGAAACCACCACCTTGGTCTTTCCAAGTTTTGTTCCTGTTGAATAGTTTTGTGTTCTCGTAGTCGTTGCTAAATCTGAACTTATTCCAGTCTTGTATTTCTGTGCGTCACGTGCGCCTATATTTATATGGGGAGCGGAGTCCTTCGAGTCTCTTCTTCTTTTCTTCTGTTTTCCCCTTCAGTTCTTCCGAGTGTGGGAGGAGCTATAGGGGAAGGGGTCCTTTCTGTCGCTTCCCTCCTCGATTTATGTGAGTCCGCACGGGGGGGAAGGGATTTTCCATAGAAGGAGGAGGGGGAAGGAAAACACAAGAGCTCGTGTGGGCGCGGAATCCTCTTTTCATATTTTAACAACTATAGGGGGGCCTACTAGAATGGAGAATACAGTTGAATGCAGACAGACGAGATCGAAGTTTAGGCGCATGCATGGTCGAGACGGAAATGGCGGCCACAATCTTTCAACTACCCTCTTCTCCGCCTTCCGCCTTAGGCGGCGTCGGCGAAAGTCGAGAGGGCTTTCTTTTTCGCGTCCGTGCGACAGATTGAGATTGAGTTCGGAAGAGAGAGAGGAGGAGAGAGTGTGGGGGCGGATGATGCACAGATGTCGGATTCGCCCGCTCCCTCGCCGCATATATCCTTCTGGTGTACGTACGTTGGGCAAGAAGGCGCCGCCGCCCTCCAAAATATAATTTTATTAGGGGTATTCCAAAATAGACGAAGATTGACTTTGGAAGCCTAGGCCTGCCTCTCGTACTTTAGTGATTTACGGGCCCCTATCCGGGCATCAGATATCTCCCTCTCTCCCTCCCCTCTTCCCGACAGTTAGGAGCAGCCCCGCTTCCCCCCGAGAGAACAGAAAGAGGAAACGGAGTGAGAGACCTTTCTGATGGAAAGATATGAGTGTTGGAAAGAAAAAAAGAGTTGCCTCTTGTTTTCCTCCTTGTTGTCGCAAAACAAAAGAAAAATGCCCTTATACTGTAAGTGCAGCACTTCTTGTAATGAAGTTTGTTCTGGTTGTAAGCGCAATAATGTTCAATTAAGTTTTTCCAGGCTGTGCAAAGAGAGTCCACTCCTTTTTGTGTTGAGCCAGGTTTGGACTTTTGTACTTTGTTGGATAAGCTGAGATAAGTTGAAAAGCACAAAGAACGAAGCAAACTCTTTCAGACACATCCCCAACAAAAAGTGGTTTATGGCCCGACTGCTAGCTGCCTGAGCTTTCTCGTTCTCACCTCTTTCCGACAATCTGTCCTTCCGCCTGCTTTGAGGAAAGGCTGCATCTATGGCCTACAAGAGGGCCTTGTGTAAAAATGACACAGTTTCTGTACGTAGATGCCCTAATATGACAGTAAAACGTATTACGTCCCTATTTGCAGTGCGAATTCCTGTCGCTTTAGCTGGTTGCCCCACCTCCTCCCTTTTCTCTCCCATTTCTCCTCGCGTCTCTTCCACATGTTGCAGGCACATGGAAGGCCTCCGCCCAAGAAGGATGGATGGCACTGCGCTTTCCGCACACTTCAACTTGGGCCATCTATCTGGCTCACACACTGAAGCGAAGCGAGAGGGTGTGGAGAAACGCGCGTTCACCGAACCGAAAGCAGCGTCTCTCATACTTCCCGCAAAAATGCGGGGGGTTCTTTGGCCCGTGTACGACGTATAGCGGACGCAGTGAGTGGATCCTCCAAAGGCGATGGGATTTGACAAAAAAAACTTCAAAAAGGAGTTTTCTCTTCCCCTCAAGTTTTCGACGTGGAGCTAGCAGAAAAGTTATATAGAAACGATCGTTCGTTTGTTCGCTTTTCCCCCCTGATAAGATGGGGGGAAGCAGAAGAGAAGAGGATGATGACACTTGAAATCCAAGGAGGAGACAGAAGTGCTGACTGAGGAAAAAGGGAGATGTGGGGTAGGTAGGTAGGTAGGTAGGGATGAAGGGGGATCCGGGAGAAGAGATACCTTGCGAAACTCTCCTGGATGAGAAAGTTTACGTTGCAAAATGATGACGGAGGAGAAATTCTCCAGTATTTTTTTTGCATTCGTTTGTTAATTGCCGACTAAAAGAAATTAATTAACATTCCTGCGCTAGATTTTTTTTCGATTTTGCTCTTTTATTGCTCCGGCGATTTTTGCTACCAGGCCCACCCCCTTCAGTCCCAAAACAGAACAGAAGTTTGAAAACTTTCTAGGGGGCCTCCTCCTACAGTCCATAGCGATGGGAAGAAGGCGCCTCCGAGCTATTCCGACTGGCTGCAAGAAGGGAAGGGGAAGACAGAAGAGAAAAGAAAAAGGATCGTCCTCGTTCGGTCGTCCCATTCAAAAACCCTTCCGCTCTATATAGGGCATCGTGATCTTTGGTGGAGTAGCGAAGGCAGATTGGGGTCTCTTTTCGTTTTTTTGTCTATAGGAAGGGGGCGAGAAGAGGAGGAGAAAGGGGTAAACTTTTAGCCTTCTTCCATCGCCTTGTATGAGACCATAAGGAAGAGGGATGGAAAAGAGAGGAAGGGGGAGGAAGGGACTCCCCAGGAAAAAACTTTGGAGCAAAGGCGGCAGCGAAAGAGAGAAGAAAGAGGCTTTGTTAGCGCTCTTCCCCCACATACTGCCGCCGCGTACTCTTTCGCTTGAGGCGGACAAAGTCTCTAGAGGTGAATTCCATAAAAATATTCTTCAAATGATGGACAGCATGTTTGGCCTAGAAGACACTGCAATGCAACAAAAAGTGTCTGAAATGCACGTCTACAGAAAAAGCGTCCAATTTTTTTGTCGATACTAAAACACATAGTGTAAGAAACTGTCCCTCGGGCGCTCAGCCGAGGTGACAAAAAAGCTCATTCCTTCTTCATATAAAAGTCTACTTCTTCCCTCGGCCTCCCCCTCCCCTCGTCGCTTCGCGGCGCTCGGCCTTCATTCTCGGAATCCCCATTTTCTTTCATCCCTCTTCCGCTTCTCCCTCCTCTATTCGAGACTTTGCCGCAAAGGGAAAGAAAGAAAATGGCGGAGGGGGGGGAAGAGGCGAAGAGGGGGATTGCGCGAGAGGGAGGGGGTGCCTTTAGAAATGGGAAGAGAGGGAAGTCCCTTCACTCACCTTCTCCTTCTCCGTGGGAGTCAAGTGAGGGAGAGAGAAGCCCTTCCCTATTCCATCCTCTTCCTCGACCGTCGTCGTCGTTACTTGCGGTCGAGTCGGATGAAGAAATGGGGCTCTTTTCTCTCCCTCTTCTCCTCCTCCTCCTCCTAGGCCTTCTCCTCCTCCTCCGCGGCTCACTCCGTTTTCGCAACGCCACCGACGATGCCCGGCTGACTGAGCACGAGGTAGATTCACCCAGGTGAATCCAATATCTCTCGTCCCGACCCTTCTTTCCCACCCGCCTCAAATCGACTTTGCCGGCGGAGAGCTATGGTCCAATTCCAGGCCCGTCTTTCCTTCCCGTTTACACGGGGGCCTCCTCCGGGAATAGCCCAGCAAGAGAACAAGAAAAGCGACTGCTCGTGTGGGATGAGTTTCTTCTTCCCCCTCGATCCACCTCGCCTCGTATATCCCCCCTTCCTCTTCCTGCAGCCTCCTTTTTCTCCCGCCTTGTTTGGGAATTGGCGATACGTCCGGATGCCTCCTCCTTCCGCCTCCGGATCCTCCTCTTCCACCCTTTGAAAAAGGAGCCTGGCCAAACTTGGCGAGGAAAGTTTCCTCTCCTTCCGTCTTTGACCTTCTCTCCTTTATAGGGTGATCCTGGCAAACACTGCTTTTGGCGTGGGAAGATGCCTGTGTACCTACGTTTTCGTACGAACCGGCACCCACCAAGCGCGGGGAGATGAAAGCGGTACAGTATAAACACGGGGCACTGCGATCTTCGATCGCTCTATATGAGCGATAGACGTCACTGACGATAAATCCCTCGAGTTTCCGATCGAGCTTACTTTGACAGTTGTTGCAATAGGTAGAAAAGCGAGGAGGAAAACTCCCTGTTGCACTTTTGCTCTTTTTCCGACTCCCTTTCTTTTTCCGCGAAAAAGCCTTCGCCGTTCGCCGCCTCCCTCTTCGCGGTCTTGGGGTCGCAAGAGCGAAGAAGCAACAGACGGAAGAGGGACGCCCCCCCGTTTCCTTTTTCTCCCTCCCCGCAAAAAGGCCTCTTTCTCTCTCCTCTCTCTCCTCTCTCTCTTCTCTCTCGCGAATTCGCGAACCCTCCTCGCTTTATTCTTACTCCTTTCAGCCTCCGCCGCTTCGGTGATGTCTCTTTATCTTGCCCCCCCCCCCGATTAATCCCTAGAGCGGTCCCTTTTGCATCAATATCCGTTTAGGCCTTTGACAATTTTTATGACGGATATGGAATGCAAAAAAT
>JAAUYJ010143869.1_pt1 | contig 14994 bp, 9 predicted proteins | sample 7278031 | NCBI WGS metagenome assembly JAAUYJ01 (sample SAMN14350222, study PRJNA611818) | marine sediment metagenome | isolation source: surface marine sediment (1.8m) | place: French Polynesia: Moorea | collected 2018-08 | reverse complement strand
TCCAAGAAATTCTTAGAACACAGCATTCTTGCATCAGACACAACATATCAAACTACACATTGGCAGTATTCTGCCAAGCGTCGGTGGCCACGAAAAATCAGCTGCCTCTCCTTTCTGCTTTCCGGCCTGCCTTGCCTGAGCGAAGAGCGATCCGCCGGGCAGATTCCAGAAATTTCGCGAGGCTTCTCCCCGAGCCCGGACGAACCGAGGTCCCTCTCCGGGAAGATCCTTCCAACGCCGACCTCGCCAAGGGTCCCTCAGCCTCCAGTAGAGCGTGAGACGTCGGAAGAGTCAGTGTCCCTCAATTTTGGCCATCCAGGAGCCTCACATCTTGTCGGAGAACCCTGGAGTCCTCGAGAGTCGAGGTCACCCAGGGCCGAGACAGAGAGAGCACCGACGACCTCGCAGTGAGGATTGAAGCCAGGTAAGGACAGCCGAAAAAATTGTCTTGACGAGGTCACACTGCAATCGAAACGAAGCAGGAAGTTTAAATGGGAGTCTCAGTTACAAGTAGTTGTTTTCTTCCACTTTGCCTGCATGCTTTTTTGCTGCTGCGTGCTTCCCTTATCATCACGTGGAATAAAAGAAGTAATATGGGTGCTACGAAGGTCATGACAAGAGTTTTTAGGTCTCATATTGTCCCTGTATTGTTTCCCTAAGAGTGGGGCATATTATGTTGCTATTACCATTACCATGGTGGGAGGACAAGGAAGAGCGTGCATTTTATCGATTAGATCAAAGCAGGTATGGAAGGTACCGCCGATTCGGGGGTTTGAGCCATTAAGTAGAAGCTCACTTTAGGTTTATTCATATCGCCTGACATTAGGTCACTATGTCTCCATAACGCTTTTCTAGTGAACCATGTAATGCCTCTGGAATGCATCGTGTTTTCCCAACCCTCTTTCCGTGACCCATAATGTGAGTGGGCGTCGGGCGATCATTAGTTGCACTTGCGTGCTCCCTCATCTCTGCTCATCCTCTGCCCGAAAAATGGGCGAGACGCTTGGTTTTTTAACTTTTCTATTTCACTTGGAGCCATTTGTCGAACGGGGCGTTTAATTTTTCCTCCCGAGTGCGGAAGGAAATTCGTTCAATGTTCTCTTTCCCCCCTATTGCCGGAAAAGTGGGCGGTGGCGATCACACGAGAGAAGGAAAGGAGGAAGAGACGCTCGTTTTTCGTTTTTTTCACCTGGGCCCCAATTTAGAGGCCGGCGGGGGAGGGGAGGGGGGAGAGCACGGAAAGAAACGCCCACACTGCTTTTGCCCCCATCCTCTGATCTCCCTCCTCCTCCTCCCATCTCTTTCCCCCTCCCTTCTTCGAAATGGCATTATGGGCTTGTTTCTATCCGGCGCCGCCTCATCCCCCCCACTTGCTTTGCCCTCCTGGGCTGATTGCATGCCCCGGATAGGGAGGGGGCAGAGGAAAAAAGTATTTTTGTAGCGAGCGGCACGGTGACGCAAGCCCTTGATGTGTACGTACGTACGTGGTACAATTTTTTGGTCGTGCGCTACCAAATACGCAATGAAATTGGCACATTTCGGCTGGCAGGCTTGAGTGGCGTGCGGCAGTAAACTGCGTTTCGTTCGCGGTTTTCAAATGCGCGCCGAAGCGGAAGGGAGGCTCCTTTTTCGCTGCAGAAAAATTTGCCATGTCTACTGCGAACCATTTCACTGTGCTTTTGTAAGTAGTGCAGTATTTCCCACTTCCGTTGCTAGGGGAAGATAGATAGAGGTTCTACGCTCAAGCCAAAGAAGCGGAGGGATATTTCCATTCTCCGGCTCGCGGCGCCTGGGATAAATGAACCTTGGGATTTACAACCTTCTGCAGCAAAGTGGGCTTTACCAGTACTTCTTTTAGAAAGGGGGGAGGGGAGGAAGATCCCATCAATAGACAGACACCGGCCAGCCGAACGAAACGACCCCCTGATAGTCCCCCAGCCGCTCACGCACATAAACGCTGGGTCCAGGTGCTTATCGGACTGGTTGGTTCTCCGAACGAATGGCATTAGTAGGGAGGAAGGGAAAAGGAAGAGGGGGAGGGAGAAAAGAATGAACAAACGGCCCCCAAGCTCAGGCAAAGGAGGATCCGACCATACAGCACTCGACAGAAGAGAAGAAGGAGAAGCAGATAAAAAAGCCCCCCACGAGGAGAAAAGGGGGGCTCCGCCAACCGAAAAAAAGTATTACCCAGTACCGCAGAAACGGGGGAATCCCTACCTAGCCTTTGGAATTTTGGGTGGTTTCTGCTTGGAAAAAGTGAGACATTTCACCGCTCATTCCATTGCGAGGGTTTGTGAGACGAAGAGCATCCGGGAAAATCAAAGGATGTATCGCAAAGTAGCCTTGGCAATCGCCTTTCTGGCTGTCGCCGATATCGGCCGGTCGGTGCCACAGAGGAGGAGGGGCGGGGGCGGAATCGTCTTCCCTGGTTCCACCGGCGCCCGCCAGGGCCACCACGGGCCGCCGGGACAGGACGGGAGCGTCTCAGGAGGCGGTTGCAAGCCTGTGAACGAGTGTCCCCCGTTGCTGGACCTCATGAAGCGGAACCCGCAGGCACTGGACGAGTTCGAGACCTGTGGCTTCGAGGAGAACGTGCCGCTCTTCGACTGCCCCGATATGGGCAACATGGACGCGTGCGACTGCAAGGCGCTGGCGGACTGCGAGGAGCTGGACAAGCTGGCCAGGATGAGAGACTTCAAGAAGCTCAAGGAGCAGAAGAGGTGCGGTTACGACGAGGAGAGGGAGATGAGAATGTACTGCTGCCCGAGCGGCATCGACAAGAAGAGGGTCAAGGTCAACTCGGGGCCGGACTCCTCCACCGTCCTCAGAAACGGAGACATGGGCGTCAGGATGGACAACTTTTTTGACGAGAAGGCCAGCAAGTGCGGCGTGTCCAACGAGAAGCGCATCTTTGGCGGCGAGGACGCCCTCCCGCACGAGCATCCTTGGGCCGTCCTGCTCGGCTACGTCAACGAGGCCCGAGGCACCACCATGTACCTGTGCGGCGGCTCCCTCGTCTCCCCGCGCTACGTGCTGACGGCCGCCCACTGCATCAACTCCCGCGGCGGCCACCACCTGGCCCACGTTCGCCTGGGCCACTCGGACCGCGAGCACCCTGACGCCTTCGACGTCCGCGTCGAGTCAGTCACCCTACACCCCAAGTTCGAGCGCCACCCGCTGCTGGTCAACGACATCGCCCTGCTTCGTCTGGCGGAGGAGGTTCCTGAGCGGACCACGGAGGGGGGAATCGTGTCTGTGCGGCCGATCTGCCTGGGGAGGGAGGAGGACGAGATCGTGGAGCCGGAGGTGGCCGGATGGGGGCTGGTGGACAGGCACAACGTCTCCAGGGTGCTGCAGGTGCTCGACCTGGAGACGGTGGACAACCTGGAGTGTGAGCGGGAGTACAAGACCAAGGTGCAGGGCTTTTTCGTGGAGGATTCCCAACTGTGCGCCACCGGAGTGGCAGGCACCGATAGCTGCAAGGGAGACTCTGGCGGTCCGCTAATCTACTTCGAGGGAGACTTGGGGAGGGCCAGGCTGGGCGGGATCACTTCCTTCGGCACCATCCGATGCGACAGCAGCGTGCCGGGAGTCTACACAAGGGTCTCGGCCTTTAGAGACTGGATCGCAATGGTGGTGGCGCACGACGAGTGACGATGCATCGAAGAAGACAAATGGAATTACTTCTACTTTTCTACGTGCGCCTCTCCTTCCTGTTTCACGGTGCTTGCGAATTTTATTGAACCGGTCTTTTGCGTCGTGACTCGTGATCTCGGTGTTACAAGATTCTTCATTTATGGGTGGGAAGAATAAATATTATTTCAAAGCCTGCTTGAATTATCACTCTCTGCGAGACGACTCGGCGTTCTTATCTCTTTTTGCGCAGTGCGCACAATGTTCAGGTGGGACAGAACAGGACCGCAAAATCTTTTCGTGACCTTCTTTGAAATGACTAGCATGCATGCAATGTGCTACTTAAGACTTTTGCTGAGAGAAAACTGACTGATTTCTCATGATGAAACCGTACGTGGAACAGATTTTTTTTTCCTTTACAGAATTGGAGGCGACACTGCTTTACCTTTGCCATTTTAATATTTCAGGTTGGTTTCACTTTGAGAAAAGAGCCAAAACCTCAAGATGTCTGTGGTGGGCATCGACTTCGGCCTGGACAGCTGCTACATCGCGGTGGCCCGCGCCGGCGGCATCGAGACCATCGCCAACGACTACAGCCTCCGCGCCACCCCGTCCGTCGTGGCCTTCGGCGACCGCATGCGCGTTCTCGGGGTCAGCGCCAAGAGCCAGCTCCTCACCAACCTCAAGAAGAGCTTCTTCTCTTTCAAGCCGCTCCTCGGGCGCAAGTTCAGCGACCCCGCCGTCCAGAGCGAGGCATCGAGGATACCCTTCCCGCTCTTCGAGGGGCCCGATGGAGGCGTGCTGACCAAGGTCACCTTCGACGGCAGGGAGCAGACGTTCAGCCCTGAGCAGCTCACGGCCATGCTGTTCACCAAGCTGCGCGAGACGGCCGAGTCCGCCCTCACCACCAAGGTCAAGGACGTGGTCATCTCCGTCCCCGTCTACTACACCGACCGGGAGAGGCGGGCCATGATGGACGCCGCCGCAGTCGCCGGCTTCAACGTCCTCAAGCTGATGAACGACACCACGGCCACCGCCCTGGCCTACGGCATCTACAAGCAGGACCTGCCGCCCCCGGAGGAGAAGGCGCGCCACGTGGTGTTTGTTGACGCCGGCCACAGGGGCCTCCAGGTGGCCGCCTGCTCCTTCCACAAGGGAAAGCTGGCCCTGCAGAGCTGCGCCTTCGACGAGGACTGCGGCGGGAGGACCTTCAACGAGGCGCTCGCCTCATACTTCGCCGAGGACTTTAAGAAGCGCTACAAGGTGGACGCCAAGACCAACCCGAAGGCGCTCCTCAAGCTCATGGGCGAGGTGGAAAAGGTCAAGAAGCAGATGTCGGCCAACACCAACAAGCTCCCTCTGTCCATCGAGTGCTTCATGGACGACAAAGACGTGTCCGGATCCGTCAACCGGGAGACCTTCGAGTCCATCATCGCCCCGCAGCTGCAGAAGACCGAGTCGGTGCTGCGCTCCTGCCTGGCCTCCTCGAAGTGGAAGCCGGACGACATCTACGCCGTGGAGATCGTGGGCGGGTCCACCCGCATCCCGGCCATCAAGACGCTCATCGAGAAGGTCTTCGGCAAGACGCCCAACACGACTCTGAACGCCGACGAGGCAGTGGCCAGGGGGTGCGCGCTGCAGTGCGCCATGATCTCGCCCACCTTCAAGGTCAGGGAGTTCTCCATCGCCGACATCCAGCCCTTCCCCATCAAGCTCAAGTGGCAGGCCGAGTCGGACAGCGGCGACATGGAGGTCTTCCCTCGCTTCCACGCCGTGCCCTTCTCCAAGATGCTGACCTTCTACCGGCGGGACGACTTCAGCGTGCAGGGCGAGTACGACGGCGAGGCGCCCATCGCTGACCAGCATATCGGCAGCTTCGAGATCGGGGAGGTCAAGCCCATGGCCGACGGCAGCAACCAGAAGGTCAAGGTCAAGATCAGGGTGAACCCCAACGGGATCTTCACGGTGGCGTCGGCGTCGATCGTGGAGAAGCAGGAGGTGGAGGAGGAGGTGCCCATGGAGGTGGACCCGCCCAAGGAAGGAGAGGACGGCAAGAAGGAGGGGCAGACCGGGGACGGAGGAAACGAGGATGGGAAGAAGGAGGGCGAAGAGGGCGCTGCGAATGACGAGAAGATGGACGCCCAGGAGACGCCGGCCGCCGATAAAAAGGATGAGGCGGCTGATAAGAAGAAGGAGCCCGTCAAGATGGAGAAGAGGAAGAAGATCGTGAACAAGACCGTGGAGCTCCCGGTGACCGTGGTGGCCGGATCCCTCTCCCGTGACAAGCTGGAGCGCCTCGTCAGCGTGGAACTTGAGCTGGCTGCCCAGGACAGGAGGGAGCAGGAGAGGCTGAACGCCCGCAACAACGTGGAGGAATACATCTACGACATCCGCTCCAAGATCAGCGACGAGCTGGAGGACTTCATCTCCTCGGAGGACCGGGAATCCTTCTCTAGCATCCTGCAGGCCAGCGAGGACTGGCTCTACGAGGAGGGGGAGGATTGTGATAAGAACACCTACGAGGCAAAGCTGAAGGAGCTGCGTCTGAAGGGAGAGCCAGTCAAGGTACCATGAGAGTTACGTGATTTTCCAAGAGATACGGCGGGGGTTTTCTTTGCAATCAATTAAATTATGTTAGGGCGACAAAATGTTGCATGTCGCATTTATTTTTTTCCCACTCTTTCCAGGTCCGGAAGTACGAGTTCGAGACGCGACCCGCCGCCATCGAGTCCCTGGGCCAGGCCCTGCAGCTGGCCACCAAGGTGGTGGACGCCTTCCGGGCGGGCGACGAGAGGTACTCCCACCTCGACGAGGAGTCTGTCGGTCGAGTGGAGAAGGCCGTGGCGGACAAGAGGGCCTGGCTGGACAGCCGGTGCGCCGATCTGGCGGGCCTCTCCAAGACGTTGAACCCGCCCGTCCTGGCCACGCAGTTCCACTCCGAGAGGCAGGCCTTCGACATGGTCGTCAACCCCATCATCAACAAGCCCAAACCCAAGCCGCCCAAGCAGGACCCGCCGCCGCAGAAGGAGGAGGCCAAGAAGGAGGACCCGGCGGCGGCGGCGGGCGCGGCTGGAGCCAAGGATGGGGAGGAGGCGGCGAAGCAGCAGCAGGGGGAGCAGGCGGTAAACGGGGAGCAGGGCAACAACATGGACCTGGACTAGGAAGGTCTTGCCCGGACGGACGCGTTACGTTTCCTCGCTCCCTCCCCTCTATTTTTAAGAAGAGAGCTTTGGTCAAGACAAAAGAGCTTTTCACGTGCTAAATAAAATCCTCCCTTGTGAGATGTGTCATCAGCAAGCAGCCTTCTCATCATCTTCAGATTAGAAAAGCAAGGAAGCCAGAAAGCTACAAGTGCACACAACACAACACCGCCCCCACCACCATCACTCTCCTCTACATGGATATGTCCTCAGCGAAGATGAAGCGAAAGACGGAAAAGCGAGAGAGTGCAACAAGCAAATGGCTGGATATTATTGAAATCGATTGTGTGCGAGGTGAAGAGTTTCAACCACTTCGAATTTTGAGCAGCAGAAGCGATGGGTTATGCCGACACGTGCGGCACGTTGGTTTGATGGATTTGAACAGCCATTTAAAAATTGTCTCGTCAGCATTAATAAAATTTGGATAAAATAGAATTTATTCGCTTTTGCGCTCATTACCGAATATCATCATGCATGTTGCCTGCTACGTACACACAAGTCGCCGTCGTAATGTTAAGGGACGTTCACAAAAAATTGTTCTTATCTTGGTGTGACTTTTTTTCTGCATGCACAACGTTTTCGTTTGTTCTGCACAAAAAGAAAACTGTATCACTTGCTCATTCTTCTGCTGCATCATTTCTCCGTTTTCTCATCCAAATCCTCGCATGCGTTTTATCTCTTTCCCCTGTATGAATGCTCCCATCTTCCTTCTTAGTATGTCAGGGCCCTCTCCAGCAGCTCCTTGATCCTGCCCACGGGTCCGGACAGCTCCGGCCTGGCAGCCGGGGACGATGACGAGGCCTTGACGGGCGCGGGCTGGGCAGGTCCGCTGCCGAACTTGCCTGCGATCTTGCTCTCGAAGACGCGCTTGCCGGTGGCCCTCCTCAGCGGGGTGCCGTAAGAGGGAGCCGGCGCTCCGTTGGTGGAGTTTGACCTCTGCGGCGCCGGTGCCGGGGCGCCTCCCCTCGGCGGGGAGATCTTCTCCCCTAGCAGCATGGCCCCGGTGAGGCAGCCGAACACCTGCAGCTTCCTGAAGGACTTCCTGAAGGAATCGAAGTCCACGGCGTCCGCCACTCCCAGGGCGCGCAGGTTGGCCGAGAGGGACTCGAAGTAGACAAAGCGGACCAGGAACTCGGTCTGGTCGTCGACGCGGTCGCCCACGGCGGCGGCGAAGAACTGCTGCAGGTCGGTGGCGGCGTGGGCGTAGCGGGAGCGCTGGAAGCCGGTCATCCTGGAAGGGAATTTGAGGAATATAACTTGCAAGAAAAATATTCGATGATAATTTATCCTTCCTCTACTCATTACAAAAATAATTGTTAATCTTTTACCTGACGTCCATGGGCCTGTCTCCGTCATACTGGAAGCTGAAGTTCTCCGGCATTGGATTCCCGTGGCACAGGACGGAGAAGGGGCTGGAGGAGGCCAGCGCGTCCTTGTAGATCGGGTAGAGGCGGTCCCCGAACTTCTTGCTGGCCTTCTCGGCCAGGATCTCCTCTCCGTTGGAGCGGAGGATGGAGAGCGCGTTCTCGAACAGCTTCCCGAGGAAGTCGGTGGCTCCCTTCCTTCCCTCCGGTCGGGCGGTGGGCTGGAAGTTGGCCAGCACGATCATCTTGAGCACCTCGGAGAATCCCTTGACGTCGTCGCTGCCCTGGTGGAAGTAGGCGTAGCTCATGGCGTGGAGCTTGGCGAGGGAGCGGAGCGCCTGCTTGGACTGGTCCATGGTCAGGAAACCGCTAGCGCTCTTGTGGGCAGAGACGTCGTCGAAGATGGCGTATCTGATAGGAGGTTCACGAAAAATGAACCATAAGGATCGGTTCCTTTTCTACACTTCTATCATTCTACTATTGTAACTACTCAAAAGATTGAAGTAAAATTCAAACTTCAATTAACGGCAACTTCCGTACCTCGAGTCGGCGAAAATGACCGGCTGGAAGGGAAGAGTCATTCCACCCCTCCTCAGCTTCTTTCCTGCGACGAAGGCGGCGATCTTGCTGCCGAGATCGCTGACGATGTAGGTGTCCTTGTCGCTCGGGTCCACCTCCGTGCCGGACTTGGGAGCGGCCTTGATGATCCAGCTGTAGTCCTTGGTGGCGTTTTGCTCCCCCACCTTTGCAGACACCCTGGCCTCGTAGTACTTGGCCTGGCCGGGGGCGGCCGACTTGGTCTCGAAGTTCATCGTGATTATCTCCACCTGCTTCTCCTGCTCATAGGTGGAGATGGCATTCTCGATCCACTTCTTGGTGACCACGGTCTCTGAGGCCGGCTGGATGACGGAGGCTTTCCTCACCGTGAAGGCATTGGTGGCCGCCTTGGACACCTCGAAGGTGCGCCCGCCGCTGCGGATGGTCTTGGCTCCCCCGGGCCCCTCCGCCCTCGGCTTGGCGTTCTTGTCCTCGATGACGATGGCCACGGCGTTGTAGTCGACGGCCCTCTTAATGCTCTCCTGCCTCTTCTTGGACCTGATGATGAAGGTCTCCGTCTTGGGCTTGCGCGTCATCTTAGCGGCGGCCAGCAGCTGCTGGATGTTGGGCATGTCCTCCTCCTCCACCTCGCCCTCGGCGATCATCTTCTGCAGCACCTCGGCGTTGGAGAGGTTCTTCTCGTTGACAAGCACCTCCCTCTGGTCGGTGACGGTGACCACCGTCTCGGTGTCGCTGTCCTTGGCGTCCTCCACCAGGTGCTCAATGACCTCCGGGATGATGGCGGCGGCGGCGGCGGACCTCAGCTGGTCCTCCTCCTGGCTCTGCTGCTTCCAGTAGTTGAGGTTGACCGTCCTCTCCTCCAGGGTGGCCCTGGGCATGGGCTGCGGGGGAGGGGCGTTGGCCTTGTAGACCTCGGTGGCGGTCATGTCCTCGACGGCGTCGGCGAGGTCCTCGACGAAGTCCTCCACCTCATCCTTGACCCGCTCCAGGATCTCCTCCTTGATCTGCTCGGCGATCTCCTCCTTCACCTCCTCCAGGATCTCCTCCCTGGCCTCCCGAGCGGTCTCCCTGGCCTCCTGCGCCTGCTCCTGCCAGTACATCATGGTGGTGTTGGTGGACTTGTTGTCGTCTTCCACCTGCCTCCTGATGGCTCCCAGGATGGGGAGGTCCTCCACCACATCTGAGCCGCTCTCGCTTCCCGAGCCGTCGCAGTTGACCTGCGCCTCCTCCTCCTCATTCTCCCCCCCGTCGTCTTCCTCCCCCTCCTCCGTGATCCCAAGCCTGTCCTTGAGCTCGTCCACCACCTCCTGCGCCGCCTGCTGCGCCACCTCAGTCGCCGCCTCCGTCACCGCGTCCTCCACGGCGTCGCCCACGATCTCCCCGAGGTCCTCCAGCGCCGTTCCCTCCACCAACCCCTCCTTCAGTCCTTCGACGGCGCTCTCCACGCCGGTCTCCACCGCCGTCTCAACGGCGCTGTCGATGGCCGAGCTGGCAAGCTTCTTGAAACGCTTCATGATTTTTTGGGGGATGTATTTTTCGGCGAGGGGGAGTTTGAGAAAGGATCCTTTCCCTAGTTCGACTCTCGATCGAGTACCTAATAACCCCCGGGTTTTTTTTCAGTCAGGCTCTCAGAGCGGCATACTTGTCATCTACGTACGGACGGGCCAACCCGATCCACCACCGTCCCATGCGATCATCGCTGCCGCCCGCCCGCCCGCCCATAGCGGGTATGTATGCTCCCCCACATCTCTGATTAGAGCAATTTGGGCCTTATCTCGACCTTTCGCTCCTGGGGCTTTCAACGGGCAGGGTGGCGGAGGGAAGAGCAAGCAAGGTATGTGATCATGCACCTGGGAAGAGACGACTTAATTGAACACGTCGCCACACACGTCCTTAACCAAGTCGACATGCCCGCCTGACTATTGAGTACGGCGCCGAGCAACAGAGTTCACAAAAGTATCGCGAGAAACTGATCGATTAAAATGCACAGAACAATAATCCCTGAGATAGTTTTAACGGCGAGACGTGGCCGTCATAAAATTTGGCCAAATTTTCGACCTAGAAACTAAACGGGTGCGAAATGCACCCAACTAAACAGTCTCGAATATTATACGGGGAAAAGATTTTTTAAACGTTACAACATTCGCAAAGTCTTGATGTTTTTACAACTTTTATTCAAGGCTTTGGCGATCTGTCCCTAGGAACAGAACACCAACCTAAATAATAGAAACGGGAGAAGAACACTCAAAGTATACACCAGCCCCCTCAAAATACGAAATCTCGATAACCAACCTGCATTTACCAAAACATACCACGCCTAGCTTCTCTTCTATCGCCTTCTCCGCGGCGATACGGATGTGCTCCTCCGGCCGCCAGAAGACCTCCTCCGGCGCCTCTCCCTGCTTCTGCTCCTTGACCTGTTGTTCTTGGTCCTAGACCTGCTTCCGCTTCTGCTCCTTGATCTGTTCCTGCCTCTTGCGCCCCTAGACCTGCTGCGGCTCCTTGACCTGTTGCGAGACTTGGTCCTGCTGCCGCGGCTCCTGGACCTCTCAGACCTCTTCTTTTCTCTGACGGGACTGCGGGACTTGGACTTGCGGGATCGTCCCCTGCTGCCGCTTCTCGATCGGCCTTCCCTGAGGCGACGCTCCTCCCCGGAGCTCCTCCTCGCCCTCTTGGGCGGAGGCGACGGCGACCGGCTCTGAGACTCTTCCTTCACTTCCCTCTTGAATGACCTGTCCCTGTCCTCATCCTCCTCGTCTTCCTCCTCATGCTTCTCCGCTGCCTCAAAGTCCAGTCGGTCAAAGTCCTCCATGTTACCCCCTCCGACCTCTCCTCCCCCCGCGCCTCCTCCGTTCTGTCCTTGCTCCCTCTCCTCCGCCTCCTCCTGCTTAATCCTCTCCCTCTCCCTCCGCTCGAGTATCTTCCTGATCTCCACCTCCTTCATGACCTCCAGCTCCCTCCTCCTCTCCAGCTCCCTCTCCAGCCTCCGCTGCGACTCCTCCCGCTCCCTCTCCTCGTGGCGCCTCTTCCTTTCCTCCTCCCTCTGCTCCAGCTCCTCCTTTTGCTTCTGCCGCTCCTTCTGCCTCTTCTGGAACTCCGCCATGCTGATGGTCTTCCTCTTCTCGCTCCTCCAGTGCGGCGGGGTGCGGCTTCTGCTCCTGCTTCGACTGCGGGACCGAGACTTGGAGCGGCTGAACATTCCCGGGCGATAGGTCATCCTCCCGCGCCCCTTGACCTTCTTCCCGCTCTTGGAGTCGTTGCGGCGGCTCTCCCTCTTGTCGTCGCGAGAGTCCCTCCGGTCCCTGTCTCTCGAGTCCCTCCGGTCCCGCTTCCTCTCTCTGTCGGGCGACTTTCTGTCCTTCTCTCTGTCCTTTTCGGGTCCTGCCCGGAAGAGGAATCTGTTGGCGGGGACCTCCGGGATCTCGTCAGGGTCGATCTCCGTCACCTGGGCGAGAGGGTGGGGCTTCTCATTCTTGTCCTCCTCGGCCTCCGAGTCGCTCCTATCGCCAGATTTCTTCTTTCTCTTGTCCTTGCTCTTCTTCTTTTTCTTCTTCTTTTCTTTTTTCTTGTCCTCCTTGTCAGACTCTGAGCTCGAAGACTCTGACGATGAAGACCCGGATGAGGAGCTGGAAGCCTCGCCCTCCTCCTCCTCTTTCTTCTTCTTTTTCTTGTCTTCCTTCTTCGGCTTGGCCTTGGCCTTGAGCACGAGCTCTCCGCAGTTGGCGATCTTAGCGTCCTGCAGCGGGCGGTCCTTCTTGTCCGTGTCCAGCCTCTCCACGTCCCTCACCACCTCCTTGCCCGAGACCACCTGGCCGAAGACCACGTGCAGCCCGTCCAGGTGCGGCGCCGGAGCCGTGGTGATGAAGAACTGCGACCCGTTGGTGTTCTTTCCCCTGTTGGCCATGGACAGGAGGAACGGACGGTCGTGCTTCAGCGTCAGATTTTCATCTTCAAAAGTGCCCCCGTAGATGCTCTCCCCTCCTGTTCCGTTGTTCTTTGAGAAGTCCCCTCCCTGCACCATGAAGTCCTTGACCACCCGGTGGAAGACGGACCCCTTGTAGTGCAGCGGCTTCTCGGTGTTAGCGCCGATGCCGGCCTCCCCCGTGCACAGCGCCAGGAAGTTTGCGCACGTCTTGGGCGCCTCCTCGGCGAACAGCTGGAAGATGACCCTCCCGGCCTTGACGTCGCCGATGGACACGTCGAAGAAGCATCGGGACTCTTCGCGGGGGACGGACATGGTGGACAGGGGTCAAACTGACCTCGGTGACCTCGGAAAATGACCTCGATACACTCGGACTCGCTCACGTTGCGGCGTCTCGGTCTCGGTCGTTCTCCTTGTTTTTTTGTTCGGCTTTTTTTCAGCTGTCGATTTTCCAGCTGATGTCGGATTGGCGTTTCTTAAGTGCTTAAGACGTGGATACACTTCTCTAGTGTCTTGATTCCTATGACTTTGCTAACAGTTTGTTTTGTCTCATGTTCATTACTGGAAAAAAGTTGTGGTGAAGCTTTCTTTTTTAGAACCTTCTCGCATCTCCTGAAGTGCAATATTTGTGCAGTTGTGATTTGTAAATGCACTCTTAGTACAGTGATAGAAGGAGAGCGGGAAGAGGACGGGAGCCCCGGAGAGCACAGCATTTCGGAAATGGGAAAAATGGTTCAAGTAAAGAGAAGTTGACCAAGGTTATTAGGTCAAAAAGAAAACTTTTGTCTAAGAAGGCCAATCTCCGAGGTCTCCCCCTCCATATCTGCTCTGACGTTTCTTTATTCTTGGTGGAATCGTACCTGCCTTCTCCACTCCAGTGCACCCCCGACTTCTCTCTCCAGTCCACGTTGGCAACCAAAGAGGAAAAGGACACAGCGTCACCAACTCCATCTATTCAGGATCATCCTACCTCATCCAGCATGCCTTCCCGCTCAGAGGACATCCTCAACGGGTTTTCTGTCAACTGGATGAACCTCCGTGATGCGGACACCGGAAAGATCCTCTGGCAGGGCAACGATGACCTGTCTGTTCCAGAGTTGGAGCATGAGGCGCGTGTCCCAAAGAAGATTCTAAAGTGCCGGGCTGTTTCCAGGGAGATCAACTTCAGCTCTACTGAGCCCATGGAGAAGTTCAGGTACTCAGACAGAAAAAAAAATTTCGTCATCTCGGGTGCTCGGCCTTCGGCGTACACCATCCCACATGGAATTAAATTTGTCATTTTGCTTTTGTCTGCATCAGTTTACCACTTTCACAACTTGATCTCTTTTCTCACTCCACAGGCTGGAGCAGAAGGTCCTGTACCGTGGGCGCTGCTTGGAGGAGTGGAACTTTGAGTTTGGCTTTGTCATCCCCAAGTCTACGAACACATGGCAGTCACTCATTGAGGCTGCCCCGGAGTCGTAGATGATGCCGGCACGCGTCCTTAATGGAAACATTGTCATTGAAACCAAATTCTATGATGCTGACTTAGAGGTGTCTACTTCAAAGGTCAGGCTGTATTATGTCTGAAGAAGAGAAGGTCAAACTCTGGTGCATTTAAATTCGGACTTTGTGAAAGGCTTCAAAAAATTTCATGTTCGGAAAAAGCTATAAATTGAAACAGTTGAGGAGACAAAGGCTCTCACGGGACTAACTGAACAATGCAGAAAACAGTCAAGTACAAAGATGCTTGACAAGTATGGTGATAAATAGACCTTCCTTAAGGTGGAAATGACTTCGGGTGCCGTAGAAACTACAAGGAAACTTATTTATCGAGAATTTATTTTTTCGAGTCCTATAAAAGTATCAGACAGCTTTTGGCACGACGGAGTTGGTCTTTAACTTGTTTGAGCTCTCCTACTTGATATTCTTCTAGAAATCCTATAAGATAGTGTACACGGACTGTTGCGATTGGGTACTAAAGAAACTATAGCAGACACAAGCACACATCATCTTTACGCCGCACGCACAATAAAATTTGTTGCTAGACTAACGCACGTTCGTCTCATCATTCAGCTCCCGCTCTCGCCCGTCAATTCTTCGCACTTCACTCTTATCATTCGCCCTTCTTCGGTGGTCTTCTTCGAAGTTGCATCCACGCTCTTCTTTCTTTCACTCTTGTTCTTCCAGCGCCTCCAGCTCCGGATTCGATGGCGGCTCCGGTCTGTTCGTCTTTCTCCTGAGGTCCTCCAGGCTGATGCCGTCGCGGACGATCGCGGGAGGGTGGCACACGTACCTCTTGCACGTCTGCAGGCTGGGTGGTGGAAATGAAGAACGG